>Ga0209958_1000888_pt1 | contig 32954 bp, 30 predicted proteins | sample ThiBio_inoc_plan_FD_183942 | JGI IMG/M metagenome (GOLD analysis project Ga0209958, IMG submission 183942) | Wastewater bioreactor microbial communities from Cape Town, South Africa - Thiocy_inoc_plan (SPAdes) | ecosystem: Engineered > Bioremediation > Thiocyanate > Unclassified | place: South...
GCCAGCGCCTGCTGCTGATCGGCCGCCTGCAACGCTTGCAGCGCCTGGGCCTGGCCGACGAGACGCAGCCGGGCACCTGGGCCGTCCACGCCGATGCGGAAAAGACCCTGCGCGCCCTGGGCGAGCGTGGAGACATCATCCGCACCATCCAGCGGGCCATGAGCGGCCAGCCGCGCGAGCTGGCGGTGTTCGAGCCGGGCGACGATGGCCGAACTATTCTCGGCCGCGTAGCCGCGAAGGGGCTGGCCGACGAACTGCGCGACCGGGGCTATCTGGTCATCGACGGCGTGGACGGCAAGGCCCACTACGTCGCGCTCAATGCCCGCGACGAGCTGGCGAACTATCCCAGCGGCGCCGTGGTGGAGGTGAAAGGATCGGCCGACGTGCGCGCGGCGGACAAGAACATCGCCGCGCTGGCGAGCGATGGCTTGTACCGTACCGACCATCACCTCGCCATCGCCCAGGGGCAGGCCGTGCCCGGCCGCGATCCGCAGGAAGTCGTCGCGGCCCATGTCCGCCGACTGGAAGCCTTGCGCCGCGCCGGCATCGTGGAGCGTGTGGCCGAAGGTCTATGGAAGGTGCCGGACGATCTGCCCGAGCGTGGCCGTCAGTACGACGCGCAGCGCCTGGGAAGCGTGGCCGTGGAACTGAAATCGCACCTGCCCATCGAGCGGCAGGCCCGCGTGATCGGGGCCACCTGGCTCGACCAGCAACTGATCGGCGGCGGCTCGGGCCTGGGCGACCTGGGCTTTGGCGGCGAGGCCAAACAGGCCATGCAGCAGCGCACCGACTTCCTGGCCGAACAGGGGTTGGCCGAGCGGCGCGGGCAGCGCGTGATCCTGGCGCGCAACCTGCTGGGCACGCTGCGCAACCGGGAGCTGGCGCAGGCCGCGAAGGACATTGCAGGCGAAACGGGCCTGGAGCATCGGCCCGTGGCCGACGGGCAGCGCGTGGCCGGCATCTACCGGCGCAGCGTCATGCTCGCCAGCGGGCGCTACGCGATGCTTGATGACGGCATGGGCTTCTCGCTGGTGCCGTGGAAGCCGGTGATCGAACAGCGATTGGGGCAGCAGCTTTCCGCGACGGTTCGCGGCGGCGGGGCGTCCTGGGAGATTGGGCGGCATCGGGGGCCAACCATTTCTTGAGTCAAGGTAAAGCCACAAGCCGGTGGGCAAAATTAGATTTTATCCATAGATGGGTGATCAATCCAAAGCGTTACCAAAGGTTGGGATGTCAAAATTAGAATTATCTGTAATTTCGGATACACGGCCACATTCAAAGGCACGCTATCGCGTATATGGATTGATGGTTTCCGACCAGTGCCGCATGCGCCTTCCGCAGAATTTGGGGCAAATCCACGATGAAGAGAATAATTTGGACGTTCTGGTTTTTTGCGCTGGCATTGAGCGCTTTATGGCTTTTTACCGATACGCTCTGGCCTGCACAGTCCAACTACTTCGCCCTGCGAACGGTATGGATTCAATACAGCGGCGTACTGGCCATCGGCGCGATGTCCGTGGCGATGATGTTGGCCACGCGCCCGGCGTGGCTGGAGCCCAGCTTGAACGGACTGGACAAGATATACCGCCTGCACAAGTGGCTCGGCATCGCTGCTCTGGCCGCTGCAACAGTACACTGGCTGTGGGCGCAGGGTACTAAATGGGCCGTAGGCTGGGGCTGGCTGACGCGCCCCGCGCGCAAGCCCCGCGCAACGGCTGATTCAATGGGCTCCATTAAATCGGCGCTGCGTGGCTGGCGTGGACTGGCCGAGGACTTGGGCGAATGGGCCTTCTACGCCGTCGCCGTGCTACTGGTGCTGGCTTTGGTTAAGCGCTTTCCCTACCGGCTGTTCGCCAAGACGCACCACTGGATGGCAGCGATCTACTTGGTGCTGGCCTTCCACACCTTGGTGTTGGTGCAGTTCTCCTACTGGGCCCAGCCCGTGGGCTGGGCTTTGGCTATGCTGCTGGCGAGCGGCACGGTATCGGCGGTGTGGGTGCTGCTGGGCCGAGTCGGTGCGCAGCGCACCGCGCACGGTGTCATCGAATCGCTGCAGACCTACCCTGCGCTGAACGTGCTGGAAACCACCCTGCGGATGGACCCGGGCTGGCCCGGCCACCGGCCCGGACAGTTTGCCTTCGCCATGTCCAACCCGAAAGAAGGCCCGCACCCCTACACGCTAGCCTCAGCCTGGGTGCCGGAAGACCGGCGCATTACCTTCATCACCAAGGCGCTGGGCGACCACACCCGCCGGCTGCCTGAGCGCCTACGGGTAGGCGACCAGGTAACGGTCGAGGGGCCTTACGGCTGCTTCACTTTCGACGACGAGAAGGCCCGCCAGATCTGGATCGGCGCCGGCATCGGTATCACGCCATTCATTGCGCGCATGAAGTATTTGGCGCAGCATAAAGGCCAAGACGCACGCCCGGTCGATTTGTTTCATCCTACGAGCGACGTTGATCCGCAGGCCATCGAGAAACTGCGCGCCGACAGCCAGGCGGCCGGCGTTGTGCTGCACCTGCTCATCGACAAGCAGAACGGTCGCCTGACGGGTGAACGCCTGCGTGCCATGGTGCCGGGTTGGAAAGACGCCAGCGTCTGGTTCTGCGGCCCCACGGCCTTCGGCCGCGCGTTGCGCGCCGACCTGCTGGCCCAGGGGCTGGAGCCGGAGGCGTTCCACCAGGAGCTTTTCGAGATGCGCTGAATGGAAGAAAGCACATGCGCGTATTGATCGTGGAAGACTCGCAAACGCTGGCCGAAGCCCTGAGCCAGAGCCTTCAGTCGGAAGGCTATGCCTGCGATACAGCAGCCGATGGCGTGTCCGCGCTGAAGTTTCTTGCCAGCTACCGGTACGACGCCATCATTCTGGACTTGATGCTGCCCCGGCTGGACGGCTTTGGCGTGTTGCGCGCATTGGGCCGGGAGGCCCATGCCGCACCGGTGTTGGTGCTCTCCGCGCGCGAACTGCTCGACGACCGGGTGCGGGCCTTGGATGCGGGTGCCGATGACTACCTGACAAAACCCTTCGAGCTAGCCGAACTGCTGGCTCGCCTGCGGGCGCTAGTACGGCGTCCGCCGCAACGGGACGTTCCAGTTCTGCGCCACGGCGATCTGGAGGTCGATCCGCGCTCGCGCATCGCGAGGTTCAAGTGCATTGATCTTGGGCTCACGCCGAAGGAGTATGGACTGCTCGACTTGCTGCTGCGTCGGCGCGGCGCCACGCTGTCGCGCTCGCAGATTTTTGAACATTTGTACGACAGCCGCAGCGATGCATCGGACAAAGTGGTAGAGGTGATCGTCAGCACCTTGCGAACCAAGCTTGCCCTGTGCGGCCTGGATGAACTGATCGTGACACGCCGTGGCTTCGGCTACATCCTGCCCTGAACGATGGTACGTCCCGATTCCGAAGCCCTTTCTGATGCGAGTCAAGGCGGATCCTGGTCCTTGCAGCGGCGGCTGGCTGCCAGCTTGGTGATCTGCATTGGAGGAACCTTCGCGATCCTGTTTCCCGTCCTCGACTACTGGATTGACCACGAAATCTATCGACGGATGGATACCACCCTGATGCAACGATCAGCGGCGGTGGGGCGCGTGCTGCAGGAGTTGGATGCGAGAAAGCTCGAAAGCCTCATGCCGGAATATGAGCCTGGCGGGCATACCGAGTTCTTCACGGTCTTCGATTCGCAGACCCACCGGGCCTTGCTACGCTCTCCCAGCAGTGCAGGCGCCGAGCTATCGCTTGGCCCGGTGGAGCAAGGCACCCCGCGCTATTACGACGTGACACTTCCGGATGGCCACGCGGGCCGCGCGCTGGCGACGCGCGTGTCGGTAACTGGAGAGAGGTCTCAGCTATTAGTCGTCGCAACAGAACGCCGGGATTGGGATCAAACCGAGCGGCGCATCCACTTTGCGCTCTTGGGCGGTATTGTGCTGGCAACGCTGCTAGCGACGGGCCTGGCGCTGCTCATGGTTCGGCATATCGTGGTCATGCTGGAGCGGGTCGGCGAGCAACTGGCCGATCTGCGTTCGGATCGGCCGATTGCGCGGATCGGAGCGGACTTTCCCCGTGAACTGCGTCCATTTGCCGAAGCCTTCAATCAGGGCTTGCATCACCTGTATGTGGCCATTGTCCGCGAGCGCCGCTTCTCCCGCGATGTGGCCCACGAGTTGCGCACGCCCCTGGCGGAAATCCGCATCAGCGCAGAAAGCGCTTTGATCGATGCCGACCCGGCCCGAATCCAGCGCGCCCTGAATGCAATGATCCAGGCCAGTTCACGCATGCAGCGCAGTGTGGACACTCTGCTGTTGTTGGCGCGACTTGAGTCCGGCCAACACACAATGGCGCTGGATCCTCTGGATCTAACTGCTTTGCTGCGAGAGTTGCTGGCGGGACTTAACGTCCAGCAAATGGCACCCAAGTCACCCATCCGCGTGACTTTGCCTGAATCGGCATGGGTGCAAAGTGATCAGGGCGTGATCGAACGCATCGTCTCCAACCTCTTGCGCAATGCCATTGAATACGCGCCCGAAGGCGACGACATTCAATGCGGGCTGGAGCGCGAAGCTTCCGGCTGGATGTTGACCATCGTCAACACAGCTCCCAATTTGCAGGCATCCGATCTGGAGCAATTCGGCCTTCGCTTCTGGCGCAAGGATTCCGAAGGTGGCACGGCGCACCACGCTGGGCTGGGACTTGCACTGGCCCTGGCGCTCGCGCATGCCATAGACCTACCGCTGGCGTTCTCACTGGACAATGGTCGGCTGTCCGCGCGGCTTGGCCCTTGGCCACCGCTGCTCTGACATTGACACAGATCTACACCGCAGTGCCGAACATGGCTCCCACGCCCGCTGTCACCGCCATGGCAAATGTGCCCCAGAACGCGACGCGCAGCGCACTTTTGAACAGCGGCGTACCACCCACGGCAGCAGCCGCAGCACCGAGCAGGGCCAGGAAGACAATCGCCGTCGCGACGATCCAATAGAGCAGGCTCTGCTCCGGCGCCAACAGAACCACGGCCAGCGGCATGGCCGCACCCACGGCGAAGCTTCCAGCGGACGCCATGGCGGCTTGCAGCGGGCGAGCGCTCAAGGTTTCAGAAATGCCCAATTCATCGCGCGCGTGCGCGCCCAGCGCATCATGTGCCATCAACTGCGTGGTGACTTGATCCGCGAGCCGATGATCCAGGCCACGCCGGACGTAGATGGCGGCCAGTTCCCGATGCTCTGCATGCGGACTACGGTTCAGTTCATCTTGTTCCCGTGCCAGATCTGCCTTTTCCGTATCAGCTTGTGAATAGACCGACACGAACTCGCCTGCAGCCATGGACATGGCGCCGGCTACCAACCCCGCGATGGCCGTGGTCATGATGCTGGCATGGCTTGCATGGGCAGCAGCCACGCCTGCAACTAGGCTGGCCGTGGAAATGATGCCGTCATTGGCACCCAGAACAGCGGCGCGCAGCCATCCGATATGTTCAGTGCGGTGACTTTCAGGGTGGGCGCGGTGGTGAAATTTGGTCATTGGAGATTCGAATTCATGTAAAGCAGCCTGAGGCCAGTAGGTCAGGGGCGTCGACCGGGAAGCATGCGAACCACTGTGTTGTCACGCATGACGTAGTGGTGCAACAGCGCCGCCATCGCATGCAATCCGATCAAGACATAGCCCAATGTCGCCAGCGCCTCATGGACATCCTTGAGTTGGCGCGACAAAGCAACGTCGGTGCCGATCAGAGAGGGAACGGGCAAGCCAAACAGAACAATCGGCTTGCCCGCCGCACTCAAGGTGAGCCATCCGAGCAGCGGCATGGCGAGCATGAAGCTGTAGAGCGCATAGTGCATGACATCGGCGAGCGTGGCCTGCCAGCGTGGCATGGGTGGTTGGATCGATGGCTTCACGCCCGCCAGGATGCGCACCCCGATACGGATCACGACGATCACCAGAACGCTGAGGCCCAGCAGGTAGTGCAAGGACTTCATGGCGTCTCTCAAGGCGCTGCCCTTCGGTGCCAGACCGCGCAGCTCCATGCTCGCATAGACCGCGATGATGAGAAGCGCGGTCAGCCAATGCAGTCCTATGACCAAAGGACTGAAACGATATTCGGAATTCCTGACATTCATGGTGTATGGCTCCGAAGTTTGAGGTAGCAAAGGCGCACCGCTGGCATATCAGAGCAAGTTACTGAAAAATCAGTTTATCGATTGCTTGCTGCTCAAAGCAGGCGTTTTGCAGAAATACATCGCACTGAGAAAATTTCGCTTTCTCCAAAGCTTTCTCAAAGCTTCACCGAAGAACATGAGCTGATCTTTACAAGAGATCGACCGCATGTTTCGCCTCATTAACCTCGCGCACCGCTTCATATGCGACGAATTTTCAATTCGCGCTGTGTGCTCTCTACTCTGCTCTACGTCATTTGGGGCGGCACAAGCATGAGCTTCCCGACCTTGAAAGCGGCGGGCACCTCCAGCCGAACCAAGACCTTGGCCCTGTCCGCCGTCGGTGTGGCAGTTCTGGCTGCCGTAGGGTACGGCTGGTGGGCTTGGGCAACGCAGCAGACAACCGTAGCCGATAAAGACGCGAGCGAGGCTGCCGCCCAACTGAACGCTGGCGGCGTTCACCTCAACGCCGCTCAGCTTCGCGCGCAGGATGTGGAAACAGCACTCGTCAAGGATGCTGCAGTGATACCGCTGGATAGCTTACCCGCGCAGACGGTGGCACCACTCTCGGCTAGCGCGCAGGTCGTGGCGCCATATGGCGGTGTGGTGACGCGCGTTCTGGTCGATGAAGGCGCCGCAGTGCGCCAAGGTCAGGCACTGGCGCGCATCCAGAGCAAGGACGTTCTGGCGTCTCAGGCTGATCTGGCGCGTGCCCGCACCGAAGCGGCGGTGGCTACGGCGCAGGCCCGGCGCGATGCCACGCTCTTGGCCGAGGGCATCATCCCAGCCACGCGCAACGAGCAAACCCAGGCGCGCGCGGCGGCTGCGCAAAGTACGTTGCAAGAGGCCAATGGCGCCCTCGCACGGCTTCGACCCGTTAGCGGCGGGCAGGCCGGCGAGTATGAATTGCTGGCGCCTTTGTCCGGGCGGGTGATGCGTCGTCACCTGAGCCTCGGGCAGGCGGTCGCGCCGCTCGACATCGCCTTCATAGTGGCTCAGCCTGGCCCGCTGGATGTCAGCGTCGCGGTTCCGCTGCGCTGGCGCTCGGATCTCCACCCAGGCTTGGAAGTGCGTCTTCCCGATGGCACGATCGCTCGCGTGACGGCTGTTGGTGGCGACACTGACCTCAGTAGTCAGAGCCTGCGGGTACGTGCCCGCGTCGATGCAGATCAGGCAGGGGCAGACCGCTATGCGGCCGGGCAGCAGATCAGTGTCGCGCTGTTGCTGCCAGCACCGCAGGGCACCTTGAGCGTGCCATCGTCCGCACTGCTGCCAGCGGGCAGCGCCCACGTGGTCTACGTTGCTGAGCCGTCATCGCAAGACAAGCAAGGCGACCTACGCGTCCGCGCTGTTCCGGTGCGACTGCTGGGGCAAGACGAATCAGAGGCGTCAAGCGCCGTGCGTGCCGTCTCGCCAGACACTGCGCCGCTTGCGGCAGGCATGCAGGTCGTCGTGCGCGGTACGGCACTGCTTAAATCCATGATTCCATTGCAATGAGGGGCGACCACGCATGTTGTCCCGTCTGATTGAATTTTCCCTGCGCCAACGTGCGCTGGTACTGCTTGGCGTGCTGGCTTTGGCGGGTGCGGGCCTGGCGGCCTTCCTGCAATTGCCGATCGACGCCTATCCGGATATTTCCCCCACGCAGGTCAAGCTGATTATCAAGGCCCCTGGCATGACGCCCGAGGAGGTGGAGTCGCGCGTGATCACGCCGCTGGAGATGGAGTTGCTCGGTGTGCCGCGGGGCGTGATGCTGCGCTCCACGGCCAAGTACGCCATAGCCGACATCACGCTGGACTTTGCCGAAGGCAGCGACATCTACTGGGCGCGTCAGCAGGTGGCTGAACGCTATGCCGGCGTTTCGGGCAGCCTGCCCGAAGGCGTCAGCGGCGGGCTGGCGCCGATTTCGACACCGCTGTCGGACGTGTTCATGTTCACCATCGAAGGCGGTGGCCTCACGTTGAGCGAGCGCCGCGCCCTACTGGACTGGACGCTGCGCCCGGCCCTGCGCACGCTGCCCGGTGTTGCTGATGTCAACGTGCTGGGTGGAGAAGCCAAGAGCTTTGCTGTGGTGCCGGATCGCGCACGGCTTTCCGCTGCGGGCCTCAGCTTCTCTGATGTCATCACGGCGATCGGCCGCAACAACCGCAATGACGGTGCGGGCCGCCTGGATGCAGGCGAAGACACGCTGATCGTGCGCGCCGAAGGCGCGATCCACACTTTGGACGATTTATCCCGTCTGATCCTGCGCGCGGGGGCCAATGGTACGGCCCCAGTTCGCCTGGGCGACGTGGCCCAGGTGCGCATCGAAGGCGTGACGCGATATGGCGCCGTCACCCGGGACGGCGCAGGCGAAGCGGTGGAAGGCATCGTGGTGGCGCTGCGCGGGGCCGATGCCTCGGCGCTGGTCAAAGCCATTCGAGCCCGGCTGGACGAGGTGACTCCCAGCCTGCCGCCCGGCGTCAAGGTGGTGCCGTTCTATGACCGCAGCACGCTGATCGAGCGCGCCGTGGGCACGGTGGAAAGCGCCTTGCTGGAAGCGACGGTACTGGTCGTTATCCTGCTGCTTCTGTTCCTCGGCGAGCTTCGCGCCGCGCTGGTTGTGGCGGTGATGGTGCCTTTGGCGGCACTGGGCACCTTCTTGCTGATGCGTCTGGTCGGCATGAGCGCCAACCTGATGAGCTTGGGGGGCCTCGCGATCGCCATCGGCATGCTGGTGGACGCTGCCGTAGTGGTGGTGGAAAACGCCGTCAGTCGGCTCGACCCGCACGCGCCCAGTGCGCACCAGCCGCGCCTGCACCGCATATTCGCCGCGGCGCGCGAGGTCGCCATGCCTGTGGCCTCGGGCATCCTCATCATCTGTCTGACCTTCATGCCCCTGCTCACACTGCAAGGGTTGGAAGGCAAACTGTTTGTGCCGGTGGCGCTGACCATCGTATTCGCCCTGGGCGTCTCGCTGCTGCTGTCGCTCACGCTGGTGCCGGTGCTGGCCTCGCTGCTGCTCAAGGAACATGCTCACACCGAGCCGTGGGTGATGCGCTGGGCCACGCGCCTGTACCAACCGCTGCTGGAGGCTGCGCTTCACCACCCGCTACGCGCATCGGCGGTCGCCATCGCGGCCCTGGCATTGGGTGTGGTGGCCTACCTCGGCACGGGCAAGGCGTTCATGCCGACGATGGACGAGGGCGATATCCTGCTGCAACTGCAAAAGCCGCCGTCCATCGGGTTGCAGCGCTCGCTGGAGATTGACCTGGCAGTGCAGAAGGCCATCGGTGCGGCGGTGCCCGAGGTGCGGCACAGCATCGGGCGGGTGGGCTCCGACGAGCTGGGGCTCGACCCGATGGGCCTGAACGAAACCGACCTGTTCATGCAGCTCGCACCGCGCAAGGATTGGCATGCAGCCGACAAGGACGCGTTGAGTGCCGAGATACGCAAGGTGATGGATGCCTTCCCCGGCCTGGAATTCGGCTTTACCCAGCCCATCGAGATGCGCATCTCGGAAATGCTCACCGGCAGCCGGGGCGACGTGGCCGTCAAGCTATTCGGCCCTGATCTGCAAACGCTGGGCGATCTGGCGCAGCGCATGGCCGCTCGCATCGAGAAAGTGCCCGGTGCGCGCGACGTGCTCACCCAGGCCAGCGACAGCGTGGAATACCTGCAGGTGAAGGTGGATGCGCAGGCGGCGGGGCGCGCCGGACTGGCCGTGACGCAGGTTCAGGACGAGCTGCGCGCGCAGCTCGAAGGCGTGCCGGCCGGGCTGGTGATCGAGCCGGACAGGCGCACGCCCATCGTGGTGCGCGGGGATGCCCGGCTGCGCGGATCGGCCGAGCGGTTCAAGGACTTGCAGCTCGCCCGTGGCGATCAGGGCGAAATCCCCCTGACCTCGCTGGCGCGCATCGCCACCACTGATGGCCCCGTGCTGGTGCGGCGCGAGAACGGCTCGCGCTTCGCGCTGATCCAGTCCAGCGTGAGTGGGCGCGATCTGGTCGGCTTCGTAGATGAAGCGCGCGAAGCCGTGGCGCGCGACGTGCCGCTACCACCCGGCTACCGCGTCGAATGGGGCGGGCAGTTTGAGAACCAGCAACGCGCAGCGGCCCGCCTAGGCATGGTGGTGCCGGTAGCCCTGGGGCTGATTTTCTTCGTGCTGTTCATGACCTTCGGCTCGGTGCGGCAGGCCGCGCTCATCCTCGGCAACGTGCCGTTTGCCATGGTCGGCGGCGTGGCGGCGCTGTGGCTGTCGGGGCAGTACCTGTCGGTGCCTGCTTCGGTCGGCTTCATCGCGCTGCTGGGCATCGCCGTGCTCAACGGATTGGTGCTGATGACGCACTTCAACCACCTGCACGCGCTAGGCCTGCCCATGGAACAGGTGGTGCGCGAAGGTTCGCTGCGACGGCTGCGTCCCGTGCTGATGACGGCTTCCATCACCGCCTTTGGCCTGGTGCCCCTGCTACTGGCCAGTGGCCCTGGCTCTGAGATCCAGCGCCCACTCGCCATCGTGGTGATTGGCGGACTGGTCAGTTCCACTGCGCTGACCCTGGTCCTGCTGCCGGTGCTGTACCGGCGATTCGGCCAGGCCATCTCCTCACAACAAGGAGTCCACGCATGAACGGATTGAAAGAAGCGCAACTGGTGCGCCTGAATCTGGTGTTTCCACCCACGCTCGAAGACGCCGTCACCGATGCCCTGATGGCCGACCCGGTGCTGCCAGGGTTCACCCTGTTGCACGCCGAAGGGCATACCGCCGACTTCGCGCGCGCGTCCATTCGCGAGAAGGTTCGTGGCCGTGTGGATCGGCGCGTCATTTGGGTGTTGATCGAATACGAACAACTGGAACAGGTCCTGGCGCATCTGCGCCAGCGCATCGCGTCTAGCGATGTCCGCTGGTGGGTGGAGTCGGTGTTGGCAAGTGGAAGACTGGTATGACGAGTAAAAACAAAGGATGCAGCCTGGTACTACCGACTGGTGCCGTCATGGTGGCTATCGCGGCTTTGACATTTCATCCCGCGCAAGCGCGCGCCGATGATCTTTCGTGGCTGCCTGCGCAGGCGCAAGTCGAAGCGGCGATAAAAATCCAGCCGGTCGTGAATGCCGCAGCCGCTCGCTTGGACGCGGCGGCCGCCACGCAAAGCGCCCTTGAAGCCGGTAGCCACGAATTTGAACTCAGTAGTGGCCTACAACGTCGCAACGTGACCAACGAAGCGCGTCGCTACAACGAATGGGAAATCCAGCTCAGCCGTGCTGTTCGCTTGCCAAACAAGGCGCGTATAGATCGGGACATCGGCAGCCGCACCCGTAGGGTGGCCGATATGCGCCTTGAAGATGCCGAGCACCAAATGGCAAGGCGACTGTTGGAAGTCTGGGCCGGATGGCTGCGCAGTTTCGTCGTAGTCGACGAGATGCAAGCTCAGGAAAAGTTGCTTAGACGTGAGCAGGAAGCAATGGCCCGCCGCGTGGCCCTGGGCGATGCAGCGCAGCGGGACAGCGACGTTCTGCAAGCCGAACGCGCGATGCTTGCAGCCCAGGTTAGCGCTGCGCGCGACGCAGAACGGGCAGCACGACAAACGATGGTGATCGAGTTCCCGGGCATTGAGATTCCCGCGCGGCCATCCACGCTGCCAGATCCCGATCCTTTGCCGGGCGGGGTACAGGAGTGGCTGGCGCGAATTGTGCGACAAAGCGTCGAAATCGGCATTGCCGATGGAGAGGCAGCGCGCCTTGCCAAGGTGGCCGAGCGAGCTCGCGCCAACCGCACGCCCGACCCCACAGTCGGGGTACGGATGATGTCTGAACGCGGTGGGACGGAACGTGTCATTGGCGTTGTCCTGACGGTGCCATTTGGCACTGACTATCGCAGTGCAATGGCTGCCACGGAAAGCGCCAACGCAGCTGCCGCAGAGGCAGAGGCGCTCGGCGTGCGGCGCGCGGTGGAGCAAAGTGCGTGGGTAGCCGCGCAGGCAGCTGAAAGTAAGCGCACGCAGTGGCAGTCATTCGCGCAGGCGCTGGCCGCGCAGACCACGGCCAGCAACCGCACGCGGCGAGCTTGGGAACTGGGAGAGGCCCCCTTGGCCGAATACCTCTTGACGTTGCGAAACCTGCGCCAGACACGCCTCGGTGAGGCACAGGCTCGCATCGATGCGCTGCAAGCGTCAGCACTGGTGCGTATCGATGCGCATGCGCTGTGGCATTCGAAGGGGGCACATGCCGATGCCCCTCAATGAATCCCGACTACTGGGCAACGCCCCACTATCCAACGCACCATTCGCACCTCGATTCTTAATCACTCATTTAGCGCTACCAGCGGGTGCGGCGCTGATCATCAGCAGTCTATTGATGGATGGCGGTGGGGACTTCTGGGTCGCCGATCATCTCTATCGCTTGCAGGGCAGCCGATGGGCTTTGCGGGATGCCTGGCTAACCAGCAACCTGCTGCATCGTGGTGGGAAGAATCTTTCCACCTTCCTGGCAATTGCGGTTGCAGCAACGTGCATCTGGGCTTGGAGAAAAAAACGTAGCAACAAATGCTCGGCATACCTACGCTGGCCGCTACTGTATCTTTTTTGTGCGTACTTGATCGGGGCACTGACGGTTTCGGCGCTGAAATCGTTCACTAACATGGATTGCCCCTGGAACTTGGTGCGCTATGGCGGAGCGCGAGTGTTTGTGGGCCTGTTTGAAACACGCCCGCCCGGTATGCCGCGCGGTGTGTGCTTTCCCGCAGGGCATGCAAGTGCCGGATATGCATGGGTCAGCCTATATTTCTTTACCTTGATGGTTCGTCCTGCCTGGCGTTGGATGGCCTTGGCTGCAAGTTTGATGATAGGTGCCATCTTTGGATGGACCCAGCAGGTGCGCGGAGCCCACTTCCTTTCCCATGACTTGTGGACGCTCCTGATTTGTTGGGTCGTTGCCTTGGGTCTTTTCATGGTCTGGCAACGCTGGTTTGTTGATGGCTCAGGCGATGTCTATTCATCGGGGTTCCAAGCATGAGAACTTTCAAACAGGCTCTCGGTCTGATGCCGCGATTCAGAACTGCAAACCTCAAGGACCTAAGCCATTGGCGACCACAATGCAGCGTCGAGTGGCTGATCTTGATGACCAGTATTTTCTTTGCACTAGCCTGCAATGGTCTATTTTGGAGTAGCGCCTTAGGCGTCCAGTCCAGCTTACGCATGGGTACATCCGTACTGCTGTTTCTGGTGGGAATTCACAGTCTGCTGTTGAGTTTGGTTGTGTGGCGCTGGAATGCCAAGGTTTTACTTGCGGTGCTTTTTGTTGCCTCTGCCCTCGCAACACATTACATGCGCAGCTTTCATATCTACCTCGATTCGAGCATGTTGCGCAATGTTCTAGCCACAGACTTCAAGGAAAGTCGCGAGCTACTGACGCCTGCATTGATTGCTCCACTAAGCCTACTGGCAGTAGTTCCGATTATTTTTCTTTGGCGAATCCGATTGCTCGGGCGTACTTGGCTGAAAGCAACCGTGTGGCGTATGGGATTGATGCTGTTTTCGACACTGATGATTTCGGGCGGTGTCATGCTGTCATTTCAGGACATGTCCGCACTGATGAGAAATCATCGCGAAGTGCGATACTTGATTACACCGGGAAACTATCTGGTGGGTTTGCCGAAGGCACTGACAGGTTCCTCTATCACGCAGTCCGCCGAAAAAATACCCATTGGAGCTGATGCCGTTGCAACAGTCAGGCCCGAAGGCAGTCGGCCACGTTTATTAGTCTTTGTCGTAGGCGAGACGGCTCGCGCCCAAAACTGGGGATTGAACGGCTATGCACGCGAAACAACGCCTCAATTGACTCAGATGGGTGTGATCAATTTCTCCGACATGCACTCCTGTGGAACTAATACCGAGGTTTCTGTGCCTTGCATGTTCTCGTCCTTTGGTCGCCGAAACTACGATGAAGACAAGATTCGCTCACACCAATCCTTACTGCATGTTCTGGAGCGCGCCGGTATTACCACCTTATGGAGAGATAACCAGTCAGGTTGCAAAGGGGTGTGCGATGGTCTCGAATATCAAAGCCTAGGGAATGCACAAAGTTCCTCTTTATGCGTTGATGGTCGGTGTTTCGATGAGATTTTGCTTGAAGACTTACCAGCTCAGGCTCGCAAAAATCCCGGTGATCGTGTGATTTTTTTGCACCAGCTTGGAAATCATGGCCCCAGCTACTTTCAACGATACCCAGCAGCGTATCGAAAATTCATCCCAACATGCGACACACCGGAAATGGGGAAATGCACCCGCGAACAGATTGTGAATAGCTACGACAACGCTATTCTCTACACAGATCATTTCCTAACCCAAGTCATTAAAAAATTGCAGGGCCTTTCCGACTACGACACAGCTATGATATTCGTCTCGGATCACGGCGAATCCCTGGGCGAGAAGGGACTTTTTCTGCACGGCATGCCTTATGCGATTGCTCCACAAGAGCAGACTCGTGTTCCTTTGGTTATGTGGTTCTCTTCAACGTTTACTCAAAGTCGAGGGCTGAATATTGGCTGTTTGAGTGAGCGAGCCCGCTCTTATGCGAATCACGACGCATTGTTTTCGTCTGTCTTGGGGCTAATGCAGGTTAAAACAAGTGAGTACGATAGGAATTTCGATTTTTTCTTTGGCTGTGATGATAAGAATATATAAGAGTTGTTCTCATGAAAGATAAAAAACACACAATCGCAGCTGATTCCATGTCCGCATTCGAAAATAAACAAAAATCTCGCCGAGGAATATTGAGAATTTGGCATGCGTCCCATTACTCAATTCAGGGATTGCGCGCTGGATGGAATGAGCCGGCCTTTAGACTTGAGTCAGTATTTTCCTTTGTATTGGTCCCATTGGCCTTCTGGTTGGGGCAGGGATGGGTCGAAGTCGCTCTTCTCTCAGGAAGTATCCTTATTTTGATGATTGTGGAGCTACTCAATACTGCTGTGGAATCGGCGATTGATCGTATTGGCCCTCAATGGCATGAGCTATCAAAGCGTGCAAAGGACATGGGAAGCGCTGCCGTGCTGTTAGCCACTTTGCTGACTGGGGGGGTTTGGCTGTCAGCACTCTGGCAAAGGCTGATTAATTAGCCGCGCAAATGAAATTAGACGAATTAAAGTGGAGTGAGCACAATGGAGCTTCGACATCTTCGCTGCTTTCTCATCGTTGCGGAGGAACTTCATTTCGCTCGCGCCGCTGAACGACTACATATCGACCAATCTCCACTTTCACGCACTATCAAAGAATTAGAAGAGGAACTTGGTGCTCGTTTATTCATTCGTACTACCCGAAGCACTCAACTAACCCGTGCCGGGCGACAGCTTTTGGAGCATGTCCCGCGCATTTTTACCGCATTGGATCAGGCCCGTGATGGCGTCAAGTCGGCCACCAACGGATTTTTAGGCCAGTTACGCATTGCCTTGTCTGATGGTGTAACACCCACACGATTGTCAACTTTGCTGGCGCGATGCCGTGAAGAGGACCCTGAAGTTGAGATGCGTCTGTTTGAGGTGCCGCTCGGGCTGCAGATCAAGGGTTTGCATGAAGATCTGTATGACGTAGGTTTTTCGATGGCAGAGGATGGAGGCGATGGTATCTTGGTCACACCTGCTTGGGAAGATGAACTGATGGTAGCGGTGCCAGCCCGCCATCCCGTGCTCGCCTTCAAACAGGTTCCGCTGAAAGAAGTGCTGCGCTATCCGTTGGCACTGGGCGACCCGGCGGTCTGCGAAGGCCACGCGCGGCAGATCGATCGTTTTCTGCGCAAGCTCGATCAGGAGCCGCTGATTGCGCAGCGCGTGGCAACCTTCGACGTGATGATGACGCTGGTTTCCGCTGGCCTGGCTTTGGGCCTAGCGGGCGAGGCGCATATCGCCTCCAGCCGCGAGCCGGGTGTCGTGGCCCGCCGCTTGGCAGGCAAGCCATACATGCTTACGACCTATCTGCTACGCCGCGATGCGGAGCCGTCCGAGATGCTGGCTCGGTTCATCGAGCGTGTGGCCTTCATTGATTCGGCAGACGGTATCGACGCTGCCGACGATGCCTGAACCATCCGACGAAAGGACTGGAATCATGAACAGAGTGATGCTACTGATGCTGACCGTCGCACTGACCGCATGTGGCTCGTCTCAACCTTCGGAAACCGTGGATTTCCTCGCGGCGCATCCCGAGCGCATCAAGGAGATTCAACGGCAATGCAAGGAAGATCGCACAAAAGTCGGTGATGAACTTTGCCGCCGTGCTGCCGAAGCCGCCAATCGGCGTTTCTTCGGTGACCGACCTGAGCAGAAGTCCAAATAGCTCTGTTGTAGTCGCTTCGCAGCGACAAAGTTCTCGCTGACACCTCACTACGCCGCAACGCGCTCCCGTCTGCGGCGTTTTTATTGCCTTCGCTCCTGCAAGAAATCAGGCTTTTTCGGCCTAAATCCCCGCCATAACGGTCTTTGACCGACCTATCCACACGCCTTGATCCTGATGCACGCGGCACGTTGTTATGCCGTGATTGGAGGCGGGATCATGCAAGGGACGAACGTGCTGTTCGGTCAGATCGCCGTGGTATTCGGCATCGTGATCGCCGGCGTGTGGGCAGCCACACAATGGACAGCCGCCGCCCTGGACTATCAGCTACGCCTTGGCTCGCCCTGGTTCGACTTCTTCGGTACGCCGGTCTATCACCCGTGGCGGCTGTTCGAGTGGTGGTTCTTCTTCGATGCCTACGCGCCCAGCGTCTTTGACATCGGCGGCGCCATTGCGGGTGGCAGCGGCCTGGTGGCCGTGCTGGTGGCCATCGGCATGTCGATCTGGCGCTCGCGGCAATCGCGCCTGGTCACGACCTACGGCTCGGCGCGCTGGGCGAACGCGGATGACATTCGCGAGGCCGGTCTCACGCAGCCGGACGGCGTGTTCCTCGGCCAGCACGAACGCCAGTACCTGCGCCACGAAGGTCCGGAACACGTCCTGACCTTCGCACCAACCCGCTCGGGCAAAGGCGTGGGCCTGGTGGTGCCCACCTTGTTGAGCTGGCCCGCGTCCGCCGTCATCCATGACATCAAAGGCGAGAACTGGCAGATCACCGCAGGCTGGCGCTCGCGCTTCTCGCATTGCCTGCTGTTCAACCCGACCGATGCGAAGTCAGCGGCCTACAACCCGCTGCTGGAGGTGCGTCGCGGCGCCCATGAGGTGCGCGACGTGCAGAACATCGCGGACATCCTGGTCGATCCCGAAGGCGCGCTGGAGCGGCGCAACCATTGGGAGAAGACCAGCCATGCTCTGCTGGTCGGCGCCATCCTGCACGTGCTCTATGCGGGCGAGGACAAGACGCTGCGCGGCGTCGCCAACTTCCTCTCCGATCCGGCTTGCCCATTCGAGCTGACGCTGCACCGGATGATGACCACGCCGCATCTCGGCTATGGCCCGCATCCGGTCGTCGCATCGGCGGCGCGCGAAGTGCTCAACAAGTCGGACAACGAGCGTTCCGGCGTGTTGAGCACGGCCATGTCGTTCCTCGGCCTGTACCGCGACCCTACGGTGGCCGAAGTCACGTCGCGTTGCGATTGGCGCATTGCCGACCTGATCGCGGCCGAGCATCCGGTATCGCTGTACCTTGTGGTGCCGCCTTCAGATATTTCGCGGACGAAGCCGCTGATCCGCCTGATCCTCAATCAGATCGGGCGACGGCTGACGGAATCGCTCGATGGCTCCGACGGCATCGAGCGCCGCCACAAGCTGCTGCTGATGCTTGACGAGTTCCCGGCGCTCGGGCGGCTCGACTTCTTCGAGACGGCACTGGCCTTCATGGCGGGCTATGGCATTCGCAGCTTTCTCATCGCGCAGTCGCTCAATCAGATCGACAAGGCGTATGGGCAGAACCATTCGATTCTGGACAACTGCCATGTCCGCGTGACGTTCGCCACCAACGACGAACGCACGGCCAAGCGGATCTCCGAAACGCTGGGCACTGCAACCGAGCTGCGCGCACAGCGCAACTACGCAGGCCACCGGCTCGCGCCGTGGCTGGGCCACCTGATGGTGTCGCGCCAGGAGACCGCGCGCCCACTGCTGACGCCGGGCGAAGTGATGCAGTTACCGCCGGATGAAGCCGTGGTGATGGTGTCCAGCGTGGCGCCGATCAAGGCCAAAAAGCTGCGCTATTACGCGGACACCAATTTCAAGCGGCGCGTGCTGCCGCCGCCCGTGCTTGCGGCCGGACGCTATGCCGACGTTCCGCCCTCGCGAGCCGACGACTGGAGCGGGCTGGCGATTCCCGCCGTGCCTGCCGCACCGGCCACTGCACCTACTGATGGCCTGGAGCACTTGGGTTCGGCCGACGACGGCGGACCGCGCCGTCAGCCCGAACTTTCCGAAGCCGTCGCCTACGACCCCGAGCTGGCCGCGTCCGCAGCCGACCTCGGGTTGCTCGATGACGATGACGACCTGCCGCTTCCCCTTCCTCGCCAGCTTGACCCGGCCATGCAGCGCACGGCCCGGCTGGCTTCCCTCGACCCCAACGACGGAATCGAGCTATGAGCCACTACCGCCTCAACCTGTTCATCCAGCCGGAGCATGCCAAGCGTCTGGACGAGCTGGCCGCCAAGAAAGGCGTATCGAAATCCAGCATCGTCGCAGCGGCGCTCGCATCGTGGCTGTCGCCCGATGCCGCCGACCAGCGCGAGGCAGTGATTGCCAAGCGGCTTGATCGCCTGTCGCGCCAGGCCGAGCGCATGGAGCGCGACCAGAACATCCAGATCGAGACGCTGGCGCTGTTCATCCGCTACTTCCTCACGGTCAGCACGCCAGTTCCCGAGGCGCACCAAGACGCGGCACGCGCACAGGGCAAAGCGCGCTTCGAGCAGTTCGTTGAACAGTTGGGTCGCCACCTGCTGCGCGGTCGAAGCCTGGTGCGCGATGTGGTGGAGGAACTGCACCCCGACCCGGCGCGGATGGATGACGCGGCGGCAGTTGCCGAAGCGCAAGAGCGCGCCTCATGAGCGTCGCACCTTCGTCCTTCGCCACCTCGCTCGACCGCCGCATTCAGATGCTGCGCACGGCGATGGGGCCGCTGATCGCTGCCGCGCTCGAAGACCCGGACGTGGTGGAAGTCATGCTCAATCCTGATCGCACCCTTTGGGTGGATCGGCTTTCATCGGGCCGCGCACCGATGGGCGTGGAGCTGTCCGAGGCGGACGGCGAGCGAATCATCCGCCTTGTCGCCGCCCACGTTGGCGCAGAAGTCCATCGCGGCCAGCCGCTACTGTCCGCCGAACTGCCCGAAACCGGCGAACGCTTCGAGGGTATCTTGCCGCCCGCCGCGCCAGGGCCGGCCTTCGCGCTGCGGAAGCGCGCCATCGGTGTGATTCCGCTGGAGCGGTACGTCATCGACGGGATGATGACCAGCGCGCAGGCGGGCTTTCTCGTTCGTGCCGTGCGCGAGCGGCAGAACGTCTTGATCGCCGGCGCCACCAGCAGCGGCAAGACCACGCTCGCCAATGCGCTGCTGGCCGAGATCGCCGCCACGGGCGACCGCGTGCTGGTGCTCGAAGACACGGTGGAACTGCAATGCGCGGCCCGCGACCACGTTCCGCTGCGCACCCGCGCAGGCGTGGTGTCCATGACCGAGCTGGTGCGTTCGTCCATGCGCCTGCGGCCGGATCGCGTCGTCGTCGGCGAGGTGCGCGGCGCCGAGGCGCTGGATCTCATCAAAGTGTGGGGAACAGGCCATCCCGGTGGCATTGCCACGATCCACGCCGGTTCCGCGCTGGGCGCGCTGCTGCGCATGGAGCAACTGATTCTCGAAGTGGCGGTGAACCCACCGCGTGCGCTGATCGCCGAGGCGGTCAACGTGGTGATCCACATCGCCGGTCGCGGGCGCAAGCGCCGCATCCAGAGCATCGCCCGCGTCGTCGGCTTCGACGGCGTGGGCTACCAACTGGCGGACGCGCTGGAAACGCCATTTCCCGAGCTGCCGCCGCTTCCCGATGCCGCACCCGCTGCGGCGACTTCCCCATCCCTCGACCTTTCTGGAGAACTGCCATGACAACGCACGCCCATGCTTTCCGTATTTCTGTAAATCCGCTTCCACGCCGCTCCAGTCCCGCGCGGCTGGATGGCCTGGCTCGCCCGGCCATGCAAGGTTTGATGCTCGCTGCCTTCATGCTGCTGCTTGCAGGCACTGCGCAGGCCGCCGGTTCCTCGATGCCGTGGGAAGGCCCGCTGCAATCCATCCTCGAATCCATCCAGGGGCCGGTGGCGCGCATCGTCGCGGTCATCATCATCATCGCCACGGGCCTCGCGCTCGCGTTCGGCGACACATCGGGAGGCTTTCGCAAGCTGATCCAGATTGTGTTTGGCCTGTCCATCGCGTTCGCGGCTTCGAGCTTCTTCCTGTCGTTCTTCAGCTTCTCGGGCGGGGCCGTCGTATGAGCGGCCCGGACACCTTCGCGGCCGGGTTCGAGGTGCCGCTGCACCGCTCGCTTACCGAGCCGATCCTGCTGGGCGGTGCGCCGCGTACCGTGGCAATCGCCAACGGCACGCTGGCCGCCGCTGTCGGGCTGGGCCTGCAACTGTGGATTCCCGGTGTCGTGCTCTGGATCGTCGGCCATTCGCTGGCGATGTGGGGCGCGCGCGTCGATCCGCAATTCATGGCCGTGTTCGCCCGGCACATCAAGCACCGCCCGCTGCTGGACGTGTAGGGGAGGACGCCGCGATGCTGAACCTTGCCGAATACCGCCAACGCCCGGCCTTGCTCGCCGATTGGCTGCCCTGGGCCGGACTGGTGGCGCCGGGCGTCGTCTTGAACAAGGACGGCAGCTTCCAGCGCACGGCGCGCTTTCGTGGCCCCGACCTCGACAGCGCGACGCAGGGCGAGCTGATTGCCACGTCGGCGCGCTTGAACAACGCGCTGCGTCGCCTGGGTTCGGGCTGGGCGCTGTTCATCGAAGCCGAGCGCCGGTCTGCCGCCGACTACCCGCACTCCGATTTCCCCGAACCGCTGTCCTGGCTGGTCGATGAAGAACGCCGCGCCGCTTTCGAGGATTCGGGCAACCACTTCGAGAGCGGCTATCACCTGACGTTGGCCTACCTACCGTCGGAGGAGTCCCGTGCCCGCGCCGCGGGCCTGCTGTATGAAAACCGGCCGACCGAAGGCGTGGATTGGCGCGAACGGCTGCACGCCTTCGTCGCTGAGACGGATCGCATCTTCGACCTGCTCGATGGCGTGATGCCGGAAATCGCGTGGCTCGATGACAGCCAGACGTTGACCTACCTGCACGCGACCGTCTCGACGCGACGCTACCGCGTCGGCGTTCCCGAAGTGCCGTTCCACATCGACGCGCTGCTGACTGACTCCGCGCTGGTCGGCGGCCTGGCGCCGATGCTGGGCGATCAACACCTGCGCGTGGTGTCGGTGCGGGGCTTCCCGACCTCGACCTGGCCGGGGATTTTGGACGACCTAAACCGCCTGGGCTTTGCGTATCGCTGGAGTACGCGCTTTCTCTGCCTCGACAAAGCCGAGGCGGAAAAAGAACTCACCCGTCTGCGCCGCCAGTGGTTTGCGAAAAGGAAGAACGTCATCGCGCTGCTACGCGAAACCATCTTCCAGCAGGAAAGCCCGCTGGTCGATACCGACGCCAGCAACAAGGCCGCCGACGCCGATGCCGCCTTGCAGGAACTGGGCAGCGATCAAGTCGCCTTCGGCTACCTGACGGCGACCGTCACTGTCATGGATGCAGACGCTACTGTGGCCGACGAGAAGCTGCGGATGGTGGAGCGTGTGATTCAGGGCCGGGGTTTCGTGACGATCCCCGAAACCTTGAACGCCGTGGATGCGTGGCTGTCCTCGATCCCCGGCAACGCCTATGCGAATGTGCGCCAGCCCATCGTCTCGACGCTGAACCTGGCGCACATGATGCCGGTGTCGGCGGTATGGGCCGGCCAGGAGCGCAATGCGCATCTCGATGGCCCGCCGCTGATCGTCACGCGCACAGACGGCGCGACGCCGTTCCGGCTGGTGACGCACATCGGCGACGTGGGCAACACGCTGGTGGTTGGCCCCATCGGCATGGGCAAGTCGGTGTTGCTGGCGACGATGGCGATTCAGTTCCGCCGCTATCGCGGCTCGCGCATCTTCGCCTTCGACATGGGGCGTTCGATCCGTGCGGCCATCCTGGGCATGGGCGGCGAGCACTACGACCTGGGCGCGGATGACGAGATCGCCTTCCAGCCGCTCGCACGCATCGACCGCGAGGGCTACCGCACCTGGGCCAGCGAATGGGTGGAAGGCCGCCTGCTGCACGAAGGCGCGGCCGTCGGCCCGGACGAGAAGGCGGCCATCTGGTCTGCGTTGGGGAGCCTGGCCAGCGCGCCGGTGGAGCAGCGCACGCTGACGGGCCTGACGGCCTTGCTGCAATCGAACACGTTGCGCCAGGCACTCGCGCCCTACGTCCTGGGCGGTGCGCACGGCAGGCTGCTGGATGCCGACCGCGACCGCCTCGGCACGGCCGACGTGCAGGCGTTCGAGATGGAGGAGCTGATGCACAGCAAGGCCGCTGTGCTCGCGGTGCTGCGCTATCTGTTCGCGCGCTTCGAGGAGCGGCTGGATGGTGCGCCCACCTTGCTGATCCTTGATGAAGCGTGGCTGTTCCTCGATGACCCGGTATTCGCGGCGCGCATCCGCCAGTGGCTCAAGACGCTGCGCAAGAAGAACGTCAGCGTCATCTTCGCCACGCAGTCGCTCGCGGACGTGAAGGACTCGGCCATCGCACCTGCAATCATCGAAAGCTGCGCGAGTCGGATTTTCTTGCCGAACCCGCAAGCGACCGAACCGCAGATTCGCACGATCTACGAGGGCTTCGGCCTCAACAGCCGGCAGATCGAGATCGTCGCCACCGCGCAGCCCAAGCGCGACTACTACTACCAATCCCGCCTCGGCAACCGCGTGTTCGACCTCGACCTGGGGCCGGCGACGCTGGCCTTCGCGGGCGCTTCCACGCCGCAAGACCAGCGCGACATAGACCGTGTGCTGCTGGATGCCGGTGTGCCCGGCTTCGCGGGCGCCTGGCTGCGCCATCGCGGCCTCGATTGGGCGGCTGACCTGCTGCCCTCGTTCCCCGGCCTCGCGCCGGGTTCCCTCCGTACCGCTGACCACCCCCAGGAGAACCTGCTATGAAAACCCATGCCTCGAAACTCGCCGCGCTGACCGCCGCCTGCGTGCTCGCCTTCGGCATCGCACAGCCTGCGCACGCGCTGTTCGGCGTCGGCGACATCGTGCTCGACCCGACCAATCTGGTGCAGAACACGCTCACGGCGGTTCGCACACTGGAGCAGATCAACAACCAGATCCGCCAGCTCCAGAACGAAGCGCAAATGCTCATCAACCAGGCGCGCAATCTGGCCAGCCTGCCGTCCAGCGTGGTCGGCCAGTTGCGCGCGAACCTGGCGACCACCCAGCGACTGATCGCGCAGGCCAAGGGCTTGGCCTACGACGTGACAAGCATCGACCGCGAGTTCGCGCGTCTGTACCCCGAGAAGTACGCCGCCACGGTAAGCGGCAATCAGATGTACCTCGATGCACAGGAGCGTTGGAAGAACACGCTCAACGGCCTGCAGACCACCATGCAGATGCAGGCCCAGGCATCGCAGAACCTGAGCGACGACGAAAGCGTGCTGGCCGACCTCGTGGGCAAGAGCCAGTCGGCCGAGGGCGCGCTGCAGGCGATGCAGGCCATGAACCAGTTGCTGGCCTTGCAGGCCAAGCAGTCGATCCAGACACAGCGGCTCCAGATCACGCAAGACCGCGCGGCCTCGCTGGAACTGGCGCGGCAGGCGGCGGCCACGGAGCGCGGGCGCGAGGTGACGCGCCGCTTCCTGGGCACTGGCACGCCGTACACGCCGCAGCCCGTCAATTTCTACAACCGCTGATGGAGGCCGCCATGCAACGCACGCCCGTCGTGTTCGCTTTCGCCATTCATGCGCTGGTGCTGGCCGGCTGTGACCGGCCGCAGCAGGTGCAGGTGAATGCGCTCGCCGCCGACCCGGCCCGGCTGCACGCGCTGCGCGCGCAGTGCAGCACGGGCGCGCACGACGGCGCGTTTTGCGCGCAGGTGGCCCAGGCCGACCTGCGGCGCTTTCTTTCCGGCCAGGCCGAGCCGGGCGAGTACCAGACGCTGGCCGACCTGCCGCCGATTCCGCCCAGCTTCGATGAACCCGCCGATGCCGATACGCCTGGGCAGGAGGACTCGCCATGAACGACGTAACGATCATCGACCGCTTCCTCGACACCTTCTCGCGCTACATCGACTCGGGCTTTGGCCTGTTGCACGGCGAAGTGGCGTTTCTGACCGCCACGCTGATCGCCATCGACATGACGCTCGCCGGGCTGTTCTGGGCGATGAGCCACGCCACCGGCCAGGGTGAGGACGTGATCGCCAAGCTGATCCGCAAGGTGCTGTACGTCGGCGCCTTCGCCTACATCATCGGCAACTTCAACTGGCTGGCCGGCATCGTGTTCCGCTCCTTCGCTGGCCTGGGCCTGACGGCCAGCGGCTCGACCCTGAGCATGGAGAACTTCCTGCAACCGGGCCGGCTGGCGAAGGTCGGCATCGACGCCGGGGCGCCGATCCTGAAGCAGATCGGCGATATGGCGGGCTTTCCCGAGGTGTTCGTGAACATCACGCCCATCGTCGTGATGTTCCTCGCGTGGCTGATCGTCCTGCTGTGCTTCTTCGTGCTCGCGATCCAGCTTTTCATCACGCTCATCGAGTTCAAGCTGACCACGCTCGCGGGCTTCGTGCTGGTGCCGTTCGCGCTGTGGAACAAGACGGCGTTCCTGGCCGAGAAGGTACTTGGCAACGTGGTGTCGTCGGGCATCAAGGTGCTGGTGCTGGCAGTCATCGTCGGCATCGGCTCCGGGCTGTTCGCCGAGTTTCAGGTGCAGCCGGCCGAGCCATCCATCGATCACTCCGTGGTCGTGATGCTGGCCTCGCTGACGCTGCTGGCCTTGGGCATCTTCGGGCCGGGCATTGCAACCGGGCTGGTGTCCGGCGGGCCGCAGCTCGGTGCGGGTGCGATGGCTGGTGCCGCATTGGGCGCGGCCGGTGCTGCTGTTGCCGTGGGCGCTGCGGCCACAGGCGTCGGCGGCGCAGTAGCCGCCGGGGCGCGCATGGCGCCCGCAGCCGCCAAGTTGGCGGGCAGCGGAGCGCGGGCCGCTACCGGAGCGGCCAGCAGCGCCTGGTCAGCGTTTCAGGCGGGTTCTGCATCCGCCGGCGGCGGCCTCAAGGGCGCTGCCGCTGGCGTGGGCAATGTCGCCAAGACTGGCGCGCAGGCAGCCGGGCAGAAGGTGGCCGAGGGCGCACGCTCGATGAAGGAGCGCATGGCAGCGGCCTTTCGGCCCGATGACGCCGGATCGGCGTCGGGGGGCGGCGCCGCGCAGGCGGCAACCGAGTCAACCCCATCCGCTGCGCAACCCGCCTGGGCCAAGCGCCTGCACCGCAGGCAGCAGCTCACCCATGCCGCGACCACGGCCGCCCACACGTTGCGCGGCGGCGATGGTGGCAGCTCCAGCCAGGGGCCAAGCCTTCGTGATTCCGATTCCTGATCCTCAAGGAGAACTCCCATGCGATTCAAACGACCGCAGGCGCGCTACGCCGACACGCCGCAGCCTGCTACTCCGTATCAATCCGCCGCCCAGGTCTGGGACGAGCGCATCGGCTCGGCCCGCGTGCAGGCGAAGAACTGGCGCTTCATGGCCTTTGGCTGCCTCACCTTGGCCGTGCTGATGGCCGGCGGGCTGGTGTGGCGTTCGGCGCAGTCCATCGTCACGCCCTATGTCATCGAGGTGGACAACGCGGGCCAGGTGCGCGCCGTGGGCGAGGCCGCCGCGCCGTACCGGCCCAGCGATGCGCAGATCGCCTACCACCTGGGCCGCTTCATCGGCCTGGTGCGCTCGCTGTCCATCGACCCCATCGTGGTGCGGCAGAACTGGCTCGACGCCTACGACTACACCACGGACAAGGGCGCCATCGCGCTCAACGAATACGCCCGCACCAATGACCCGTTCGCGCGCATCGGCAAGGAGTCGGTGACGGTGCAGATCAGCAGCGTGACCCGCGCCAGCGACACGTCTTTCAACGTGCGCTGGACGGAGACGCGCTTTGTCAACGGCGCGCTGGATCGCACCGAACGCTGGAACGCGGTGATTTCCACAGTGCTGCAAGCCCCGCGCACCGAGCAGCGCCTGCGCAAGAACCCCCTGGGCATCTACGTCAACGGCCTGTCGTGGAGCCGTGAACTGGAAGGAAACGAAGGAGCAAAACCATGAACGCACATTTCCGTAAATCCGCCTTGCCAATCATGTTGCTTGCCCTCGCGGGCTGTGCCACGCAGGGCAAGCCCCCGCCGTTCATTTCGCTCGATGAACCCGTGCAGGCCCACCCGCAGCCGGAGCCACTTGCGCCGGTCGAAGTGGTGGCCGTGCCGCAGGTGCTGCCGATGCCGGCGCAGATGAAGCCTGTGCCGGATGCCAAACCCGCCGCAGAACCCGCCGATGAAACCGTGCGCGTGTCCCGCGCCAATGCTGAAGCGCGCATTGCGCCGACGCGCGAGGGCTACGTCAACGCGATTCAAGTCTGGCCCTTCACGGACGGCGCGCTGTATCAGGTCTATGCGGCTGTGGGTCGCGTGACGGTGATCGCGCTCCAGCCGGGCGAGGAGCTGGTGACGGTGGCGGCGGGCGATACGGTGCGCTGGATCGTGGGCGACACATCGAGCAGCAGCGGTGATGCGCTGCGCGTGAATGTCATGGTCAAGCCCATCCGCTCGGGCCTCAAGACCAATCTGGTCATCACCACCAGCAGGCGTACCTATCTGCTGGAACTGACCTCGACCGAGAAGACGTGGATGGCGTCGGTGTCCTGGGAATATCCCAAGGACAAGATGCTGGCCTTGCAGCGCCAGGCGCAGGCGGCCAGCGCCGCCGCGCCGGTCGATAGCGGCCTGTCGTTGGAGAAGATCCGATTCCGCTACGCGGTCAGCGGGAGCAATCCGCCGTGGAAGCCGCTGCGCGCCTTCGATGACGGCGAGAAGGTCTATATCCAGTTCCCGCCGGGCATTGCCCAAGGCGAGTTGCCGCCGCTGTTCGTGATCGGCGCGCAGGGCGATGGGCAACTGGTGAACTACCGCTTCCGCTCCCCGTACTACATCGTGGATCGCCTGTTCGGCGCCGCCGAGCTGCGCCTGGGCGGAGACAAGGGTGATGTGGTGCGGATCGAGCGCACTGATGGCGTTTCCGGTGGCACGCGGAGGAACTGACCATGAGCCAGGACGATTCTCCTGATCTTGCACCGCAGGCGGGCAAGGTCGCACCCGAGGCAGTGGCGCTGCGCGCCCAACCGCGCCCGGTCACGCGCCTGAACCGGCGCACCTTGGCCATGCTCACGGGCGGCCTGTCGGTCGCCGTGCTCGGGGCCACGATCTGGTCATTGCAGCCGCACCGGCGCGGCGCGGGCGAGCAGACCGAGCTTTACAACGTGGATCGTGTCTCGAAGTCCGAAGGGTTGGACGGCCTGCCGGCCGACTACTCGAAGCTGCCGCCGAAGGTGCCCGAGTTGGGGCCACCGCTGCCGGGCGATCTCGGCCCGGCCATCGTGAAGTCGCAGCAGCCGGCGACGCCGACGTATGCGCCACCGGGCCACGACCCGGAGGATGCGCGGCGCAAGGAGGCTGATGCGGCGGCGGGTTCGTCGGTGTTTTTCCGCTCGGGCAACCAAGGCAAGGCCACCGCGCCGGTCACGGCGCAAGCCGCTGCGGCTGCGCCCGGCAGCGCCTTGGCGGGCTTCGACCCGCTGGCCGCTGGCCCGGCCTCGACGGCGGCCCAGCCATCCGACCCGACAGCCGTGCAGAACCGGCAAGACCAGAAAGAGGCTTTCCTGAAAGGCGGTTCTACGGAAACCCGCAATTCCGGCAATCTCCAGATGCCGGCCTCGCCGTATCAGGTCATGGCGGGAACGGTGATCGCGGGCGCGCTGGTGACGGGCATCAAGTCCGATCTGCCGGGCGACGTGATAGCCACGGTGACGGAGCCGGTCTATGACACGGCCACTGGCAAGTTCCTGCTGATCCCACAGGGATCGCGCATCCTGGGCAAGTACAACAGCCAGGTGAGCTACGGGCAGAGCCGCGTACAGGTGGTGTGGAACCGCGTCATCCTGCCGGACACGTCCTCGCTGAAGCTAGACAACCTGGCGGGCACTGACCCTGCCGGCTATTCCGGCCTGGAGGATGGCGTCGATTGGCATTGGGATCGCGTCTTCGCGGGTGCGGCGCTGACGACCCTGCTGGGCGTGGGTGCCGAGTTGGCCGCACCGGAAAACCGGCAGGATGGCAACCGCATCGTGATCGCTGGGCGCGATAGCGCGCAGGACAGCATCAACCAGGTCGGCCAAGAGATGACCCGGCGCAACATGAACATCCAGCCGACGCTGACCGAGCGGCCGGGCCTGCCGGTGCGGATCATCGTCAACCGCGATTTTGTGCTGCGGCCGTACCAGCCTATGTTCTTCAACCGTGGAATTGCGAAATGAACACCACCAGGAAGTTGCGGCTTGGGCCGCTGCCCAAGGTCGAGAGCGTCAAGCTGGCCTTTGCGTGCCCGGTCAGCCTGAAAGCCGACCTCGACCGTTACGCCGCGCTGCACGCGCAGGTGTACGGCGAAGCGGTCGATGCCACGACGCTGATCCCGCACATGCTAGAGGCCTTCATGCAAGGAGACCGTGGGTTTCAGAGAAACAGCGCTAGTAAACACGCATTGCAAAACGCTGGTGGAGTAACCATCTCCGGTTGCCGTACGCCGTGAGCTTTTTGGCTATGCGTGACCTAGGTTGCGGGAGTTGGCATCGCGGCTTCGAATTTCGAGGGCTGCAAGCGGTGGGGTGTGCTACAGGTGCGCCATTCACCCACCCGCCAAGTGCTTCAGTGCTTGTGGCCGCCCTGGGCATCGTGGCCAGCCGGCTGGGCGCTGGCGTTGAGCGCACGCACGGGAGCCTTCACTTCGACCGATTCGCGCTTGCCGTCCGGGCCCTCGATGACGAGGGTCAGAGGCACCGTGTCGCCTTCCTTCACCTGCTGCTTCAGGTCCATCAGCATCACGTGGTAGCCGCCGGGCTTGAGTTCCACGGTCTTGCCTGCGGGCAGCTCGACGGCCGGCACCTGGCGCATCTTCATCACGTTGTCCTGCATGGCCATCTCGTGGACCTCGACGGCGGGCGTAAGCGGCGAGCTGGCCGAGACCAGCTTGCTATTCTTGGTTGCCTTCAACTGCATGAAGGCGCCGGTGGCTTTCTGTTGCGGTACGGTGGCGCGCACCCAGGCATCTTTGACGGTGACTTGCGCCTGGGCGGTGGCCGCGAGCAGCGAGGCGGCGACGATGGCTGTGCGGATGACGAGTTTCATGGTGTTCTCCTTGAGGGGATAGAGGGTCAGGCAGGGTTCAAGAGCTTGCGGATGTCGTCCGCATAGTCTTGGGCGGGTTGCTCATGGCGCAGGGCCAAGCGCAGCTTTCCTAGCGGGTCGTAGACGTAGCTGAGCGATGTGTGGTCCATGGTGTAGGACGATCCCGTCGGCATTTTCTTGTAGTAGACCTTGAAGTCCTTGGCGATCTGTGCGGTGCGTTCCAGGTCGCCGTACAGACCGATAAAGCTGGGGTCGAATGCAGCCGTGTAGGCTTTGAGCACCTCGGGCGTGTCGCGCTCGGGATCGACCGTGACGAACAGTGTCTGGAAGCGCTCGCCGTCGGGGCCGAGAAGCCGCTTGACCTCGGCCGCCCGCGCCAGGGCCGTCGGGCAGACATCTGGGCACTGAGTGAAGCCGAAGAAGACCAGGATGGCCTTGCCTCGGAAGTCCGCCAGCGTGCGCTCATTGCCATCCGGGTCGGAGAGCCGGATGTCCGTGGCATAGGTTGCACCGGTCAGATCGACACCTTTGTACGTTACCGTCCTCGTGCGCTCGCAACCGGACAGCATCAAGATGGAAAGCGCGACCACGGCACCGGCAGTCGATAGAGCCCGGCGCCGTGACAGACTGTGCATGGGAGGCGTTGTCAATGCTTGTTCCCTTTCTCATGAGGGGGGTGGTTTCCTGTGCCGTCCATGCGCACCATGCCATCGAAGGTGGAAAACAGCGCTCTGCGTTGCGGCGCAACCGCAGCATCCGCTTTAGCGACCTCCTGGGCCATCCGGCGGGCCGCCGCGGGTGGCATCCCAGTCAGTTCCAGCGTCCTGGCTTGCGTGAGTCCATCTCCCGCACAGGCAGCCACTTGCCATCGTCCATCGGAGTTCTTCGTCAACAGGGCACGTCCACCTCGGCCGTCCTGCGTCCAGCCGGCCACGGCATGGCCGGCCAGCACCGTGATGGGCCCGACATCAAGTCGCGCTTGGGGCTTGTCCCAGATGCCCATCATCACCTGACGGATGCCGGCCTGATCGGCACTCTCCGCCGCCTGGACGCAAAGCGGAAGGGTGAACGCAGCCGAGACACTGCCGACGAGCATGCATTGCAGAAACAGTCTTTTCATCACTTGCTCCTATTCACATGAACGGGCTCAGAAGCTTGCGGTGAGCCCGACCTGTGCCGATCGGCCAGGCATCGGATAGCCGGGGCGATAGGCATAGTCGCGGTCGAAGATGTTCTCCAACGCGACGAAAACCTCTCCCTTGCTTCCCAGCGCAGGCATGGGGTACGACACCCGGACGTTGGCCACAGTGAAAGCACTTACACGCTCGGTGTTAATAGCCCCCGCGTTACGCGAACGGTTCAGCGCCCACACCGCCGACTGGAATTGGGCGTCAACCGCGACGCGCAATGGACCGGCCTTTCCGTTCAGCCCCAGCGTGACGGCTCGACGAGGGCTGTAGGGCAGGTTCCCGATGCTCGGGTCCAGCAGCGTGAGGCCCACGAAAGCGGACCAGTCCCTCCCAAGGCTTTGACGGACCGACAACTCCGCGCCGCGCATGGTGTAGGCACCGAGATTGATGAACTGGGGGGGCGGCGGAACGTCGGGTGGAAAGCCGAAGACGTACCGGTTCTTCACCTTGTCGTGGAACAGGCTGGCGTCAATCTGCGTCGCTTCGGAGGCCGTCCACTTGAAGCCGATTTCTGCATGGTCCAGCTCCTCTGCCGAGAGCTGCTTCCAACTGCCGCCCAGCGCAGGAATCAACGATGCGAGCAAAGGTGTCTCCAGGCCGGGGTAGTTGATGCCACGCGAAAGGTTCGCGAAGACCGTCAGACGGTCGGAGACCAGCGACACGCCGGCCTGTGGTGCTGTCCGGGATGCAAACTGGCTGTGGTCATAGAAGCGCACGCCAGCGGATGGCACAAGCGACCAGTCTGCGGACAGGGGAATGTTCTGGTTCAGCGCCAGATAGGGCGAGGTGATCTTGAACGTGGGGGCATCGAAGAAGCCTTGCGGCGCGGGTGTCACGCGGTTGAACGTGGCGTCGCCGGAGATGCGATCGTGGTCGATGCCCGCGACTACGGTGCCTCCCTGCCAGGGCGAGAACTGTTCTTTCCAGCGTAGCCCGCTCATGCTGGAGCGGTTGATGCTGTCCCCATCCGGCGCGGGCTGGTTGAGCCAGTCGCCACGGGTCTTGTTGCTGTACAGCTTGAGTTCGCCGCGCCAGTCGCCGTGCGCGTGGCTGATGGATGTGCTGATCATCCCCGCTTCGGTGTTGTACTCGGGCGCGATGGCCGGCGTGGCGACGCGGCTGTCGCCTGGATCCCTGGCCTTGTTGTTCACGTAGACGAAGCTGGCGCCGATCGACCAGTTGGCATTGAGTCGATAGCCCACCCTGCCCAGGACGTTGTTGAGCTCGCCATCGGCATGGGTTCGATGACCGTTGGATTGCGCATGCCCCTGGGACAGAGACCAGTCCAGGTCTCCCTGGCGGCCCAGCAGGTTGAATTGCTCCGTCAATGTGCCGAAAGAGCCGCCCGAGAGGCGCACGTCACCCTGGACACCTTCTTGCGACGCACGCTGTGTCTGGAGGTTGACGGAAGCGAAGTTATTGCCGTTGATGTGCAGTTGCGGACTTTTGTACACCGTGACCGACTGCATGCTGTTCACCGGTAGCAGATCGAGCAGCGGGTGGCTCCACAGCCCCATGTAGAACGGGACGCTATCAATGTAGGTCTTGATTTCGCTGCCCGGGCGGCTGACACCCATGCCGCGGATGAACACGGCTCCCCCTTGATCACCACCGAAAGCGCCCACGGGGTTGTAGCGAGAGATCTGCACACCCGGCGTACGGCGCAGCGCGGAGGCCAGGTCCACCGCGTTCTGGTCTCGCAACTGATCCTGGGTGATGACGGCCGAACCTGCAGAGAAGCTGTCGAGGTTGACGTCTTCGACCACAGGCCGAGCAGTCACGACGACGGGGGCAAGGGTGGCGGTCTGGGCAAAGGCCATGGTCGCGGAGAGCAGGCCTGCGGTAGAGAGTGCGATGGTCAGGGGAGCGCGATCGAGAAGCATGAGAGTCTGTTGTCTTGCGGATTTGTTGGTAGGGAACTAGCAGGTTGGGTTGGCGGTCGCTTCGTTGGTCAAGGTGTGCGCCAAGTCACACCCACGTAGACCGAGCGTCCATCGCCCGGGAAGTAATAGGCACCGTCGAGGCCCCGGGCGTTGGCCTGCACGGCGGTCGTGGCCGCGTAGCGGCGATCGGTGAGATTGCGTCCTTCGACGAACCAGCCCCAGCCGCCACGCAAGGTGCCGCTGAGCGTGAGATTGAGCAGCGCGAAGCCGTCTGCCGCCACCGTGTT
>Ga0209958_1000896_pt1 | contig 32503 bp, 23 predicted proteins | sample ThiBio_inoc_plan_FD_183942 | JGI IMG/M metagenome (GOLD analysis project Ga0209958, IMG submission 183942) | Wastewater bioreactor microbial communities from Cape Town, South Africa - Thiocy_inoc_plan (SPAdes) | ecosystem: Engineered > Bioremediation > Thiocyanate > Unclassified | place: South...
TCCCCGCACGGACCGTCCCATTAAGGACCCGCCCCCCCTCATGGACAACCCCGAACCGGACCCGACCGCCGCGACGACGATCGCGCCCGCCCGCCGCCGCCGTCGCGCCCGCCGCTGGGCCGTCGCCGTCGCCATGCTCCTCGCGGCGTGGATGGGGATCTCGTTCCTCGTCGCCTACAAGCTGACCGGCCGACGCCGCCCGCCCTACCCCGAGCCGGCCCCGAAGGTTCCGTGGGCGAAGTTCGAGGACCACCGCCTGAAGACCGACGACGGCCAGGAGATCGGCGCGTGGTTCGCCGACGGACGGGAAGACGCGCCGAGCGTCCTGTTCCTGCACGGCAACGGCGGCGGCCGGGCTCACTGCCTGTCGCGGGCCGAGCTGACAGCGCGGGACCTCGGATGCGCCGCGATGCTGATCTCGATGCGGGCGCACGGCGACTCGACGGGCGCGGTCAACGACATCGGCCTGTCCGCCCGACGGGACGTGGTCGCCGCGGTCGACTTCCTGGAGGCGCGCCGGCCGGGTCGGCCCATCGTGATCGTCGGGGTCTCGCTGGGCTCGGCGGCGGCGGCGTTCGCGGCCGGGGAGTTGGGCGGGCGGGTCGCGGGCTACGTCCTGGAGAGCCCGTACAGCGACCTCAAGACGGCCGTCCGCAACCGCACCCGCGCGGCGCTGCCCACGCCGTTCGAGCAGGCCGCGTATCTGGGGCTGCGCGTCGCCGGGCTGGCGCTGCTGCCGCAGCTCGACGCGATCGCGCCGGTGGAGGCCGTCGCGAAGGCGCCCGAAAACGTGCCGGTCCTGATCCTGGCCGGCGAGGCCGACGAGCTGGCCACCGTCGCCGAGGCGCGGGCGATCTTCGACCGGGTCCGGTCGCACGCGCGGCTGGAGACGTTCCCCGGCGCCCATCATCACGACCTGGCGGAGGTCGACCCGCCGCGCTATCGCCGGGCCCTGACCGGGTTCGTGGCCGAGGCGGCGCGGGGCCGATGAGCCCTTTACAAGGCTCTCCCCCCTGCCCCACAATAGCGAACCTGGACGACGCCCCCGAGCCCCCGCAGACCCCCGCCGGGCGCCCGGAGGCCCCCTGCCTCCCTCCTCGCAATCCGAGCCTGGACCCATCATGAGTGGCACGCAAGCCGCGGCGGACGCCTCGAAGCCGAAGTTCGACAACAACGGCCAGTACAGCCGGAACTCGATCCTCCGCTACGAGATGATCTTCGGCGACAACTACATCAGCACCGGCGGCGCCGAGACGACCGACAACCTGACGTCCCGCCTCCAGGGCTTCCTCAAGCCGGGCGTCCGCGTGCTCGACGTCGGCAGTGGCATCGGCGGCGCGGCGTTCCACCTGGTCGAGAAGTACGGCGCGCAGGTCGTCGGCATCGACCTGGCCGAGGAGATGATCGCCGTCGGCCACGACCGCGCCAGGGCGGCCGGCATGTCCGACAAGGTGCAGTTCATCCTGGGCGACGTCCTGAAGACGGACTTCCCGGAGAAGTTCGACCTGGCCTGGAGCCGGGACGCCTTCATGCACATCCCGGACAAGGCCCACCTCTTCAAGACCCTGTACGGCCTGCTCAAGCCGGGCGGCAAGCTCATCATCACCGACTACGCCCGCGGCAAGACCCCGGGCTCGCCCGAGTTCGAGGACTACATCAAGAAGACCGGCTACAGCGTCATCGAGCCGGCCCAGTACGGCAAGGTCCTGGAGGCCGCCGGCTTCACCGACGTCGTCGTCGACGACGCCACCGACACCTTCGTCGACATCCTCAAGCGCGAGGAGAAGCGGCTGAAGGACGAGCGCTCGAAGTTCCTCACCGCCTTCTCCGAGGAAGACCTGAACTACCTGGTCGACCGCTGGAACATGAAGATCGGCTTCTGCAAGGCCGGCGACATGAAGTGGGGCATCTACCTGGCGACGAAGCCGGCCTGACGATTCAATCCGGGGCTGACGGCGAAGTCGTCCCCTCGCCGCCCTCCCCCCTTCTCCCGCGAGGGGAGAAGGGGGGAGGAGGATTCATGACATCGGCCCGTTCCGTGAGTGAGGCTGACGCCGCATGCCCGGCAGCGCGAACGACGACGTCCGTGACCTGGCGGCGTTCGGCTACAAGCAGGAACTCGACCGCTCGCTGGGGAGCTTCTCCTCGTTCGCGGCCGGGTTCTCGTACATCTCGATCCTGACGGGCGTCCCCCAGATGTTCTACCTGGGGTACTCCGCCGGCGGCCCGGCGTTCTTCTGGACGTGGCCCCTGGTCTTCCTCGGGCAATTCCTGGTGGCGCTCGGCTTCGCGGAGCTGGCCTCGGCCTACCCGCTCTCCGGCGGCGTCTACCAGTGGTCGAAGCAGGTGGGCTCGCCGCTGGGGGGCTGGCTGACGGGCTGGGTCTACCTGGCGTGCTCGGTCCTGTCGCTGGCGGCCGTCGCGCTGGCGTTGCAGAACACGCTGCCGCAGATATCCGGCTGGTTCCAGTGGTTCGGCGACGGCTCCCGGCCCGAGGACCAGGCCCGCAACGCCGTGCTCCTGGGCTGCGCCCTGATCGCGTTCACGACGGCCGTCAACGCCGTCGGCGTGAAGCTGATGGCGTACATCAACAACGCAGGGGTCCTCGCCGAGCTGATCGGCGTGGTCCTGCTGATCGGCCTGCTGCTCGGCGGGGCCGTGCGCGGGCCTTCGGTCCTGCTGGAGACGCAAGGTCGGGGCGCGGGCGAACCCGGCGGCTACCTCGCGTCGTTCCTGGCGGCGGCCGTGATGGCGTCGTACGTCATGTACGGCTTCGACACCGCCGGCACGCTGGCCGAGGAGACGTCCGACCCGCGCCGGCGGGCGCCGCGGGCGATCCTCCGGGCGCTGGCCGCGGCGGGCGTGGCGGGGGGGCTGCTGATCGCCGCGGGGATCCTGGCCATGCCCGACCCGTCCGACCCGGCGATGGGCCAGGTCTCCGGCGGCCTGCCGATGGTCATCAAGGCCGTGCTCGGCCCGAGCCTGGGGACCGTCTTCCTCGTCGAGGTCGTCTTCGCCGTGACGGTGTGCGCCCTGGCCGTCCACGCGGGGACCGTCCGCCTGATCTTCGCGATGGCCCGCGACAACAGCCTGCCGTTCGCGGAGGCCCTCGCGAAGGTGACGGGCGAGACCCGCACGCCGATCGCGCCGGCGATCGTCACCGGGGCCCTCGCCGCGGCCGTGCTGCTCGTGAACGTCAACGCCCCCCGGCTGATCGAGACCCTCTGCTCCGTGGCGCTGGTCTGGGCGAACCTCGCCTACCTGATGGTCACGGCCCCCATGCTGCTGGCCCGGCTGCAAGGTCGCGACGAGCCGCCGGCCCCCGACCGCTTCTCGCTGGGCCGCTGGGGCCTGCCGGTGAACCTGGCCGCGACGGCCTGGGGGCTGTTCGTGGTGGTCAACATGAGCTGGCCCCGGGCCGAGATCTACGGCGAGGACCCGGTCGGTCGCTTCGCCGCGATCTACGCGACCGCCGCGCTCCTGGCGGTCGGGGCCGCCTACTACCTGGCCGTGGGCCGCCTCCGCGCCGGCGTCCTCCCCGAGCACGCCGCCGACGAACTGGAGTTCGCCGACCCCTCGGCCGTGATGGCCCAGCTCGCCCCCGGGGAATCGTCGTAACCGTCCGATCGATCGATCGAAGGGAAGCCGCAAGAGATGGCCGAGACCCTGGCTCCGCAAGCCGCCCGCCCCGTCAGCCTGATTCGCAAGGTCCTCGGCTGGTGCGTCCACGCCTTCACCGCGTCCGGGCTGGCGTGCGCGGCGGTCATCCTCTACCTGCTCGTGCGGGGCGGGCCCGACGCCGTCCGGTGGTCGTTCCTGTTGATGATCCTGGCGACGATCATCGACGCCGTCGACGGCACCTTCGCCCGCGCCGTGCGGATCAAGGAGGCCGTCCCGTCCTTCGACGGCCGCCGGCTGGACGACATCACCGATTTCCTCACCTATACCTGCCTCCCCCTGATGCTGGTCTGGCGCGCCGGGCTGATCCCCGAGCACGCGGCACCCTGGCTCATCGCGCCGTTGCTGGCGAGCGCCTACGGCTTCTGCCAGGTCGACATCAAGACGCCCGACGGCTACTTCCTGGGCTTCCCGTCGCTCTGGAACGTCGTCGCGCTGTACCTGTACGCCCTGCCGATCCCGCCCTGGCCGGCGCTCTATATCCTGCTATTCCTGGCGTTCTTGACCTTCGTCCCGGTGAAGCACCTGTACCCGTCGATGCCCGGCCGGCTGAACCGATTCGCCACCATCACCGGGGCCGCTTGGGGCCTGCTCGCCGTCGCGCTCGTCTGGTCCCTGCCGACGGACGCCGCCCCCGAGTTCTCCTCGACCGAGCGCACGCTGGCCTACATCTCGCTGATCTACCCGATCTTCTACATGGTCACGTCGTGGTCCATCACGCTGAAGGCGTGGACGAGGCCGGCGACGACGGCTTGAAGCTCTCGCCTTCCACGATGCACTGCGGGTTGATATTTTCGCAAGCCGATGCGAATCATCCTTCTCCCCTCGTGGGAGAAGGTGGCCGCAGGCCGGATGAGGGGGCGACCGCCGTCGCATCCCATGGCCGGCGAAGGCCTTGAAGTCCGACGGCCCGCGGTCGCGCCCCCCTCATCCGCCCCTCCGGGGCACCTTCTCCCACGAGGGGAGAAGGGGGGACCCCTGCTCCCAGTCCCATATCTTCGACGGAGTATCCCGTCGGGAGCGGGGGCGACGTTCGGCGCAGGCCCGTCAGCCGCCGTGTTCGAGGTCCCACTCCCGCGCCTGGCGCTGGCCCTCGGGCACGTCCACCAGGGCCAGCAGCAGGCCGCCGACGAGGAAGAAGCCGATCACGCCCAGGATGGCGCCGCGGCTGGAGCCCGTGGCGAAGTTGATCGCCGCGAACATCGCCGGGCCGAAGATGCCGGCGAACTTCTCGACCACCGCGAAGAAGCCGAAGAACTCGCCCGACTTCGACCGCGGGATCAGGCTCGCGAACAGCGACCGCGACAGCGCCTGCGTCCCCCCCTGCACCACGCCGACCAGCCCCGCCAGGATCAGGAAGTGGGCCTCGGTCTTCATCGAATAGCCGACCACGCAGATCAGCGTGTAGACGATCAACCCCAGCATGATCGACCGCTTCACGCCCAGCACGCCCGCCAGCGAGCCGAACAGGAACGAGCACGGGATGCCGACGAACTGCACGACCAGGATCGCCGCGATCATCACGTTGGAGTCGAGCTTCAACTCCTCGCCGTACACCGTGGCCATCCGGATGATGGTGCCGATGCCGTCGTTGTAGATCAGGAACGCCAGGAGCATCAGGAACCCCTGGCGGCACCGCCTCAGCTCGACGGCCGTCTCGCGCAGCCGCCCGAACGTCGCCCGGACCGGGTGCATGTCGGCCCAGCGCTCGCCGCCGGCGACGGCCGGCTCGGCCACGCGGCGGAACAGCGGGATCGAGAAGACGCCCCACCAGACCGCCACCGACGCGAACGCCAGCCGGACCCGCAAGGTTCGCCCGGCCTCGGTCGCCGCGCCCGGCCCCGGCAGGCCGAACCACTCCGGCTTGGTGATCCACGCCAGGTTCAGCGCCAGCAGCAGCCCGCCGCCGACATACCCCAGCGCGTAACCCGATGTCGACACCCGGTCGATCTCGACGTCGGACGCGATGTGGGGGAGCAGCGCGTCGTAGAAGACGAAGCTGGCGTTGGCCCCGATGTTCGCCAGGACGAACAGCGTCGAGGCCAGGATCCAGTCGCCGGTGTGGATGAAGAACATCCCCGCCGTCGCCGCCAGGCCGAGCGTCAGGAAGATCCCCAGCAGCGGCTTCTTCCGGGCCGTGTGGTCGGCGTAGGCCCCCAGCACGGGCGACATCAGGGCGACGATCACCATGCCGAGCGTCGTCACGGCGGCCAGCCGGCCCGAGGCGACGTGGGACGGGACGCCGGCGCAGGCGACCTGCGAATAGTAGATGGGGAAGACGGCCGTGATGATCGTGCACATGAAGGCCGAGTTGGCCCAGTCGTACATCGCCCAGGCCCGCAGCTCGGGGCGGTCCAGGCCCAGCCGGGCCAGGAAGCCCCCCCCCGCCGGATGCTGATCCTCGGCCATCCTCGCCTCCCCCCGCCGCCCGGTCGCCCGAATCCCCGTCAAGGCCCCCCTTTCTATGACGAATCGGCCGCGTTGACCAGGGCATCCCGCCGTCGCGCCGGCCAATCCTTAAAAACGGCTCACGAACCCATGCGAAGCCGAGGCTTAAAATCCGCTAAAACGGCGGATTAACGGTGGACAATCGCCGCCCTCGGCGCGGATAGTTGTGGAGACTGAAGCCCGACCGTCGCCTGCGGGCGGCGGCTCGCCGGCGCATCGGGCGGCCGACCGGCCCGCCCGGCGGCGTCGGACGCGTCCGACGCGCCGGGCCCCCCGGCCGCGCCCTCCCCCGGACGCCGCCCCACGCGAACTCCCCGGCGGCGCTGCGCGCCGACGAACCCATCTGCGGGCCCAGGCCGCGGGCCTCCCCGTCGCCCGAACCGCATCGAGGAATCATGGCACGACCCTTCGCGCTCCGACTGACGTCCCGCAAAGCCTGGTCGGCCGTCGCCCTGGCCGTCGCCCTGACGGCCGGGTTCGGCGCCTGGAAGTATCTCGGCGCGGCGCGTGCGCCGGAGACCTCGGCCGAGGCGTCGCACGCGGCGAACGCGACCGCGCCGACGTCGGGCTCGCCCGCCGCGGCCGATGCGTCGGCGTCGAAGCCCCGGATGGTGAAGATCTCGGCCGAGCAGCAGAAGCTGATCGGCGTCGAGGTCCGGCCGGTCGAGATGGAGCCGGAGACGATCCTGGTGCGGGTCCCGGGCCGGATCGCGCCCGACGAGAACCGGTTCGCGTTCATCACGCCCCGCGCGCCGGGGATCGTGCGGAGCGTGTCGGTGCGCATCGGCCAGGACGTGAAGGCCGGCGACGTGCTGGCGACCATCGAGAGCGCCGCGGTCGGCCAGGCCCGGCTCGACCTCCTCATGAACCTCCAGTCGCTGGACGTCGCCCTGGCGCAGGCCCGTTGGCAGGAGACCATCCTCAAGAACACGCTGGAGCTGATCGAGCGGCTCAAGGCCGAGGACTCGCCGGAGGACATCAACGCCAAGTTCGCGGAGAAGCCCGTCGGCACCAACCGCGAGCGGCTGATGACGGCCTACACGGCCCACCGGCTGGCCAAGGCCAACCTCGCCCGCCAGAGCGACCTGTACGACCAGGAGATCATCCGGGGGCGGCTGATGGAGGAGTCCAAGGCCCGGTTCGACGCCGACCTGGCCGCGTACCAGACCCTCATGGACCAGATGGGCTACGAGACCAACCTGGCCAACGTCCGCGCCCAGCAGGCCCTCCGCCAGGCCGAGACCTCGGTGCTGGTCGCCCGCGAGAAGCTCCAGGTGCTGGGCGTCGACCCGGACGATGACGACTACATCCCCAAGACCCTCCGCCAGCAGCACATCTCCGCCGACGCCGCGCCGGCCAAGCCCCCGGGCGACGCGGGCACGAAGGAATCGGTCCTGGACGTCGCCGAGGCGATGGCCGTCGGGACCGGGCCCGCCAAGGGGGCCGAGCCCAAGCCGCTCCCCGAGGAGCCGGCCAGCCTGTACAAGCTGAAGGCCCCGTTCGCCGGCACCATCCTCGACCGCGAGCTGGTCGTCCCCGGCGTGGCCGTCGACGTCACCCACCGCATCTTCACTCTGGCCAACCTGGAGCACGTCTGGGTCGAGGCCAACATCAACCCCAGCAACCTCCCGTACGTCCAGGACGACGAGAACGTCTCCATCACGTTCGAGTCCGACGCCTACCCCGAGAAGCAGTTCAAGGCCCGGCTCCTCTACACCGGCGACCTCGTGGTCGAGAAGACCCAGACCGTCACCCTCCTCGCCCGCGCCGAGAACCCCGAGCGCTTCCTCAAGCCGGGCATGTACATCGACGTCGCCCTGTCGGTCCGCTCGCAGGAGCAGGTCCCCTCGGTCCCCAGCGACGCCCTCCTCTCCGACGACGAGCGCTGGATCGCCTTCGTCCGCACCGGGCCCGAGGAGTTCGAGATGCGCGAGGTGAAGACCCGCGGCCCCGGCGAGGAGCGCACGGCCGTCTTCTCCGGCCTCCGCCCCGGCGAGGAGGTCGTCACCCGCGGCGCCTTCAAGCTCAAGGCGGAGTGGATCCGGCTGGCCTCGTCCGAGTCCTGACCCCCGCCCCACGGTCGGCGCGGTCGCGGCCGGGGGCGCCCCCGGCCGGCCGCCCCTCGTGCGCCCCCACCTTCACCCCCGGGCCCCCTCGCGAACATGTTCGACCGCCTCATCGACTGGGCGTTGCGCAACCGCCCCCTGGTCATCCTCCTGCTGGTGGGCCTGATGATCTGGGGGGCGCGCTCGCTGCTGAAGCTCCCCATCGACGCCACGCCCGACATCTCGAACGTCCAGGTGATGGCCCTGACCAGCTCCCCGGGCCTGGGCCCGGTGGAGATGGAGCAGTTCATCACGATCCCGGTCGAGAACTCGATGAACGGGATCCCCCGGATCCAGGAGGTGCGGTCGTTCTCGCAGTTCGGCCTCTCCAGCGTGACCGTGGTGTTCGAGGAGGGGACCGACATCTACTGGGCGCGGCAGCAGGTGGGCGAGCGGCTGGCGACCGTCCGCTCGTCGATCCCGCCGGAGTTCGGCCAGCCCGAGATGGGCCCGATCACCACGGGCCTCGGCGAGGTGTTCCAGTTCGAGGTCCGCAACGCCCCCGACGCGGCCCGCCCGCGTTCGCTCATGGAGCTGCGGACGATCCTCGACTGGGAGGTCGCCCGGCCGCTCAAGAGCGTGCCGGGCGTCGTCGAGGTGAACGCCTTCGGCGGCGAGCTGAAGACCTACGAGGTGCGCCTCGACCCCGAGAGCCTGCTGGCCCGCAACATCTCCGTCAACAAGGTGTTCGAGGCGATCCGCCTGAACAACAGCAACTCCGGCGGCGGCTACCTGGAGCGCCAGGGGGAGCAGCGCGTGATCCGGGCCGTGGGCCTGGTGAGCACGCTCAAGGACCTGGAGGAGATCGTCCTGGACACGACGCCGGCCGGGACGCCGGTCTACGTCCGCGACGTGGCCGAGGTCCGCTTCGCCCCCATGATCCGCAACGGGGCCGTCTCCCGCGACGGCCAGGGGGAGGCCGTCACCGCCACGGCCATGATGCTCGCCGGCGAGAACTCCCGCGTCGTCGTCGACCGGATCAAGGAGAAGCTCGAAGAGATCCGCCCCCGGCTGCCGGAGGGGATCGTCGTCGAGCCGTTCTACGACCGCGCCGTCCTCATCACCCGGACCATCACCACCGTCGCCTCCAACCTGGCGGAAGGGGGCATCCTCGTCGTGGCCGTCCTGCTGGCCATGCTGGGGAACCTGAAGGCGGGGCTGGTGGTGGCGCTGGCGATCCCCCTGTCCATGCTGTTCGCCATCAACATGATGGTCTACTACGGCATCGCCGGCAGCCTGATGAGCCTGGGGGCCATCGACTTCGGCCTGATCGTGGACAGCTCCGTCATCATGATGGAGAACTGCGTCAGCCACCTGTCCCACGCCGACAAGCGCCGGAAGGCCGTCGACGTCGTCCGCGAGGCCGCGTTCGAGGTCCGCAAGCCGGTCGTCTTCGGCGTCGCGATCATCACCATCGTCCACCTCCCCCTGCTGGCGCTGGAGGGGGTGGAAGGGAAGATGTTCCAGCCGATGGCCCTGACCGTCGTCTTCGCCCTGATCGGCTCGCTGATCCTCTCGCTGACGGCGACGCCCGTCCTGGCCTCGCTGATCCTCAAGCCGGGGACGTCGGAGGTCGAGACGCCGCCGGTCCGCCTCGGCAAGTGGATCTACCGGCCGTTCCTCCGCTTCGCGCTGGACCATCCCCTGATCGTCTCGGCCGTCTCGGTCCTGGCGTTCGCGGCGACGATGCCGATCGCGATGAGCCTGGGCGGCGAGTTCATCCCGCGCCTCGACGAGGGGGACGTGCAGGTCGTCGTCACCCGCCCGCCGTCGGCCTCGCTGACCGAGAGCATGGAGGACGCCGACCGGATCGAGAAGGCGCTCAAGGCCGCCATTCCGGAGCAGATCGAGTCGGTCGTCTGCCGCACCGGCCGCCCGGAGATCGGCATCGACCCGGCGGGCGTCAACCAGACCGACGTCTTCATCTTCCTGAAGAAGCCCAAGGAGACCTACGTCGACCTGGCCCTGAAGCCGCTGCACCCGATCCTCGCCCTGTTCCACGGCGGCGACCACGGCCCGACCAAGGCGGACCTGATCCGCGAGATGGAGAAGGTCTTCCGCCGCGAGATCCCCGGCGCGACGTTCAACTTCGGGCAGCCGATCGAGATCCGGTTCAACGAGATGCTCGCCGGCGTGCGGGCCGACCTGGGCATCGGCGTCTTCGGCGACGACCTGGACGTCCTCCAGGACAAGGTCAACGAGATCGCCGCGGCCATCGGCGTGATCCCCGGCGCGGCCGACGTGCGGGCCCAGGTGCTCGGCGGCCTGCCGTTCCTGCGGGTCCAGGTCAACCGCGAGAGCATCGCCCGCTACGGCATCAACGCCTCGGCCATCCTCGACGTCGTCTCGGCGCTGGGGGGCAAGGTGATCGGCCAGGTGATCGAGAACCAGCGCACGTTCTCCCTGCAGGTGCGGTTCGAACCGTCGGCCCGCGACGACGTCGAGTCGATCAAGCGCCTGAAGATCGCCGACCCGGTCGGCCGCATGATCCCCCTCTCCGAGCTGGCCGAGTTCCACCAGGAGGACGGCGCCTTCGAGATCTGGCGGAAGAACCGCCAGCGCCGGGCCATGGTCCAGGCCAACGTCCGCGACCGCGACCTGGCGACCTTCGTCGCCGACGCCCAGAAGGCCGTGGCGAGCAAGGTGGAGCTCCCCCGCGGCTACTTCCTGGAGTGGGGCGGGACGTTCCAGAACCTCCAGTCGGCCACCCAGCGGCTGACGATCGTCGTGCCCGTGGCCCTGGTCCTGATCTTCCTGCTCCTCTACGGGACGTTCCAGTCGGTCAAGCTGGGGACGCTGATCTTCCTGTCGGTCCCGCTGGGGGCGATGGGGGGCATCCTGGCGCTCTGGCTCCGCGACATGAACCTGAGCATCTCGGCCGGCGTCGGCTTCATCGCCCTGTCGGGCGTCGCCGTGCTCGACGGCCTGGTCATCGTCTCGGCGATCCGCCAGCGCGTCGAGGCCGGCGTCCCGATGCGCGAGGCCGTGTCCGGGGCGTCGATGAGCCGGCTGCGGCCGGTCCTCATGACCGCCCTGGTCGCCAGCCTGGGCTTCATCCCGATGGCCTTCTCCACCGGCTCCGGCGCCGACGTCCAGCGCCCGCTGGCGACGGTCGTCATCGGCGGCCTCATCACCAGCACGGCGCTCAAGCTCCTGCTCATCCCGGCCACCTACGCCTGGTTCGACCCCGGCCCGCCCCGCCGCGACGACGAAGGCGACGGCGACGAGCCGGGCGAGGAGGGCGAAGGCCGGGGCGAGGCCGATCCAGCCCCGGCCCACTGAGCCGCGGTCCGCCCCGCCGCGGGGGCGCTTGTCGGGGCCGGCGGGGGGCTGCTAGACTGGCCCGATCGGTCCGCGCGCGAGCCGCCCCCCCCGCCCCCGGGATCGCACCGCCCCCATGTCCACCACCGCTCCGCAGAACGAGTCGGTCCGCAGGCGCCGCGCGGCCTGCGAGCGGCTGAAGGAACAGATGCGGGCCGACCCGGCCGCGCGGGTCGAGGGCCTGCTCGCCGACGAGCCCGAGCTGGCCCAGGACGACGACGCCCTGCTGGAGCTGATCCTCGCCGAGATGACCGCGCGCCGCGCGCGGGGCGACGACTCGACGGCCGCGGAGTGGGCGGTGCGGATCCGGTCGATCCTCCCGGACGAGCGGCGACGCGAGGCGATCGAGAGCCTGCTGTCGACCGAGATGAAGACCCTGTCGGAGTCGACCTCGGCGCGGGAGCCGGCCTCGCCGGGCGCCCGCGGGCGCATCGGCCGCTATCACGTCCTGGAGGAGGTCGGCCGGGGCGGCATGGGGGTCGTCTACAAGGCCCGCCAGATCAACCCGGGCCGGATCGTCGCGATCAAGATGATCCTGGCCGGCGACCACGCCAACGCCCGCGAGCGCGCCCGCCTGCGCACCGAGGCCGAGGCCGCCGCCAAGCTCGCCCACCCGAACATCGTCCAGATCCTCGACGCCGACTACCACGAGGGCCTCCCGTTCCTCGTCATGGAGTTCGTCGACGGCGGCCCCCTCGCCCGGATGATGCGGTCCACGCCCCAGCCGATCCGATGGTCCGCCCGGCTGATCGAGACCCTGGCGCGGGCCATCCACGTCGCCCACCGCGCCGGGATCGTCCACCGCGACCTCAACCCGACCAACATCCTGATGACCCAGGCCGGGGCCCCCAAGATCGGCGACTTCGGGCTCGCCAAGTTCATCCTGGCCGAGGGGGCCGGCTCGCAGTCGGGGAAGATCCTGGGCACCCCCTCGTACATGGCCCCGGAGCAGCTCTCCGACGGCGGCCAGGAGGTCGACGCCAGGACCGACGTCTACGCCCTGGGCGCCGTCCTCTACGAGATGCTCGCCGGCACGCCGCCGTTCCGCGGCCTCACCCCCATGGAGACGCTCTGCCAGGTGGCCGAGGGGGAGGTCGTCGCCCCGTCCAAGCTCCGCCACGGGCTCCCCGAGGACCTGGAGACCATCTGCCTGAAGTGCCTGGAGCGCAACCCGGCCGCCCGCTACGCCGACGCCCGCGCCCTGGCCGACGACCTCCGCCGCTTCCAGGACCGCGAGCCCATCCTCGCCCGCCGCACGCCGCGGCTGCGGCGGGCCGCCCAGTGGGCCGCTGGCCGCCGCGCTCCTCGTCCTCAGCCTGCTCCTGCTGGCGATGCTGCTGGCGGTGGCCGTCTACTACAGCGTCCACCTGCACCGCCGCATCGAGGAGACGGAGCAGCTCAACGCCCGGCTGCGGTCCCAGCAGTACATCACCCGGACGTCCAAGGACGTGGCCGGGTCGGAGAGCGAGCTGGCCCGGCGCGGCAGCTACGACTTCCAGCTCGGCCGGATCCACGACCACGCGGCGCGGGGCGAGGTGGAGGTCGCGATCGAGGCGTTCGAGATCCTGCGACGGTCGTCGCCGCGCGAGGTCGGCTTCGAGCGGCGGTACGTCGACCGGCTCATCCACCGCGCGTCCCGCCTGCTGAGCGCCGAGGCCGCGCACCGCGCGCCGGTGGGGCACATCGCCGCGAGCCGGGACGGCCGGGCGCTGATCTCCGGCGACGTCGACGGGAAGGTCGTCCGGTGGGACGTCGCCACCGGCGATTTCGCCCCGTTGCTCGACCGCCGCAGCCGGCCCGTGTGCGGGGTCGCCGTCGCGAGCGGCCCGGCCGGCGGCCCGATCGCCTACGCCTCCGTCCACGTCGACGAGGAATCCGCCGTCGTGCGGATCTGGGACGCGGAGGGCCGGGGCGAGCCCGCCCACTTCCCCGAGGCGATCCGGGACGTCGCCGAGGTCGGCTTCGCCCGCGACGGCTCGCTCCTGGTCGTCCGCTGCCGCGACGCGGGCTCGCCGCGCTGGCGGGCCCTCTCCTTCCAGTCCTCCGGCGGCGAGTGGTTCGAAGAGGAGGACGACGAGCTGTCCGACGCCCCCTGCGCCGCCTTCTCGCCCGACGGCGCCGCCGCGGCGATCGGCGTCGGCGACGGCTCGGTCGTGGTCCGCGGGCCCGGCGGCCGGGAGTCCGTCCTCACGCCCCCCGACCCGGCCCGGCCGACCTGCCTGGCCTTCTCCGCCGACGGCCGCGCGCTGGCGACCGGCTGGGACGACGGCCGGGTCGTCGTCTGGGACCTCGACGCCGAGGCGCCCTCGGCCGTCCTGGCGTGCGAATCCGGCCCGCCGACCTACCTGGCGTTCGGCCCCGAAGGGCGCAGCCTCCTCGCCCTCGAAGGGGGCCGCACCCTGACCCTCCACGAGCTGAGCCCGGGCGCGCCGGCCCGGACGCTCCGCGCCCCCGATGCGGCCCCGAGCCGGCTGGCCGCCTCGCCCGACGGCCGCCTGCTGGTCGCGGGATACGAGAACAGCCCGGTCCTCGCCTGGGACCTCGCGCGGCCCTCGGCCGGCCCCCGGCCGCTCGGCGGCCTCCTCGCGCCCAGCTGCCTGTCGTTCTCGCCCGCCGGGGACGCCCTGTTCCTGAACTTCGACCAGGAGGCGGTCTTCGTCCAGGCCGCGACCCCCGCGCCCTCGCCGCGGGTGAACCTCGCGGGCCATTCGGAAGAGGCGTGGGCGCTGGCGTTCTCGCCCGACGGGGCCGTCCTGGCCTCCGGCGGCGACGACCATCAGATCAAGCTGTGGGACGTCGCCACGGGCGCCGAGCTGGCCGCCGTCGAGGCCCACTCGCAGACGGTGACGAGCCTGGCGTTCGCGCCCGCGGGGGGCTGCCTGGCCAGCGTGAGCCTGGACGGCTCCTGGAAGGTCTGGCGGCCCGTCCCGGGGCCCGACGGCCGCCCCGCCGGCCTGACGCCCGTCCACGTCCTGCGCCCCGAGGGCCCCTCCCCCCTGCGCTGCGTCGCCTACTCGGCCGACGGCCTCCGCATCGCCGCGTCGGGCGACGCCCCCGACATCCTCCTGAACCGCGCCCCGGCCTACGACGCCCCCGCCTCCATCCCCGGCGCCCATTCGGCCGCCATCACGGGCCTGGCCTTCGCGAGGAGCGACGAGGACCTGCTGGCGTCCGCCTCGGTCGACCGCCTGTTCCGGGTCTGGGATCCCGAGGAGCGGTCCCCGATGGGCGTCGCCTTGCGCGGCGACGCCCCGCTGATGGCCCTGGCCTTCTCGCCGCCCGCCGAAGGGGGCGGCTCCCTCCTGGCGGCCGGGGGCGACCGGCGGCTGGTCTCGATCCTGAACACGCGCGACCTCGGCCTGGGCCCCCCCATCCGCGAGCACCCGGCCTCGATCCGGGCCCTGGCGTTCTCGGGCCGGGGCGACACGCTGGCCACCGGCTGCGACGACGGCCGCGTCCGGCTCTGCGACGTCATGACCCGCCAGGTCGTCCTCACGCTGGACGGCCACCGCGGCCGGATCAACGCCGTGGCCTTCTCGCCCGACGATTCCACGCTCGCCTCGTGCAGCCATTCCGGGCAGGTCATCCTCTGGAAGGCCGGCCCGCCCCCCGAGCCGTGATCCGCCGGCCGGCGAGCCTCGCCGCCTCGCTGATCCTGGCCCTGGCCGGCCCCGCCCGCGCCCAGGAGATCCGCTTCGAGGACGTCGCGGAGCGGGCCGGCGTCCCCTTCCGATTCCACTCCGGCTCGCGCGGCCGCCACGACCTGCCCGAGATCATGGGGGGCGGCCTCGCCCTGTTCGACGCCGACGGCGACGGGCTCCCGGACCTCTACGCCTGCCAGGGGGGCCCGGTCGCGGCCGACTCCCCCGGCGGCGACCCGCCCTGCCGCCTCTACCGCAACCTCGGCGGGCTCCGCTTCGAAGACGTCACGCCCGCCGCCTCCGCCCCCGGCCCGAGCTACGCCATGGGTGCCGCGGCCGGCGACTACGACGGCGACGGCCGCGTCGACCTGCTCGTCACCGGCTGGCGCGACCAGCGCCTCTACCGCAACCTCGGCGGGCTCCGCTTCGAGGACGTCACCGCCGCCGCCGGCCTCACGTCGGCCCGCTGGACGACCGGCGCCGCCTGGGCCGACCTCGACGGCGACGGCGACCTGGACCTCTACGTCGCCGGCTACCTCGCCTACGACCCCGACTCGGCCCCCTACTGCGCCGCCCCCGACGGCCGCCGCGACTACTGCGGCCCCGAGGACTTCGAGGCCGAGCCCGACCACCTCTACCGCAACGACGGCGGGACCTTCACGGACGTCGCCGCCGCGGCCGGCCTGCCCGCGCGCCAGGAACGCGGCCTGGGCGTGCTGATCGCCGACTTCGACGGCGACGCCCGGCCCGACGTCTTCGTCGCCAACGACGGCGGCCGCTGCTGGCTGCTGGCGAACCGCGGCGGCCTCCGCTTCGAGGACGTCGCCGAGGCGGCCGGCGCGGCCCGCGACGGCCGCGGGCGGGCGCTCGCGGGCATGGGCGCGACCACGGCCGACCTCGACGGCGACGGCCTCCCCGACCTGGCCGTCGCCAACTTCCTCGGCCGCTCCACCATCGCCTTCCGCGCCCTCGACGCGCGCGGGGCGTTCCAGGACGACACGACCCGCCTCGGCCTGGCCGACGCCACCCGCGACGTCCTGGGCTTCGGCCTGGTCGCCGCCGACTTCGACGCCGACGGCCGGGCCGACCTGCTCCAGACGAACGGCCACGTCCTCGACCGGGCCCGGCTCGGCGTCCCCTTCGCCATGACGCCGCGGCTCCTGCGCGGCCGCCCCGGCGGGCTGGCCGACGCCTCCGCCGACGCCGGCCCCTGGTTCGCCCGCGCCGCCCTGGGGCGGGGCCTCGCCGTGGCCGACCTGGACCTCGACGGCCGGCCCGACGCCGCGGCGGCCTCGCTCGACGCCCCGCTCTCGCTCCTGCACAACCGCTCCCGATCGGGCCCGGCCGTCGCGGTCGACCTCGTCGATCGCCGCGGCCTCCCCGCGATCGGGGCCCGGGTCCGAGCCGTCGTCGGCGGCCGGGCGACCGTGCGGCACCTCTCCGCGGGCGACGGCTACCTCTCCTCGTCGCCGCCGCGGCTGGCGTTCGCCACGGGGGGGGCCGCCGCGATCGATTCCCTGGAGGTGCGCTGGCCCTGGGGCGGCGTGGACACCTGGAGCGGCCTCGAGCCCGGCCGGCCCCATCGGCTCGTCGAGGGCCGTTCGCCGATCAGCGCGCCTCGTCCTTCGGCGGGAACTTCGGGCCGTCGCCGGTGAGCAGCCAGTGGGGGCTGGTCCCGGTCCGCTCCAGGAACCGGAGCATGACCTGGGCCGGCATGCTCGCGCCGGCCTCATATCGGACCCAGGCGCGGTAGGGGATCTCCAACTCCTCCGCCAGCATCGGGCCGCCGTGCTCGCCATACAGCTCCACCCGGATCTCGCGCAGGCGGACGGCCAGGTCGTGCTTGACCTCGCCCCAGTCGGATTGGAATTCGAAGTCGCTCATCGGCCCCGCCCCCGGCGACCGCCGCGGCCCGGATTCAATCGTAAAGCCATAAAAATCAATGATTTAGCATGGGTTTCCCCTCTGCGCCGGCCGTCCCGTCGTCGGCGTCCGTCCGGGAGATTCCCCGGAATGTCGATTTTTCGTGACGCGGGGCGAGGAGGATCTCGGTGAGTAAGGACGTCGGCGAAGTCGAGAGGTCCCGCGATCGGCCTCGCCGCCCCACGGCTCGTCAATCGGATCGTCGGAATGAGGGTTGCGTCCCGTGCCATTCGTCACCCAGATCGAGATCGACCACCTGGCCGGCCGGATCGAGCAGGCGTATGCACGTCGCGGTGCCCGTTGGAACGCCGCATGCTCCACCCCCCGCGTGTGGACGTCGGCCGCCAAGGCCCTGTGGCAATGTGGGATCGACGACCCCGAATTCCCCGTCGACCCTGAATTGTATGTCGCCGCCCAGGGGATCGACCCCGACTCGTCCGATCCGTGGGCCGACCTGGCCTCCCCGCTGGCCGTCGAGCGGTATCGGCGGCGGATCCGGGCGATCATCCGCCAACTCCGGTCGGAATTGCTCCGCGAGATCCGCCTGGCCGAGCGGTCGATCCGCCGCGGCCGGCCGACGAGCGACGTCCTGGCCTCCCGCAACCCGGGCCTGTCGCCCCTGGGCCGCTACATCGTGGCCCGAAGGGCCCTGAGGGCCGACCTCGCCGACCGTTGGAGCCGCGAGGCGCTCGATCAGCACCGCAGCTGCCCCCTGTATCGGAAAGCCTGCCTCAATTTCCTGCCCCTGGACGAATACCCCAGCGAGACCGAAGGCCGCACGGCCCCCGTCCGCTTCCCGATCCCAGCCGCCTGCTCGTTGAACTAGCCCGCATCCGACGCGATTCCAACTGGCCGTCCCGCCAGGGCCGGCATAGGGTTGGGAAAACGCCGAAGAAACGGGTCGTCGGGGTTCGATGAATGACTCCGGAGGCCGCCCGCCATGCCCGGGCCGGCCCCCTGACGCCTTCAAGCCCCCTCGCGCCCGCACCCCCCCTCAAACATACCGACATCCATTTATTGACTCGGTCCCCGACCGGAGGAGCCTCCCCATGCGCATGCGCCTCGCCTTCCGCCCCATCGTCGAGAACATGCCCTCGCGAGACCTCCCCAGCAACCTCCTGTTCCCCAGCAATCCGCTCACGCCGGTCAAGATCCCGTCGAATCCCCCCGCGACCTACGTCAGCCCGACCGACCCCTACCACATCAACACCCAGGTCATCTACGACGAGCCCATCGTGGGCCCCGCCGACAGCCCCGTGACGGTCGGCAGCGAGGGCGACCAGCTGGCCTGACCTCCCCCCGCCCCGCCCGCTAATGATGGCGATCTCCGCCCCGATCGGCCCGCGACGCGCCGCGTCCCGCGTCGCGATGTTGACTTGAATCAACAATGGGCCGAAGCCTTCCGTATTCCTATCACCGCAACCGATCGACTCGCCGGGCCTTCGATCCGGTATTTCCATCCATTTCGGACCGAAACCACCCCGCGGCGGGGCCCGGGGCCGCCCGGATGTTCCGAATCCGCGACGGACGACTTCCCCTGCGCGAGGAGGCATGTAAAATACAAGGGAGATCGGCGTGAGGGACGACTCGCCGAAGGGTGAGAATTCAAACATAACTCTTCGCCGTCTACAACCGTCGCGGTGCTTCCCTAGTCGAGAAGTCGGGGGCCGGTCATGCCGACGTTGTCGAATTGCGGGATCGACGACGAATTGACCAGGACGCTGAAAGGGGCTCAAGAAGGCGACCAGGAAGCCTGGGAACGCCTCTTTCGAGAGTTCTATCCCAAGGTGCGTCGCGTCGTGCGCCGGAAGCTCGACCGCTCGATGCGGTCGGTCTACGATTCGACCGACTTCGCGAGCGACGTCATGAAGAGCCTGGCGGCGAACCTGAGCCGGCTCGATTTCCCGTCGTCGGAGCACCTGGTGGCGTTCCTGGCGCAGGTGGCCGAGCAGAAGGTGATCGACGAGCATCGCCGCCGCCGGACCCTCAAGCGCGACGTCACGCGCGAGCGCCGGCTGGAGGCGGCGTCGGAGTCGGCCCCGGTGCAATTGGCGTCGGACGAGCCGACGGCGAGCCAGCTCGCGCAGGCCAACGAGGCCGCGGATTGGCTGATGGACCGGGGGAGCGAGACCGAGAGGCGGATCATCTCCCTGCGCCGCGAAGGCCACGACAACAACGACATCGCCGACCAGACCGGCTGGAACATCCGCAAGGTCCAGCGCTTCCTGAAGACCCTCCACGACTCGCTCCACGGCCGGGGGTGACGACATGGGGGATCATCCGGGGGAGCTGAGCGTCGACGGCCTGGCGCGCGTCGACCGCGAGGTCGAGCAATTCGAACGCCTCGCCGAGGGCCGGCGCGAGTTCGCCCTCCTCCCCTACTGGACGCGGCGCGGGTGGGACGCGGAGATGGGCCGCCTGGAGCGCCTGACCTGCCTCGGCGCCCTCATCAAGGCCGACCTGCGCCGCCGATTCGGCCTCGGGGAATCGCCCGCCGTGCACGACTACCTCGGCGACTTCCCCGAGCTGCGCGAGGCCGACAGCCGCGTCCTCAGCCTCGTCTACGAGGAGTTCTGCCTCCGCGAGGAGCGCGGCGAGCCGATCGACGTCGACTCGTTCTGCGACCGCTACCCCGACTGGAAGGATTCGCTGGCCTCCCAGCTCGGCTATCACAAGCTCCTGAGCCGGGCGGCGAGCCTGGCCCCGCCCAGGCCCGAATTCCCCGAGGTCGGGGGGAGCTTCGAGGAGTTCTCGCTCCTCTCCCAGATCGGCAAGGGGGGATACTCGCGGGTCTTCCTGGCCAGCGACCGCTCGCTGGGGGGCAAGCGGGTGGTCCTGAAGGTCTCGATCGACCGGGGTCAGGAGGCCGAGACTCAGGGGGCCCTCGACCACCCCCACATCGTCCCGGTCAACTCGGTCGTCTTCCAACCCGACCGGAAGCTGCGGGGCCTCTCCATGCCCTATCGACCGGGTCTGCCGCTCGACGAGGTGATCCGGCGCGTCCGGCGCGGGGGGGCGACCCCCTCGTCGGCGACGGCGATCTGGCAGGCGCTGGCGGACGGGATCGGCCCGGGCGAGGCGGCCCTCGAGGCCGAGTCCGCCGCGGCCCTCCGCGCCGGGCCGGTCGGCGACGGCTGGCGCGGATTCCCGACCCGGGGCACGTTCGCGCAGGGCGTCGCCTGGATCGGCATGATCATCGCCCGCGCCCTGGCCTACGCTCACGAGCGGCGGACCTACCACCGCGACGTGAAGCCGGGCAACGTCCTGCTGACGATCCAGCACGGGCCCCAGCTCCTGGACTTCAACCTGGCCCAGTCGCCCCACGCCCCGCGCGAGGCCCAGTCGGCCATCCAGGGGGGGACGCTCCCCTACATGGCGCCGGAGCAGATCGAGGCGTTCCTCAACCCCGACCGCTGGGCCGACGTCGGGGCCGCCGCCGACATCTACTCCCTCGGCCTGGTCCTCCGCGAGCTGCTGACCGGGCAGGCGCTCGACGTGCCGGACTCGAAGCTCCCGCCCCCTCGGGCCCTCCGCGAGCTGCTCGACCGCCGGCTGGTCCTCCCGGTGGAGATCCGCCGCCACCTCCCCGGCGCGCCCCACGCTCTGGAGGCCGTCGTCCGGAAGTGCCTGCGCCACGACCCGGCGGAGCGATACCGCAACGCCGCCGACCTGGCCGAGGACCTGGAGCGGCTGCTCCAGCGCCGGCCGCCGGCCCACGTCGTCAACCCGTCCCGCGCCGAACGCCTGCGCGACTGGGCCGCGCGGAACCGCCGCGTGCTGGTGGCCAACGCGGCCTACCTGAGCGTCCTGGCGATGCTGTCGCCGCTGGTCGCCCGGCAGGCCGCCCTCGCCCTGCGGCCGGACGTGCGGGACCGGCCCGAGCTGAAGGCCGCCACGGGGGCGCTGGACGCCCACGACCCCGAGACGGCCTTCCGCCTCCTGTCGCGGCTCGCCGAGGACTACCCCTCGTCACCCGTCCCCAAGCTCTACGCCGGCCTCGCCCACGCCATGGCCAACACCCCGTCCCAGGATCCCGGCCGGGCGAGCTACCTCGCCGCCGTGAAATCCCCGCGGGGCGGGGCCGACCTCCGCGAGCTGGCCGCCTCCCACCCCAACCTCCCGAACCTCCTCGTCGTGGCCGGCGACCTCTGGATGGACCAGGCCAGCGAGATGATGGCGGAGGCCGAGCGGATCGAGGCCGAGGAGGGCGAGCCCTCCCCCCCCCGCCGGGACGCGATCGCGCAGGCGCGGGAGCTGGCCGAGCACGCCTTGAAGGCCGCCCTCGAACTCGACCCGAAGCTCATCACCCCCCTCCACGGCCTCGCGACCATCGACGAGTCCCGCGACGACCTCGACGGGGCCCACGCGAAGCTGTCCCGGCTGCTGGCGGCCCCCCTCCCCGCGACGACCGACGCCTCCGACCTCTACCGGGTGCTGACCTGGCGACTCCAGCGAGCCCGAGTCGCCGCCCGGATCGCCGATCGATACGACCCCCCGGGCCGGCCCGACGACCTGGCGCGGGCCCTGGCGCTGGGGGACGAGGCGGTGGCCGACCTGGAAGCCTGCGCCGGCAAGGTCCCCGAGTTCCTGGAGCCCCTCTATTTCTCGATCCGCACCGAGGCCTTCCTGACGCGCGGCCCCCTGCGCTGCCGCCTCGACGACCGCGCGGGGGCGGCGAACGACGCCCGCGAGGCCGACAAGGCCATGACGGCCTGGTTCTCGGCCCTGCGCGGCGCCGGCCTGGAAATCCCCGGCGACGGCCCCAGGATCTACGCGGCGCGCCTGCGGAGCCTCCGGGAATGCGCCGCGGCCGGCCGCGACGCCGAGGACTCGGACTGACCGGGCCTCAGCCCGGCGCCGACCTCGGGTGGAACTTCGCGTGGACCTGCCGGAGCCGGCTCAGCTCGACCCGCGTGTAGACCTGGGTCGTCGCGATCGAGGCGTGCCCCAGCATCTCCTGCACGGCGCGCAGGTCCGCCCCGCCGGCGAGCAGATGGGTCGCGAAGCTGTGCCGCAGCGTGTGCGGGCTGACCTCCGGCGAGAGCCCCGCCGCCGCCGCGCACTGCTTGACGATCCGCCACAAGCCCATCCGCGACAGCGGCTTGCCCGCGCGGGTGACGAACACGGCCTCGGTCTCGGGATGCCGGGCGATCAGGTACGGCCGGTCGCGCTTGAGATACGCGGCCAGGGCCTCGCGGGCCCGCGACCCCATCGGCACGCGCCGCTCCTTGTCCCCCTTGCCGACGCAGCGCGCCAGGCCGGCCTCCAGGTCCAGGTCGCAGGGCCGCAGGCCGACGACCTCGGAGGCGCGGCAGCCGGTGGCGTACAGCGTCTCCAGCGCCGCGCGGTCGCGGCGGCCCAGGCGGGTCTCCGCCGAGGGCGCCGCCAGCAGCCGCTCCACGGCCGAGGGCCCCAGAACCACCGGCAGGCGGTCCCAGAGCGCGGGGGCCGTCAGCAGCTTGGCGATGTTGTCCGTCAGCTTCCCTTCCAGGACGAGGTAGCGGAAGAACGTCGACAGGCTCGCCAGGTGCCGCGAGACGCTGCTCGGGGCGAGGCCGGACCCGGCCAGGTGGTCGACGTAGCCCCGGAGGGCCCCCACGTCCAGCGCCTCGATCGGCCCCGGGGCGTGCTCGCGACGCCAGCCCAGGAACCGCATCAGGTCCGAACGGTACGCCGCCAGCGTGTGCGGCGAGACGCCGCATTCCGCCATCAGGTAGTGGAGGAACGGGCCGACGGGATCCTGGTTGCGGGCGGGACGATACGCGGGTTTCACGGGGCGCTCCGCGGAGGACGGACGAGGGCCGAGCGGCCCCCGATAGGGCTGGGATCGGCACGCGGCCCGCCTCCGCTTCATCGAACCCGACGGCCGTCCCGGCGGACCCCGCGCCCGCGCCGGTCTCGTCATCGGGGGGGCCGTCCGGGTATAACTCAAGGTCGACCCGAGCGATCCATCCCGACGAGGCCCGTCCCCAAGATGTCGTCTCCCGCAACCGACCCGGCCGGCGTCACGTCCCCGCCCCGGCGCAGCCTCCCCACGATCGGCGGCCCGATCTTCGCCCTGATCGTCCTGTTCGTCATGAACCTGCTGAACTACATCGACCGCTACTCGTTCTTCGCGGTCGGCGTGGACATCAAGAAGTCGTTCGAGATCGACGACTTCTGGTACAGCGTCCTGGGCGTGGCGTTCATGGTCGTGTACACCGTCGTCTCGCCCGTGATGGGCTGGCTGGGCGACCGCTACGACCGCCGCATGCTGCTGGCCTCGGGCGTGGCGCTCTGGAGCTTCGCCACCGTCGGCTCGGCCTTCTCGCTCGACTTCTACCACATGTTCTTCTGGCGGTCGCTGCTGGGCGTCGGCGAGGCGAGCTACGGCGTCATCGCCCCGACCCTCATCGCCGACCTCTTCCCCGTCGAGAAGCGCGGCCGGGCCATGGGCGTCTATTACCTGGCCCTGCCGGTCGGCGGCGCGCTGGGGTACGGCATCGGCGGCTGGATCGGCGAGCACTGGGGATGGTCGCGGGCGTTCCTCGTCGTCGGCCTGCCGGGGCTGCTGGCCGCGGTGGCCGGGCTGCTCATCCACGACCCCGGCCGCGGGGCGTCCGAGGACGTCCCGCTCGCGGGCAAGGCCGACCGCCCCAAGATGGCCGACTACCTCAAGCTGTTCACGATCCCGACCTACGTCCTGAACACGATCGGGATGGCGGCGGTGACGTTCGCGACCGGGGCCTACGCGGTCCACGGGGCGAACTTCTACCAGACGGTCCGGGGCATGTCGATGACCGAGGCGACGACCTCGATCGGCATCCTCACGGCCATCGCCGGGCTGATGGGGATCGCCCTGGGCTCGGGCCTGGCCGACTTCGGGACGCGGTTCACGAAGCGGTCCTACCTCCTGCTGGCGGCCCTGGTCACGGCGGGGGCGGTCCCCCTGGGCTTTTTCGCGATCCTGGCCACGAACGGCAAGGCCTCGCTCGCCCTGCTGTTCGGGGCGATGATCCTGCTCTCCATGGTCCTGGGCCCCTGCAACACGGTGATCGCCAACGTGGTGCCGGCCAACAAGCGGGCGTCGGGCTACGCCCTGTACATCTTCCTGATCCACGTCTTCGGCGACATCAGCTCGCCGGTGATCCTGGGCGGGATCTCCAAGCTGTTCGGCCGACCCGACGTCGCCAACTCCCCCATCGGCTCGTTCTTCGCGTCCCTGGGCGCGACGCCGGTCGAGGGCGAGAACCTCACGGTCGCGATGCTGGTCGTGGCCCCCGTGCTGGCCGTGGGCGCGTTCTTCTTCCTGCTCGGCTCGCGGCACCTGCCCGAAGACCAGCAGCGCGTGATCGACGCCGGCGGGGCCGGCGGCTCCGCGTCGTTCCACCATTGAGCGGCGCTCGCGGGGCGGCGGGTCATCACGCCGGCGGCTCGCCGATGGTCAACAGCGGGTCGGGGGGCGCGTCGTCGGATTCGGGGGCGGCGACGCCGGGGAAATCGGCCTCTCCGAGCGACGGGAGCGAATCGCCGGCGCCGGGCTCCATCGCCTCGGGCTCCATCGCCTCGGGCTCGGGGCCGATCGGCTCGTTCCGCCGCCACCAGCCCTCGGCCGCCTCGTCCGACCAGCCCCCCGCGTCGCGGCACGCGCCGAGGGCCCGCGAGAGGGCCTCGACGTCGAGGAAGCGGTCGCCGGCCTCCTTGTGCAGGCAGCGCAGGACGACGGCCTCCAGGTCGGCCGGGACGCCCGGGGCGTGCCGCGAGGGGGGCTCGACCTGGTCGTGGGCGTGCGCCATCATCACGGCCATGGCGTCGGAGCCGAGGAACGGCGGCCGGCCCGTCAGCAGGAAGTACGCCACGGCCCCCAGGCTGTAGACGTCCACGCGGCCGTCCGGGACGCGATCCTTGAGGATCAGCTCCGGGGCCATGTACAGCGGCGAGCCCGTCACCACGCCTTCGAGCGTCAACAGCGGCGAGGCGTCGTCGACCACCGACTTCACCAGGCCGAAGTCCAGCACCTTGGCGACGTCGTGGCGGGCGCCGCGGTAGGCCGCGAACAGGTTCGGCGGCTTCAGGTCGCGGTGGATCAGCCCCGCCAGGTGCGCCTCGCGCAGGGCCTCGCAGACCTGGCGCAGCAGGTGGATCGCCCGCGAGGCCGGCATGGGGCCGTGGCGGTCCACGACCTCCTGAAAGCTCAGGCCGGGGAGATACTCCATGACGTAGTAGAACGTCCCGTCCTCGGCCCGGCCGTAGTCGTACACCTCCACCGTGTTCCAGTGCGAGAGCCGCGCCGTCGCCCGGACCTCCAGCTCGAACCGGGCCCGCGAGGTCTCGCTCGCGGTGAGCTTCGGGGCGATGAGCTTCAGGGCGCAGGGCCGCTTCAGCAGGCGATGCTCCGCCAGGTAGACCTCCCCCATGCCCCCAGAGCCGAGCTTCCGCCCCAGGCGGTAGCGGTTCAGCTCGCGCTCGCGGACCAGCTCGCGGCGATAGCCGTGGATCGTCCGGACCCCGACCACCGCCACGACGACCGACGTCGCCAGCAGCAGCAGGTGCTCGCCCAGGTTCTCGAACGCCATCGTCGGCTCCTCGGCGACCAGCCGGCGGAACTCGGGGAGCGCGGCCCAGGCGACGGCCGCCGCCGACAGCGGCCCGGCCGCCATCGCCGAGACCATCGCCAGCGCGCGACGCCAATCGTTCGGGACGAAGATGGCATAGGTGAAGATCAGCGCCGTGACGTACGCCAGGCTCGCCTTGAACGACGCCGCGATCCGCCAGTCGTCGATCCGAGGATCCCGGACCCCGACCCGGATCGCGACGAACAGCTCGACCGCCAGGTACAGCGCCAGGCCGCCGAAGACGGCCGCCTCGATCGCCCGGAGCTTGCGCAACGACGGCCGGCTCGGCCCGTTGAGCAGGACGGACGCCAGCACCAGCAGCCCCCCCACCGCCGCCTGGTACGCGACCGGGACCGTCCGTCGCGTCGGCGCGACCGCCCCCTGGATCAGGAACACCAGGAACGCCGACGCCAGCACGACCAGGCAAGACCGCAGCCGACCGTGCAGCAGGTCGCGGAGCGGGGCGTCCGGGGCCTCCGGGACGGCCGAGACGATCCTCATCACCGGAGCGAAGCTGTCGGATTCGTCCCGCAAGCGAACCTCCTCGGGGCGGGGCCGCCCGTCATCGCGACGCCCCATGAAATCATAGCAACCCGGCGCATCTTTCCATGCGAGATCCGCCGCCCGCCCCCGATTCCGCCGCCCGTCTCCGAACCTCGAACGGGATTCCCGAAATCCCGCGGGAATCCTGAAATCCCGCCACGTCGCGGCCGGATCATATCAGGCGAGAGGCCGTTCCTTGACAATTCGGAAGCAGCTCAAGACGGCCCCGACGTCCCCGTCGAAAACGTCGGAGTGCGAGCATGAAGCCCCCTTCTCCCCTCGCGGGAGAAGGTGCCCCGGAGGGGGGGATGAGGGGGCGCGCGACCGAAAGCCCCGGACTTCGGACTCCCGTAGGCTGGGTCGCGACCCAGCCCGGAGGAGGCGTCGCGTATCCCGGGCCGGGCCGCGACCCAGCCTACGGGGAGGGCGGCCCGGGGATGCGACGGCGACCGTCCCCTCGTCAGGCCTACGGCGACCTCCTCCCGCGAGGGGAGTAGATGGCTCGCCCAGCAAAATTCCACATCGACTTCGACGATCGAAGCCAATCGGAAATCCCATAAAGCAAGTCTTCGATTCAACTTACAGATCCAACAGCCTCGCACGCTCCGGCGAAGGAACCCAACCGTCCGGCCCCCGGCGCGGCATCGCCGGTCGATCGGCGAGGGAGGCTGGCGCGGCCCCGCGCGACCGGCTATCATGAAGGTCCGGGCCCGCGCGGGGTCGATCCTTCAAGGTGGCAGGTGATTCCCATGAGTCGCGACAAGACCCTCAGGCGGATCCTCGACGGCGGCGTGGTGGCGGTGGTCCGGGCGGAGTCCGGCGAGTCGCTGGTGAAGGTGGTGGAGGCGCTCGCCGACGGCGGCGTGACGGCGGCCGAGATCACGTTCACCGTCCCCGACGCCCTCGACGTGATCCGCGACGCCCGCAAGGCGCTCGGCGACGCCGTGGCGCTCGGCGCCGGGACGGTCCTCGACCCCGAGACCGCCCGCGCCGCGATCCTCGCGGGGGCCGAGTACCTCGTCAGCCCGACGGTCAACCTCGACGTGATCCGGCTGGCCCGCCGCTACGACAAGGCCGTGATGCCCGGCGCGTTCACGCCGACCGAGATCCTGACCGCCTGGGAGGCGGGGGCCGACGTGGTGAAGGTCTTCCCGGCCGACGTCGGCGGGCCGGGATACCTGAAGGCGATCCGGGGCCCCCTGCCCCAAATCCGCCTGATGCCCACCGGCGGCGTCGACCTGACCACCGCGGCCGACTTCCTCAAGGCCGGGGCCTGCTGCCTCGGCGTGGGGGGGACGCTCGTCGAGCCCAAGGCCGTCGCCGCGGGCGACTTCGCCCGCGTCCGCGACCTGGCCTCCCAGTACGCCGCGATCGTCCGCGAGTTCCGCGCGGCCCGCTGAGGCCGGCCGGCGGCCGTGGGGGTCATTCGTCCGTCGAATCGGCCAGGATGCGGTCCAGGACGTGCTCCGGGCAGCCGTGCGAGAACTTCATGTGCAGGAAGTTCCAGCCGGTGTCGGGGTCCTCGCGGGTCGCCACCGTCCAGCCCTCGACGACCACCGCCTCGCAGCGCCCCCCCAGCACGAGGCGCAGGATGGCGTCCTCGGGGGGGACGACCGGCACGATCAGGCCGGCGCCCCCCTGGCTCAGGTTCACGACCCGGGCCTCGACGCGGCACTCGGCCAGGCGATGCGTCCACGTCAGCGCCGCCTCGGCGAACGGCGTCTCGCGCCGGGGCCAGTGGCGACGGTCGAGGACGGGGCTGTTGAGCTGGGGCGAATCCCCCCTCAGGCGATGGCTGTGGAATTTCATGCTGTCAGGCTCGTCGAGATGATGGCTCAGGCCCCGGGCCACTCGCCCGGCTTCCTTCGAAAGCCTAGGTCAGGCTTTCCGAGACGGGCGACGTTTCCGGATCTCGACGCGAGCGGTCAGGCGGGGGGCTCGACCTTGTTGGGGAGCGGCAGCCCTTTCTCATAATTGGTGAAGCTGTCGACGACCGTTTGCGCGATGTTGCCGATGGCCTCGCGGGTGAAGAACGCCTGGTGGCCGGTGACCAGGACGTTGGGGAACGTCAGCAGCCGGGCCAGGACGTCGTCCTCGATCACGCGGCTGGAGAAGTCCTCGAAGAAGTAGCGCTCCTCCTCCTCGTAGACGTCGATGCCCAGCGAGCCGAGCCGGCCGGACTTGAGGGCCTCGACCACCGCGCCGGTGTCGATCACGTCGCCCCGGCTGGTGTTGATGAGCATGGCCCCCGGCTTCATCAGCCCCAGGGCCCTCGCGTTGATGAGGTGGCGGGTCTCGGGCGTGAGCGGGCAGTGGAGCGAGACGACGTCCGACCGCGACAGCAGCTCGTCCAGGCCGACGTACCCCGCGCCGAGCGCCGTGCAGTCGGGGTTGACGTAGGCGTCGTGGGCGAGGATCTCGCAGCCGAAGCCGCGGAGGATCTTCGCGACCAGCCCGCCGATCTTGCCGGTGCCGACCACCCCGGCCGTCTTGCCGAACATGTCGAAGCCCATCAGGCCGTCGAGCATGAAGTTCCCCTCGCGGACCCGGTTGTAGGCGCGGGGGACGTGGCGGTTCAGGGCGAGCATCAGCCCGACGGCGTACTCGGCCACCGCGTGGGGCGAGTAGGCCGGGACGCGGACCACCGTGATCCCCAGCCCCTTCGCGACCGGCACGTCGACCTGGTTGAACCCGGCGCAGCGGCAGGCGACGAGCGTCGTCCCCCCCTCCTTCAAGGTCCGCAGCGCGTCGGCGTCGGCCTCGTCGTTGACGAAGATGCAGGCGGCGTCGTGGCCCCGGGCGAGGCCGGCGGTGTCGGCGGTGAGCCGGGCCTCGAAGTAGTGCAGCTCGTGGCCGGTCCCCTCGGCGGCGGCGTCGAGGAACGTCCGGTCGTAGGGCTTGGTGCTGAACACGGCGACTCGCATCATCGCGGCTCCGGTCGGGTCGGGTCGGGTCGTCTCAGGGTTCTCGGCTGGGGGCGTCGGCGACGAGCTTCAGGAGGGCCTCGATGTCCACCGGCTTGAGGAGGTGGTGCGAGCAGCCCGAGGCGCGCGCCCGGCCGCCGACCTGGTCCTCGGCGTGGCCGGAGACGGCGATCAAGAGCGGCGGCGGCTCCTCGCGGCTGAGGGAGCGGGCGACCTGGCAGCCGTCCATGTCGGGCAGCCCCAGGTCGAGCAGGACGACGTCGGGCCGGAACCGCCCGTCGGCGAGGAGGGCGTCGCTGCCGTTGTAGGCCACCTCGGCCTGGTGGCCCTCGACGGTCAGGAGCATCGCCGCCAGGTCGGCCGCGTCGCGGTTGTCGTCGACGATCAGGACGCGGGTCGGTCTCAAGGGCGGCCTCCGGATTCCAACGCTCCGGCGGGAGCCTATGCGATCGGCGCGCCGGCCAGTCGGGCCTTCAGGTCGTCGAACGTCGAGGGGGCGTCGCGGTCGAACACGAACTGGGCGGGGAGGCCGGCGATCCGGATCGCGCCCAGGTCGAACAGCGACCGTTGGCAGGCGGTCAGCTTCTTGGCGGCGACCAGCGCCGTGACGCGCCAGCCGGGCCGGCCGGCCTCGTCCCAGACCTCGCCACGGGCGATGTGCTGGGCCCCCTGCCCCGAGAGGTACTCGGCCACCTTCGCGGCCTGATTCCTGGAGTCCGCCCCCTGCCCGACGACCTCCAGGTGCAGCAGCCCCTCCGACCGCCGCACGCCGTCCATCGCGTCCAGCAGCAGGGCCAGCGGCCCGCCGTGGCCCTCCGCGACCAGCTCCCGCAGGCTGGGCGCGTGGCCGATCAGGCACGAGGCCGAGTCCAGCACGATCCCGCCGCCGATCTCGCGCAGGCGGTTGTCCTTCAGCGTCACGCCGGAGCTGGTCAGGTCGACGATGACGTCGGCGATCCCCAGGCTCGGGTGCAGCTCCAGGGCCCCGTCGGAGTTGATCAACTGATAGTGGAAGACGCCCCACTTGCGGAAGTATTGCCGCACCAGGGCCGGGTACTTGGTGGAGACCCGGAACGTCTTGCCCGACGCCTTGAACTCGGCCGTCAGGTCGACCAGGTCCATGACGTGGCCGACGTCCACCCAGCTCTCCGGCACCGCCACCACCAGCCGGCAGCCGCCGTAGCCCAGGTCCGGCACCACCACCGCGGCGTCCTGCGCCTCGAAGGCGTGCTCGGCGTAGACGTCCATGCCGGTCACGCCCAGGTGGCAGCGGCCCTCCTGCACTTGCAGCACGATGTCGGTCGGCCGCATGAAGACGACGTGGAACCGGGGCTGGCCGGAGATGACCGCCTCGTACTGGCGGTCGCTGGCGCGCCGGACCTTGTAGCCGGCCGTCTTCAGGATGTCGATGATCCCCTCGTACAGGTGCCCCTTGGAGGGGATCGCCAGGCGGATCGGGTCGATGGGGGCGGTCATCGGGCGTCCCCCTTCGCCAGCGAGAGCCGGCCCCTGAGCTGCTCGACCAGCTCCCCCTCGCGGACCGAGCGGACGTCGCCGTGCTCCAGGTCCCAGACCTCGACCTCGGCGCCGGCGGTGACGATCCGGGCCAGGCCCATCGACTTCGCGTAGGCCACCGCCGGCTCGATGGCCAGGTCGGCGACCACCACCGGCAGGTCGACGCGGTCGCGGAGGAACGCCGCCAGCGCCGCGGCCTGGCGAGGGTCGCCGGTGACGAGCCAGCCCTGGCCGGGCTTGTCGGCGGACGTCGCCGTCGCGGCGAGGGCCAGGTCGAGCCGCTCCAGGCCGAAGGCGAAGCCCGCGCCGCGGTCGTCGCGGTCGAGCCCGCCCAGGACGCGGGCCAGGCCGTCGTAGCGGCCGCCGCCGCAGACCTCGACGGGCCCCTCGGGCGTGTCGACGGAGAGTTCGAAGATCATCTGCGTGTAGAACCCGATCCCCCGGCCGAAGCCGAGGTCCAATTCGACCCGCCCCAGGTCCACCCCCAGGCGGTCCAGCATGTCGCACAACTCGACGATGGCCGCGACGGAGCCCGGCGCCCTCGCGGCGAACTCGCGATCCAGCCGGGCCAGCACCTCGGCCGCCGGCCCCCGCAGCTCGGAGAGCGAACGGACGATCCCGCGGACGTTCCCCAGGGCGTCGTGCAGCGAGTGCTCCAGCGCCCACTTGGACCGCAGCCGGCCGACGATCTCGCCGCCCGAGCGCCGGCCCGTCACGTCCGGGACCAGGTGCCGGAACAGCCGGTCGACGGCCGGGTCCGGCTCGCCCGTCGGCGAGGCGAACGGCGCCGCGGCCTCCGCGCCGGCCGTCCCCAGCCAGGCGGTCAGCCGGTCGAGCGCCGCCTCCAGCGTCTTGACGTCCTTCCCCTCGCTGGCCGCCTCGCTCAGCGACTCGACCAGGGCCGACGTCGCCGCCGGCGGCAGCCCCGCGCCCCCCAGCAGCTCCAGGATCAGGCCGACGTGGCCGACCCGCACCCTCGGCGCGGCGACGCCCAGCGCCCGCAGCGACCAGTCGGCCAGCCAGACGACCTCGGCGTCGGCCGCCGGGCCCCCGGCGCCGATCAGCTCGACGCCGACCTGGGAGAACTCGCGGTCCTTCCCGTCGCCCGTCGGCTGGAACCGGAAGACCGGGCCCGAGACCGCGGCCCGCCACGGCAAGGGCGGCGGGTCGTCGGCCTCGACGTAGGCCCGGACCAGGCCCGCGGTCAGCTCGGGGCGCAGGCAGATGCCCGCCGTCCCCGCGCCGGAGACCTCGAACAGCCGGCCCACGATCCCCGCCCCGCTCTTGCGCTCGTGCAGGTCGGACAGCTCCAGCACGGGCGTCCGAGCCGGGCGATACCCGGCGCGGGCGAAGCGGCCCATCAGGGTCCGCTCATAGCCCAGGAGCCGGGCGTAATCGGACTGCAGCCAGTCCCGGGTGCCGCGGGCGAGCCCGACGTGGCGTTCGGTGGGGGCGCTCATGATTCGGCCCCCCGGTGCTCGATCACCTCCAGCGCCCCGCGGACCGAGTCCTCCAAGACCGACCAGGCCAGGCCCTTGTCCTCGTGGCGGGTCGCCAGGTCGCGGAGGTTGAACACCTCGGCCGCCACCTCGTCCGGGCCGACGATCACCGCCAGCTTGTGGCCGTGCTTCGAGCCGTACGCCATCTGCTTACCCACCTGGATCGGCTCGGGGTAGATCTCGCAGCCGACGCCCGCCTTGCGGAGCGTCGCGGCCAGCCTCATCGGCACCGTCGCGTCCGTCCCCGGGAAGTTGGCGACCAGCACCGGCGCGGTGGAGGCCGATCCCTTCAACGCCCCGGCCTCCTCCATC
>Ga0209958_1000897_pt1 | contig 32485 bp, 30 predicted proteins | sample ThiBio_inoc_plan_FD_183942 | JGI IMG/M metagenome (GOLD analysis project Ga0209958, IMG submission 183942) | Wastewater bioreactor microbial communities from Cape Town, South Africa - Thiocy_inoc_plan (SPAdes) | ecosystem: Engineered > Bioremediation > Thiocyanate > Unclassified | place: South...
ACCATGAAGGTGCAGTACTACAAGATGGTGTACGAAGCCGACGCCACCTTCCTCAAGTCCTTCATCACTGCGCTGGTCGACCTCAAGCTGCTGCCCGCCGGCATGCGCAAGCTGGAAGCGGTATAAGTCCGGTACAGCTTCCTTGCCCAGCAAAAAGCCCCGCCATGAGCGGGGCTTTTTGCTGGGCGGCAGCGCCGGGCGCGCTATTTCAGCGTCGCGGCGAGGAAGTCGGCCACTGCCGCCACCATCTCGGCCTCATGCCCGGTGAAGAAGTGGTCGGCGCGGGCGATCATCGTCTGCTTCGAAGCGGCCGCAGCCAGGCTTTGCTTGCGCTTGCCCGCATTCGCCAGCACCGCCGGCAGATCGTTGTCGCCGTACAGATCGAGAATCGGCAGTTTCAGGCCGGCGTAGTCGTCCACCGAAATGCCCAGGCTGGCCCACGATTTCACCGCCGGATCGGGTTTCCCGGCCAGGTAACCGCGGCTCATGCGCGAGCCCATGCTGTGGGAGACAATGGCCAGCTGGGTGTAGCCCTTGGCCTTGAGAAATTCGACCGCCTCGGCGATGCGCTCGGCCGCCTCGGGGAAGGTCGGCGCATAGGCCTCGCTCTTGGCGTCGGCCGCCAGCACCGGCATCTGGATCGACAGCGTGGCGAATCCGCGGTCGGACAGTTCGGTGCGCAGCGTGCCCACCATGCCCCAGTCGGGATGAATGCCCATGCCATGGACGACAACCGCCGCCTTGTCGGTGTCGGCCACCGGCGTGAACAGCGCAAGGAATTTGCGATGCCCGCGCGGGGTTTGCAGATAGACCGGATCGCCCACCACCAGTCCGGGCACCACCTCGTCCGCCCATTTCTTCTCGCGCGCATAATCCGCCGCCGGTTCGGCGGAAACCGCCAGGGAAAACAGCGCCGCCACCCCGGCCAGCAGACCCAACAACAGGTTTTTTTTCATCTCTCCACTCCTAGACGTTAAAGTTCGCATTCGGCTTGCCCGATATTTCAACGAAACTGCGGTTTTATCAACAATTTCAGGGTAAGAACAATGACTGCCAAGCCGCTGCGCATTGTGCCATCCTCCGTGCTGCCCGCCCCGGAACGCGACACGCGCCCGCGCGGCAGGGCGCACGTGGTGATCGTCGACGATCGCAGCACCGCCCGCAGCCTGCTGGAAGGCCTGGCACGCACGCTGGAGCCGGGCGTCATCGTGGAAAGCTATGCCGACCCGCAGGATGCGCTGGCGCAAATGCAGCTTGCCACGCCGGATCTCATCATCACCGACTACCGCATGCCCGGCATGGACGGCATCGAATTCACCCGCCGGGTCCGCGCCGAACGCCGCCTGGCCGATATACCCATCCTCATCGTCACCGTAGTGGAAGACCGCCAGGTCCGCTATCAGGCGCTGGAAAACGGCGCGACCGATTTCCTCACCCGGCCGATCGACCCGCAGGAATGCCGAGCCCGCTGCCTCAACCTGCTGGCGCTGCGGCGCAGCCAGAAAATGCTGAACGACCGCGCACTGTGGCTGGAAGAGCAGGTGATGCAGGCCACCCGCGAAGTGCGCACGCGCGAACGCGAAACTCTGATGAAGCTGGCCAAGGCAGGCGAATATCGCGACCAGGAAACCGGCAACCACATCGTCCGCATGGCGAAGTACGCCCGCCTGATCGCCGAGGAGCTCAAGCTCTCCGCAATGGAATGCGACGAGATCGAAGCCGCCGCGCCGATGCACGACATCGGCAAGATCGGCATCCCCGACGTGGTTCTGCTCAAACCCGGCCGGCATACCCCGGAGGAGCAGAAAATCATGCGCCGCCACCCGCTGATCGGCCACGAGATACTCGACGGCAGCCCGTCGCGCTACCTGCAGATGGGCGCGGTGATCGCGCTCGGCCACCACGAAAAATTCGACGGCAGCGGTTACCCGCAAGGCCTGGCCGGCGAGAACATCCCGCTGCCTGCGCGTATCGTGGCGGTGGCCGACGTATTCGACGCGCTCACTTCCGACCGCCCCTACAAGCGCGCCTGGTCGTTCCAGGACGCGCTGAACTACATCCAGTCGGAAAGCGGCAGGCACTTCGACCCTGCCTGCGTGCGCGCCTTCGAGTTGCGCATCGATGCCGTGGCGGCCATCATGCGCGACCTGGGCGACGCGCCCGGCTGAATCTGTCCATGTTGAACCGGCTTTCCCGTCCCGCTTTTGTCGAACGCTTGCAAAGGCGGGTCCAGGCACGCCCGGACACCGAGTTTCAGCAGGCATTGATCCGCCTGTGCATTGTTGCCGGCTTCTATCTGTATTTCTCGCTCGGCGGCCCGGGACACGGCGCCACCCTGTCCGAGCAAGTCCATTTTCTTGGACTGAGCTTCACGCTGGTTTCCCTTGCCCTGCTGATCGGCACGGTCGTCGATCCGGGCGTCTCCGTGCTCCGTCGCGGCGCCGGCATGCTGCACGACTTCACCGTCGCCACCTACATGCTGGCCATCTCGAACGAAACCGGGGCGCCCATCGTCGCCATCTACCTTTGGGTCACGCTGGGCAACGGTTTCCGCTATGGCGTGCCGTATCTGCTGGTTTCGATGCTGGCGTCCGCGGCTGGATTCGTCGTGGTTTACCAGTTCAATCCCTTCTGGCACGCACATACGCCACTCTGGTGGGGCATGTGGCTGATGCTCATCGTCGTCCCGCTTTACACGTCCAGCCTGCTGAAACAGCTGCACGGCGCGGTCAGGCGGGAAAAGGAGGCCAACCAGGCCAAGTCGAGCTTCCTCGCCAACATGAGCCATGAACTCCGCACGCCGCTCAACGGCGTCATTGGCGTGGCCGATCTGCTGGCGGAAACGAAGCTCGACAAGGAACAAAAGGAGTTTGCCCAGATCATCCGCGCATCGGCCGACACCCTGCTGGAACTGATCGACAACGTGCTCGACATTTCGCGCATCGAAGCCGGCCGCCTTGCCGCGACGGGAGAGGACTTCGACTTGCACCGCCTGGTCAACGGCACGGTCGCGATGCTGGAAACCCAGGCGCAGCGCAAGGGGCTCGCGCTGGCGGCGCACATTGCGCCGCAGACGCCGTTTCAGCTGCACGGCGATGCGCGCCACCTGCGCCAGATCCTCATCAATCTGATCGGCAATGCCATCAAGTTCACCGAACACGGCCGGGTCGACGTCTACATCCGCCCGGCCGGGCAAGGCCACCCGCAACGCCTGCGCTTCGAGATCGTCGATACTGGCATCGGCATCCCGGAAGCCGCGCAGGCACGCATATTCGACAGCTTCACCCAGGCCGATCCCTCCGTCACCCGCCGCTTCGGCGGCAGCGGGCTGGGCACCACCATTGCCAAACAGCTGGTGGAAGCGCTGGACGGGCACATCGGCCTGCACAGCCGCGAAGGGGAAGGCACGACATTCTGGTTCGAGCTGCCATTCGCATTGCAGGCCGCCCGGCCCGCCGCATCCACGGAACAATTCGACACGCCCATGCGGGTGGCGATCCTGGCGGGCGGCGAACTGAGCGCCCGCATCCAGACGATCGTCCGCAGCTGGGGCGCCGAAACCGTGGCGGTGGACAACACCGCCCGGCTCGCCGCCGAATTGTCCGTCCACCAGTCGGGCGGCACGCCGCTGGGCGCGGTGGTGGTGGAACGCGGCGTGCTGCCGGGCGACCCGGGCGCCTTCCTGCGCCTGCTGCGCGACGATCCCGGCCTGGCTGCGTTGCCGGTCATCCTGATCGAGTCCGATGCCGGCATGGCCCTGACGCACGACACGCAGCTGATGCGCGAAGGCTACGCGTCGGTGCTGCGGACGCCGGTCAACACGACGCTCTTGTTCAATGCCATACACGCGGCCGTCAGCCATGACATGCCGCACAACGTGGTGTCGCTGGCCAACCGCTTCCAGGCCCAGAGCGGGCGGACAGCCCCGCTGCGCATCCTGGTGGCGGAAGACAATCCGGTCAACCAGCGGGTGATCCGCGGCCTCCTGGAGCACACCGGGCACGAGGCCTATCTGGCACGCGACGGCGAGGAGGCGCTGAGCATGCTCGAATCCGGCGATCAGACCTACCACCTGGCCATTATCGACATGCACATGCCGCAGCTGTCGGGGCCCGAACTGGTGCAACGCTGGCGCTTCATGGAAAAGGGGCATCTGCCCATCATCATGCTCACCGCCGACGCGCGCGCCGAGGCGCAGGCGGCCTGCGAGGCGGCAGGGGCCGACAGCTTTCTCACCAAGCCGGTCAACAGCCGTGAACTCGTGGATCTCATCGCCCGGCTGGCCAGCCAGCAGCGGCACGCCCCGGCCGCCGTCCCGTCGCGCGCCCAGCAGCGGGAAGAACTGGATGAATCGGTGCTGGACGACCTCGCCCAGCTGGGCGGATACGATTTTGTGCGGGATCTGCTCGCCAGTTTCGAGGAAGACAGCGAACGCTCGCTGCGCGATATCGAGCGTGCCCTGGCCAGCCAGGACTACGGCCAATGGCACGACCAGCTGCACATGCTGAAAGGCGGCGCCAGCGATGTCGGAGCCAACCGGCTGGCACAACTATGCGCCGAAGCCGAGCGCATCAAGCCTTACGAGATGGGCGACGCGAACACGCGCCAAAAGCTGGACGACGTGCGGTTTGCGCTCGGCGAGGCGCAAACCGCCCTGATGGCCTATCTGGACCGGAAACTACGCGCCGAAAGCTTTTGACGGCCCCGCTGCGGCAGCCGTTTCGGTCTTGCCGGTTTGCCGGCTGACCAGCCGCTCCATCATGCGCAAGTCCTTAGCTTCCAGACGCAGGGCGGCATCCACCCAGATTTCGGTGATGCGGATCAATTCGTCGTATGGCGCGGGCTGGCTGACCTCGCGCGCAGCGCGCAGCGCGAGGATCCCGTTGCGGGATTTCTCCTCGCGCCGGATATGGTCGTAAACCGCGCCCTCGCCCTCGCCCGGCTCCGCCAGCACATCCACCACGCCCATTGCGTACAGCTCCTCGGCCAGATAGAGCTTGCCGCTGCGGATGATTTTCTCGGCCTGATGATGCCCTACCCGACGCCCCAGAAAGGTCATCGCGCCCATCCCCGGGAACAGGTTGAAGAGGATTTCCGGCAGCCCCATCTTGGCGCCGCGCTCGGCGATCAGCACATTGGCCGCCAGCGCGCTTTCGAATCCGCCGCCGAGCGCCTGCCCCTGAACCAGGGCGATGCTCGTCACATTGGGCCGGTTCAGGTGACTGTGCACCGCATAGGAACAGTCGATGCAGGCAACGGCGTAACGATACAGCGCATCGCGGTCGCGCGCCTCGATATGCTGCATGAAGAGGCTCAAGTCGCCCCCCAGGCTGAAGGTGTCGGGCACCTTCGATGCGAGGACGAAATATTTCACGTCCAGCTGCGCGGGATCGTCGATCATGCCGACCATGCCGTTGCCCCAGGCCAGCAGCTCACGCAGCAAGGTGGGCGTAAAACAGGGGCGCGGCGCCGCGTGCATATAGCCCCAGGCGACCTGGCTGTGCGGATCGAAATACGTGGAGAGCTGCGTATATGCGTTGTGTTGGGGTTGCAGCGCGGTGCCTACAGCTTGCAGGTGTGCCATGAGTATCTCCACGTATTTTATTGATCGGCCATGCGACGAATTTTCGGCATGTGTCAAAAGACTAACGCGGGAGGTGCGGCCACTCAAGCATGAAATCGTTACAGGCAGCGCATCTCGACATCGACTGCCGCGCAGGCTAGAACGCCCATACCATGCGCAGCGCCAGCACAATCAGCAGCAGGGCAAAAACCCGCTTCAATGGCTTCACCGGCAGGCGATGGGCGGTGCGCGCGCCGAGCGGCGCGGTCAGCACGCTGCCCAGCACGATGCCGAGGAGCGCCGGCAAGTAGACGAAACCGAGACTGCCGGCGGGCAGGCCGCTGGCGTCCCAGCCGCCCAGCACGTAGCCGGCCGCGCCGGCGATGGCGATCGGAAACCCGATCGCCGCGGAGGTGGCGATCGCCCGGTGCAGCGGGACGTTGTGCCACAGCATGAAAGGCACCGACAGGGTGCCGCCGCCGATGCCGACCCAGCTCGACACCGCGCCGATCGCGCCGCCCGCCAGCGTCGTCCCGGTCGGCCCCGGCAGGCCGCGATGCGGCGCCGGCTTGAAATCCAGCCACATCTGGATGGCGGCGTAGAACAGGAAGGCGATGAAGAACAGCTTCAGCAGCGTCGCCGGCATCTGCGCCGCCAGCACCGCACCGGCCAGCGTGCCGAGCACGATGCCCGGCGCGATGCGCCGCACCAGCGGCCATTCGACCGCGCCGTGGCGATGGTGCGCCCGCACGCTGGACAGCGAGGTGAACAGGATCGAGGCGAGCGAAGTGCCGAGCGCCAGCTGCGGCTCCATGCCGGCAGCCAGCCCCTGCGCGTGCAGCAGGAAAATCAGCGCCGGCACGATGATGAGGCCGCCGCCGACGCCGAGCAGGCCGGCGACGAAGCCGACCACCAGCCCCAGCCCGCCGTAGGCCGCCAGCAGCGCAGGATCGGCGATCACAGACGCTGGACGATGAAGTTGTACTCGGCCGGGTCGACCGGCGTGATCGACAGGCGGTTGCCTTTTTGCAGGATGCGCATGCTGGCGAGCTCGGGATAGCCGCGGATTTCCGCCAGCGGCATCAGCCGCGTCTTCTTCACCAGCTTGACGTCGACGTTGAACCAGCGCGGCGTTTCCGGCGTCGCCTTGGGATCGAAATACTTGTTCTTCGGATCGAACTGGGTGGCGTCGGGATACGCCGGCACGCTGACCTCGGCCAGCCCGGCGATGCCCGGCTCGGCGCACGACGAATGGTAGAACAGCACCTTGTCGCCGGGCCTCATCTGGTCGCGCATGAAATTGCGCGCCTGGTAATTGCGCACGCCGTACCAGGCGACGCTCTGCTCGGGCATGGCGGCGAGATCGTCGATGCTGACGTCGGAGGGCTCGGATTTCATCAGCCAGTAGCGCATGCTCAAGCCCGCTTGACGAGGGTGCCGACGCCTTCCGGCGTCAGCACTTCCAGCAGCAGCGCGTGCTCGACCCGGCCGTCGATGATGTGCGCGCTCTTCACCCCGCTGTTGACCGCGTCGACGGCGTAGCCGACCTTGGGAATCATGCCGCCGGAAATGGTGCCGTCGGCGATCAGCTCGTCGACCTCGCGCGGCGTCAGCCCGGTCAGCAGCCGCATCTGCTTGTCGAGCACGCCCGGCGTGTTGGTCATGAAAATGACCTTTTCCGCCTGCAGCGCGCCGGCGATCTTGCCCGCCGCGACGTCGGCGTTGATGTTGTAGGCGTTGCCCGCGGCGTCGGCGCCGAGCGGCGCCACCACCGGGATGAAGTCGCGCGCGTCGAGCACCTGGATGATCGCGGGATCGATGCGGGTGATCTCGCCGACCTGGCCGATGTCGAGCATCTCGTCGGCCTTGTCCTTGCTCTTCACCAGCATTTTCTTGGCGTGGATGAAGTTGCCGTCCTTGCCGGTGAGCCCCACCGCGCTGCCGCCGTGCTTGTTGATCAGGGTGACGATGTCCTGGTTGACCAGACCGCCGAGCACCATTTCCACCACGTCGAGCGTTTCCTCGTCGGTCACCCGCATGCCCTGGATGAATTCGCTCTGCTTGCCGATGCGCTGCAACAGGCCGGCGATCTGCGGGCCGCCGCCGTGCACCACCACCGGGTTCATGCCGACCAGCTTCAGCAGCACCACGTCCTTGGCGAAGGCCTCCATCAGGTGGCGCTCGGTCATGGCGTTGCCGCCGTATTTGATGACGATGGTCTTGTCGTAGAAACGCTGGATGTAGGGCAGCGCCTCGGACAGGATGTGCGCCTTCTCGGCGGCGGTGTGGGGGGAGGTCATGGCAGCTCCGGATTGAGTTTGGGGCGGATTCTACGCCAATAAAAAAGGCGGCGCGAAGCCGCCTTTCCCTTCGCGCCGCGCTGCGCTTACTGCACCGCCAGCCGCTTGGCCGCGGCCGCGGCTTTCTTCGGCAGCACCAGTTCCAGCACACCGTCCTGGTAACGGGCGGTGGCGGCAGCCTCGTCCACCTCGTGCTCCAGCGCGAAGCTGCGGCCGACGCGGCCGAAATAACGCTCGCGGCGCAGCACTTTCTCGCCTTCCTTGCGTTCGGCGCGCTTCCTCACCTCGGCGCTGATCGCCACGGTGTTGCCGTCGATGGTGACCTGGATGTCATCCTTGGCCACGCCCGGAATATCGGCATGAACGGCATAGCTTGTCTCGTCCTCCTGCACGTCCATGCGGATTTGCGGCGTCTCCTTGTCCAGCCGCACCGGACGGAAAAAACCGCGGAACAGGGTATCCAGCGGATCGCTCACTTCGAACGGGTCGTAACGGGTGATATTGGCCATGACGTCCTCCTTCAGGTTGACAAACACTCTCGGATAAAACCGATCTGGGGTACGCCATTCCCATTTCAAGAGCCCGCCTTGCCGCTGCGCGCGCCTGTGGCGGAATGCCCGCGCACCGTGCAATGCGGCATCGGGAACGGCTATCCGGCGGCGCGCTGAAGGCGCTGCGGCACAAAGCGGATACCGGCGCACGGAGGAAGTACGGAACTTGCTTCATCCGTCATGGACGAACCACTGCCGTTTGCCGCCAGCCGGCCATCGGGCTGCAACGGCCGCCCGCAAGGGCTGCGTCCGTCATGACGCGCCGTTTTGGCAATGTCCCGCCTGTTCCAAAACGGAACAACGGCAGGCAATGCCGCAACGGGGCTCGACTCCGCCGGCGCATCGAAAGAGAATTGCAAAGGGAACCCGGCTCATGGGTTATCTGCAATAAAAACCGTCGGATTTCCGGCGCATTGTGTTGTTGTGCTTTTATTTGAAGCCTTATTTAGAGAGAACATCATGTCCAGCAAAAAACCCCTGATTTCCGTCGCTGTTGGTTCCGCGTTTGCCGCCGCCCTGGGGGCAGCGCCGATCGTTTCCGCGGCCGAGAATCCTTTCGCCATGCAGTCCCTGGACAAGGGCTACATGCTTGCTCAAGCCGGGAAAATGGGTGAAGGCAAGTGCGGTGCCGGCAAGTGCGGCGCCGCCATGATGAACGCCGGCAAGGGTGAGAAAAGCTGCAAGGCCGATGCCAATCAGGACGGCAAGGTCAGCAAGGAGGAGTTCACCAAGCACCATGAAGCCATGTTCGCCATGAAGGATGCCAACAAGGACGGCTTCATCGACAAGGATGAAATGGCCAAGATGATGGACGGCAAATGCGACGGCATGAAGGCGGGGGAAGGGAAATGCGGCGCGGGCAAGTGCGGCGCCATGATGAAATAACCATGCTCCTGCCATGAATTCCCTGCGCCTTGCCGGCGCGGGGCTGGGCTTCCGGCGCGAGCTTGTTGCCGCGCTGAAAACCCAGGTTCCCGCTGCCATCGATTTCTTCGAACTCGCCCCGGAAAACTGGATCGACCTGGGTGGCGCGCATGGCCGCGACTTGCGCTGCTTTACCGAACGCTATCCGTTCGTCTGTCACGGCCTGTCGCTGTCGCTCGGCGGCCCGACCCCGCTCGACGAGCTGCTGCTGCATAAAACGCGGCAGTTCATGGATGCGCACGGCATCCAGCTGTATACCGAACACCTGTCGTACTGCTCGGACGACGGGCACCTGTACGACCTGCTGCCGATCCCCTTCACGGAGGAGGCGGTGAAATACGTCGCCGCACGCATCCGCCGCGCGCAGGACATCCTGGAACGCCGCATCGCCATCGAGAACGCGTCGTTCTATGTTGCCGCGCCGATCGCCGACATGGACGAGGCGAGCTTCATCCGCGCGGTCCTGCTCGAAGCCGACTGCGACCTGCATCTGGACGTCAACAACGTCTATGTCAACAGCGTCAACCACCGCTACGACCCGGTCGAATTCATCCGCGCCCTGCCCGCCGGGCGGATCGTCTACATGCACATGGCGGGACATTACCGGGAAGCGGACGACCTGCTGATCGACACCCACGGCGCCGCCGTGATCGACCCGGTATGGGCGCTGCTCGATGAAACCTACCGCATCCACGGCGTCGCCCCCACGCTGCTGGAACGCGATTTCAACATTCCGCCGCTGGCCGAACTGACGCGCGAGGTCGAACGCATCGCCCGCATCCAGGCCGCGCACCAGGCCCATGAGCGAACCGTCCGCGCTTCCTGAATTCCAGCGCTATCAGCTCGCCTTCGCCGCGCACATCCGCGACCCGCAGGCGCATCCGCGACCGGCCGGCGTCGCAGCGCGGCGCATGAAGGTTTACAACGCAATCCTGTTCAACAACGTCGAGAGTTTCCTGCTTTCCTGCTTTCCGGTGCTGCGGCAGGTGCTCGGCGCCCGCAAATGGACCCGGCTGGTGCGCGCCTTCTTCAGCACGCACCGCAGCCGCACGCCCTACTTCCGCCAGATCCCGGACGAGTTTGTGCAGTTCCTGCAGAACGAATGGACCCCGGCGCAAGACTATCCGCCTTTCACCCTGGCGCTGGCCCATTACGAATGGATCGAACTGGTGCTGTCGGTATCGAATCGCAGCATCGCCTGCGGCGTCGATGCGCAGGGCGATCTGCTCGACGGCGTCCCGGTGCTGAATCCGGTGCTGGCCAACCTGCGCTACGACTGGCCGGTGCAGCGGATCGCGCCGCGCCGCAAGATTCAGCCTGCCGAAACCTGGCTGCTGGTGTTCCGCGACGCGGCCGACCGGGTGCAGTTCAGCGAGATCAACGCGTTCACCGCGCGCCTGCTGACCCTGCTGGAGCCCGGCACGCTGAGCGGGCGTGCCGCGCTGGCAAGCCTCGCCGCGGAAAGCCGCCATCCCGACCCTGCGCTCATCCTGCAGGCCGGCGCAGCGTTATTGGCGGACCTGCGCGCACGCGGCGTCATTCTGGGAACCCGCGCGGCCTGATCCGGCGTGCCGGGCTTCGGGCCGAACGCCCTGCGGCGCCGCCCCGCGCAGCCTCAGTGATGCCGATGCGCCGCGCCGCCGCCCATGCGGGCGGCGCGCGCGACCGCATTCACCTCCACCGTCTGCCGCTTGCCGCCGGACTCCACCACCAGGGTGAGCGGAATGATGTCGCCGGCCGCAATCGGTTTTTCCAGGTTCATCAGCATGATGTGGAAGCCGCCGGGCTTGAGCGTGACGGTCTTGCCTTGCGGCAGGTCGATCGCCTTCACTTCGCGCATGCGCATCACGCCGCCGTCCATTTTCATTTCGTGCACTTCCACCCGCGGCACCGCCTGGCTGGATGCGCCGACCAGGCGCGCATCGGCATCGGCCCGGAGCTGCATGTAGGCGCCGCTGACCGGCTGCCCCGGCATGGTGGCGCGCACCCACGCGTCGGTCACGCCGATATTGACGGCCCAGGCGGGCAGGCTGGCGGCGCTGGCCAGGAATGCGGCGGCGACAAGCGCTTTCATCGATTGCTCCTCTTCAGAACCGGTAATTCAAGGCAGTGTAGATCGAACGGCCCATGCCGGGAACCGGGGTGCCCCATTGCGGCACGGTCTGCACGGGGTTCGCGGTCATCGTCGTGCCCTGGCCGAGATAGGCGCCGCCGAGCGGATGGTAGTAGAGCCGGTCGAGCACGTTCTCCACGCCGAAATCGACGCGCACCTTCTTCCACGCATGGCTGCCGCGCAGGTTGAGAAGCGCGTAGCCGGGGGTTTTCATTTCGTTGCGCGTCTCGGACACGTCGTCCTTGCGGCTCACCATCACCAGTTCGGCGGCATTGTTCCAGCCGCCCCGCTTCTGGGTCAGCGTGAGCTTGGCGTTGAGCGGCATGATGTTGTAGAGCCCGTCGCCGGTGTCGCGGTTCTCGCCGCGGGTGTAGCTCAACAGCCCCTTGAGCCCGAACTCGCCCATGCCGTTCTTCGCCAGCGGCATCCTGCCCGACAGGTCGACGCCGTAGAGGCGCGCCGACTGGTTGACGAACTTGAGCACCGTGTACTGGCCGGTCTGCAGCGCCGCACGCGGCGCGTTGGTCGCAGCATCCCACTGCACCGCGTCGACGTAGTCGGTGACGTAGGTGTAGTAGGGGGTGGCCTTGAATTCCCAGCTGCGGTCGGCCGCATGCCAGTCGAAGGTGGCGGACACGGTGTTGGCTTTTTCCGGCTCCAGGTTAAGGTTGCCGATGTAGCCGTTGCCGTCGCCGGCCCAGTTGACCATCAGCGCCGCCATCTGCCAGGTGGACCAGGTGTAGCGTTCGTGCAGGTTGGGCGAGCGCGTCTTGTGGGCGAAGCCGAACTCGATGTCGCGCGTGGCGTCGGGCGTATAGCGCGCCAGCACGGTCATGTCCCAGTTGTTGTCGGTCTTCGAGTGATCCTGGGCGTTGAAAGCGGCGCTGTCGCGCAACTGGTTGCCCGAGTCCGGGGCAACCGTCTTGTAGCCATGCACGTCCCCGGCGTCCGTGCTCACCCGCTCGAAGCGCACGCCGGCGAGCGTCATCCACTGCGCGCTGTGCTGCTTCTCCCACTCACCGAACAGCGCCGCACGGTCGCGCTCGCCGTCGTTGACGTTGATGAAGGTGTTGGGCCACATGCCGGAGCCGGAAGCCGGCCACCAATCGTCGAGCCGGTAGCGCTGGTATTCGGCGCCGACGCGCAGCAGATCCTGCGGCGTCAGGTCGATGCTGGCCCTGACGACGGCCCCGGTGTTGGTGCTCGCCGTTTGCATCGGCATGCCGGCGGCGCAGCCGGGACCGATCGCACCACAAGGCGATCCATCCCAGGTTGGAGTCATGTTTTTGTACCAGTACTTCTTGTCGGCGCCGAAGTCCATGAAGTGCTTGACGTCCTCGTGATAGACGCGCGCCTCCAGCTTGCCCCAGGCGAGATCGCCGAGGTAGCGCAGGTTCACCCGCTTCTGGTCGTTGCCGAGCATGTCCATGCGCTGGTTCGGCCACAGCTGCTCGGGCAGATCCTGCAGGCCGAACTTGGCCTCGAAGAGATGGCTGCCGCCGCGGAACGCCAGCCCCAGCGTGTGGTTGCGGGTGTCGTAGGCGGTCGAGCCGACTTCGTCAGCCGGCAGGGTGTGGCCCGGGCGGCCGGTGAAGCCGGCGGGCGTTCCCGCGACGAAGAGCCTGTCCTTGAAGTTGCCGCCGGCGTCGTAGTTGTCGGACTGCGCGATGGCACCGCTGTAGGAAAGGTTGAATTGTTCGGTCGCGTAGGTGGCCGCGAGGTTGCCGCCGCGGGCGTTGCCGTTGCTGCGGTAGTAGGCGCCGGCTTCGCCCTTGACGAGGCTGCCCTGGCCCGGCGCGGCGAACTCGGGAGCGGCGGATTCCGCGACGATCGAGCCGCCGATGCTGTCGCCGCCGACGCTCACCGGCGCGATGCCGGCGTAGACCCTGAGTGACTCGACCTGCGACGGATCGAGGTAGGACAGCGCCGGGTTCATGTGGTTGGGACAGGCCGCAATCAGATCCATGCCGTCGACCTTGATGCGCAGGCGGTCGTCCGCCAGGCCGTGGATCGCAGGCAGGCTGGACACGCCGCCGCCGCCGTACAGGCTCACCCCGGGGGCGTCCCTGAGCAGGCTCGCCGTGTCGCTGGACGTTGCGCGCAGCGTCGGCAGGCTCTCGATCTCGGCGGCGAAGGGCGCGGCCCCCTCCCGCGTGCCCGACACCTCGACGGCAGGCAGCGCCGTTTCAGCGGCGCTGGCGCCGACAGGCAGCAGGCTGGCGGCAATCAGGACAGACAGCAGGCGGGGGGCAAAAACAGGACACGGCATGTCGATCACGCTCCGAAAGAGGACAAAAGGGACTCAATTGTCCTATTCAAGGCGCGTCCGAGGAATGTGGCATATCGCCGCAGGGCACGCGCCATGCGGGAAATGCCGCCGCACGGACAGCAGTGCAGGGGTCGATACGCCATGGCCCGCGGCGAGCTGCCCGCGCAACCGGACAAATTGTCGCACCCCACGGCGTATCGCAATGCGCGGATTACAATGCCGCCATGCCGTCCGCAACCGATTTCACGCTGTCGTCCACGCTGCCCGCGCATGCCCTGCTGGGGCGGCTGCTGGCGGTGCGCGTATCGCTGCTCGCCGGCTGGGCCGCGGGCATCGCCTGGCTGCACTGGGGCAGCCACATTCCGGTGCCGCTCCTGCCGATAGGCTCGGTGCTGGCGCTGATAGGGCTGTTCGTTGTGGCCACCGCGTGGCGGCTGCGGCAGGATATTCCCGCCACCCAGATGGAGTTTCTGGCGCATCTGCTGGCCGACCTTTCCCTGTTTGCGTTGCTGCTGTACTTCAGCGGCGGCGCCACCAATCCCTTCGTCTCGCTGATGCTGGTGCCGATCGTCATCGCCGCCATCAGCCTGCGTCCGCGCTGGGTATGGCTGCTGGCGGCGGTGGCGGCTGGTTTCTATACGCTGTTGCTGTTTTTTTACCAGCCGCTGGAGATCTCCGATCCGGTTGCGGCCCACGGCATGCATCTCGGCGGCATGTGGTTCAATTTCCTCGTCAGCGCGAGCCTGATCGCATTTTTCGTCACCCGCATGCACGCCGGATTGCGCGCGCGCGACCAGGAGCTGTCCGCCCTGCGCGAAAAGCAGCTGCGCGACGAACGCATCGTTGCGCTCGGCACCCAGGCCGCGCTGGCGGCGCACGAACTCGCCACCCCGCTCGCCACCATCCAGACCACCGCGCACGAACTCGCCAGCGAGTTCGCCAACGACCCCGACATCGGCAACGACTGCCGCCTGCTCGAACGGCAGGCGCAGGCATGCAAGCGCATCCTTACCCAGCTCGCCGCCCGCGCGCAGGACAGCACGCCGGCGGCGCAGCCGCTCGACGCCTGGCTCGCCGCGCTGATCGAGCGCTGGCAAGTGCTGCGCCCGGACGCGCAGCTGCTGGGCGCGCCGCCCTCCATCGGCCGCATTTTCAGCCCGCCCGACGGGCTCGAACAGGCGATCCTGAATGTGCTGAACAATGCGGCCGACGCCTCGCCCGACGCGGTCGAATTCAGCGCAGAAACGGACGGCGGCGTGCTGGTGATCGAGATCGCCGACCGCGGCCCCGGCTTTTCCCCCGAACACAAGGCGCAGGCCGGGCGCGTGCAGTTCAGCAACAAGCCGGGGCGCGGCTGGGGCATGGGGCTGGCGCTCACCCACGCCACGCTGGAACGGCTGGGCGGAGCGCTCATCCTCGCCGAGCGCGATGGCGGCGGCACCCGCGTGCGCATCACGCTACCCTGGGATCAAACGACATGAGCATGAAACTTCTGATCGTCGAGGACGATGCCGATTTTGCCGCCGCCTTGTCGCGCGCCATGGGCAAGCGCGGCTTCAACGTCGCCCTGGCGCACGATGCCATTGCCGCCGAGGCCGCCGCGGAAGCGTTCGCCCCCAGCCATGCGATCGTCGATCTGAAACTGCCCGGCGACTCGGGGCTGAAAGTCGTTTCGCAGCTAGCCGCGCGCACCCCCGCCCCCGCCATCGTCGTGCTCACCGGCTATGCCAGCATCGCCACCGCGGTCGCGGCGGTACGGCTGGGCGCCCGGCATTACCTGGCCAAGCCGGCGGATGCCGACGAAATCCTCGCCGCGCTGCTGCGCGACCGGCCCGACGATGCGGCGCTGGAAGTCAGCCCCGAGCCGCTGTCGGTCGCCCGGCTGGAATGGGAGCACATCCAGAAAGTGCTGAACGAGCACGACGGCAATATCTCGGCCACCGCGCGCGCCCTGAAAATGCACCGCCGCACCCTGCAGCGGAAACTCGACAAGCGGCCACCCAGGGCTGACTGAAGCGCGCGCGGAACTTCGCGCCGCCGCGGCCGGTCTGGCAACGACACTGTCGTGTTGAGACCTGCCGCCATGAATGCAAAAAACCTGCTCGACCAATTGCTGAGCTCCGGCCAGTCCATGCTGTCGGAAACCCTGGGCAGCCGTGCCGATACGGGCGCGCCCGCCAGGCCCGGCTACGCCAACTTCGGCACTGGCATGCTCGCCGGCGGCGTGCTGGGACTGCTGCTGGGCGACAAGCGGGTGCGCAAATTCGGCGGCAAGGCCCTGGCCTACGGCGGCGCCGCGGCGCTCGGCGCGCTGGCGTTCCGCGCCTACAGCGACTGGCAGCGGGGCAAGTCCGCGCCGGGCGCAGCGGGCGCCGCGCCCACGCAATTCCTGCCGGCGCCGGCATCGGAAGACCACAGCCGCGCGGTGCTGAAGGCGCTGATCGCCGCCGCCAAGTCGGACGGCCATATCGACGCCCGCGAGCGCGGCCTGATCGAAGACAAGCTTGCCGCGCTGGCCGACGACCCCGCGCTGCGCAGCTGGATCGACGCCGAAGTGGCGCGCCCGCTCGACCCGGCCGACGTGGCCGCCGCCGCCGGATCGATGGAAGTCGCGAGCGAGATGTACCTAGTGAGCGTGCTCGCGGTGGATACCGAAAGCTTTATGGAACGCGCCTACCTCGACGCACTGGCGGCGCAGCTGACGCTGCCTGCCGAACTCAAGGCGCAGTTGGAAACCGAGGCGAAGCGGGCGCTCGCCGCGGCCTGAGTCCTCAGTGGCCGGCGCCCCAGTCGACCACCCCGAAATAGGCGGTGGCCAGCACCACCCCGCCGAACACGATGCGGTACCAGGCGAACAGAGTGTAGTCGTGGCGGCTGACGAACTTGATCAGCGTGCGCACGGCGATCAGGGCGCTGACGAACGCCGCCGTCCCGCCGACCATGAACAGCGGGACGTCGTGCACGTCGAACAGGCGCCAGTTCTTGTAAAGGTCGTACGCCGTGGCGGCGAACATGGTGGGGATGGCGAGGAAGAACGAAAATTCCGCCGCCGCCTTGCGTGACAGTCCGAGAAACAGCCCGCCAATGATGGTTGCGCCCGAACGCGAGGTGCCGGGGATCATCGCCAGCGCCTGCGCGAAGCCCACCGCCAGCGCGCGGCGCCAGTCGAGGTCGTCCACCGTCGGCGTGCTGACGGCGTGCCTGCGGCGCTCCGCCCACAGGATCAGCACCCCGCCGATCACCAGCGCCGACGCCACCACGATCGGGTTGAACAGATAGCCCTTGATCTCCTTGTAGAACAGGAAGCCCAGCACCGCCGCCGGCAGAAAGCCCGCCATCAGGTTGACCGCCAGCCGCCGCGAGGCCGGCTCGCTGTGCAGCGTCGCCGCCACGTGCGAGAGCCTCATCCGGTATTCCCACACCACCGCAAATATCGCCGCCAGCTGGATCGCGATCATGAACACCTTCGCCTTCTCGCCGTTGAAACCGAGCAGCTGCCCCGCCAGGATCAGGTGCCCGGTGCTGGAGATCGGCAGGAATTCGGTGACGCCTTCGACCAGGCCGAGGATGAGGGCGTGCAGCAGCAGGACGGGGTCGATCATGGCGACGTTTCAGGCATAAAAAAGGCGCGCCAACGGGGCGCGCCTGCGGATTATACGCGGGACGGATTACACCTTGCGGTAGACCTCGGCGCCCTGCTTGACGAATTCCACCGCCTTCACCTCCATGCCCTTGGCCAGCGCGGCGGCCTCGTCGAGGCCCTCCTTCGCCGCGTATTCGCGCACGTCCTGGGTGATCTTCATCGAGCAGAAGTGCGGCCCGCACATCGAGCAGAAGTGGGCGACCTTGGCCGATTCCTTGGGCAGCGTCTCGTCGTGGAAGGACTTCGCCTTGTCGGGGTCGAGGCCGAGGTTGAACTGGTCGTCCCACCTGAATTCGAAGCGCGCCTTGGAGAGCGCGTTGTCGCGGATCTGCGCGCCGGGGTGGCCCTTCGCCAGATCCGCCGCATGCGCGGCAAGCTTGTAGGTGATGATGCCTTCCTTCACATCGTCCTTGTCCGGCAGGCCGAGGTGCTCCTTCGGCGTCACGTAGCACAGCATCGCGGTGCCGTACCAGCCGATCATCGCGGCGCCGATACCGGAGGTGATGTGGTCGTAGCCGGGGGCGATGTCGGTGGTCAGGGGGCCGAGGGTGTAGAACGGCGCCTCGGAACAGGACTCGAGCTGGATATCCATGTTCTCCTTGATCAGCTGCATCGGCACGTGGCCAGGGCCCTCGATCATCACCTGCACGTCGTGCTTCCACGCCACCTGGGTGAGCTCGCCGAGCGTCTTCAGTTCGGAGAGTTGCGCCTCGTCGTTGGCGTCGTAGATCGAGCCGGGACGCAGGCCGTCGCCCAGCGAGAAGGCGACATCGTAGGCCTTCATGATCTCGCAGATCTCCTCGAAGTGGGTGTAGAGGAAGCTCTCCTTGTGGTGCGCGAGGCACCACTTGGCCATGATCGAGCCGCCGCGGGAAACGATCCCGGTCATGCGGTTCGCGGTCATCGGCACGTAACGCAACAGCACGCCGGCGTGGATCGTGAAGTAGTCGACGCCCTGCTCGGCCTGCTCGATGAGCGTGTCGCGGAACATCTCCCAGGTCAGCTCCTCGGCCTTGCCGTCGACCTTCTCCAGCGCCTGGTAGATCGGCACGGTTCCAATCGGTACGGGCGAGTTGCGGATGATCCACTCGCGCGTCTCGTGGATGTTCTTGCCGGTGGAGAGATCCATCACGGTGTCGCCGCCCCAGCGGATCGCCCAGGTCATTTTTTCGACCTCTTCCTGGATGCTGGAGCCCAAAGCCGAGTTGCCGATGTTGGCGTTGATCTTCACCAGGAAATTGCGGCCGATGATCATCGGCTCGGATTCCGGGTGGTTGATGTTGTTGGGGATGATGGCGCGGCCGCGCGCGACCTCATCACGCACGAATTCGGGGGTGATCTCGTTCTGCAGCAGCGCGCCGAAGTTCTGCCCCGGATGCTGGCGGTTCATCAGCGCGGCGAGCTTCGCCCCCTGCGGACCGGAGGCGCGCAGGGATTCCAGGTAGGCGGCGCGGTTGTTGTTCTCGCGGATGGCGATGAACTCCATCTCCGGCGTGACGATGCCCTGCCGCGCGTAATGCATCTGCGAAACGTTCATCCCGGCCTTGGCGCGGCGCGGGGTGCGGGCGAGGCCGGGGAAGCGCATCGCGGCAAGCGCCGGGTTGGCCGCCTGCTGGCGGCCGTATTCGGAGGAGAGGTCGCCCAGTACCTCGGTGTCGCCGCGCGACTCGATCCAGCGCGTGCGCAGCGCCGGCAGGCCGGTGCGGATGTCGATTTTCGCGGCCGGGTCGGTGTAGGGGCCGGAGCAGTCGTAGACGAAGATCGGCGGGTTGGGCTCGGAGCGGGCGGCACCGGAGCCGGATTCGCCGCTGAACATCAGCGGCGTGTCGGCCTGGCTGATTTCGCGCATCGGCACACGGATGTCGGGCTGGCTGCCCTCGACGTAGATCTTGCGCGAATTGGGCAGGGGCTGCACCGCGGCCTCATCGACGTGGGCAGTGGCAGCGAGGAATTGGGCTGCTTGATTGGGTATGGCGGCGTTCATGTGGCGCTCCGGAAAACAGGAGGCGTCCGATCGGCCTCGCTGGAATGGCAATGGAGGCTGTGGATCAGCCTCGCTAAATTCAATGCAGGAGGCTGTGAATCAGCCTCGCTGGTTCAACGCAGAGGCTGTAAGTCAGCCTCCCTACGGCGGTCTCAACCGCATCAGGTTCGAAGGGTATGTCTCACTCCATCCGCGGCAACATCCGGCTGGAGACCCCTGGCAAGCGGCTCAAGGTAGCCGAAATGTGGAATAATTGCAAGGCAAGACCCCATCTAACTTATTGATATTCAAGGGTACCGCATGGACATGGAACAGGCGCGCTACAACATGGTGGAGCAGCAGATCCGCCCCTGGGATGTGCTGGATCAGGATGTGCTCGACCTCTTGTTCAAGGTGCGCCGCGAGGACTTCGTGCCGCAGGCGCACCGCGCCCTCGCCTTCGTCGACATGGAAATTCCGCTTGGCCACGGCCAGGCGATGTGGACGCCCAAGCTGGAAGCGCGCGCCATCCAGGAACTGGCGATCCGCGCCACCGACCGCGTGCTGGAAATCGGCACCGGCAGCGGCTACCTCACCGCCTTGCTGGCGGCCGAAGCCGCCGCGGTGGTGTCGGTAGACATCGTGCCGGAATTCACCGCCGCCGCGACGCAGAAGCTGCACGCGCACGGCTTCGGCAACGTCACGCTGCATACCGGCGACGCCGCCCGCGACTGGCCCGACGAAGCCGGTTTCGACGTGATCGTGCTGACCGGCTCGACCCCGCTGCTGGCGGACGCCTTCCGCCGCCGCCTCCGGGTCGGCGGGCGGCTGTTCGCGATTGTCGGGGAGGCGCCCGTCATGCAAGCGCAGCTCATCACCTGCACCGCGCCCGGCGCCACCCGCAGCGTGACCCTGTTCGAAACCTGCGTGGCGCCCCTGCAAAACGCGCCGCATCCGGCAGCTTTCGTATTCTGAGTCATGCGCCAGTTGCGCCCCGCCGAACTTGCCGCCTACCTGCAGGCCGGACACGCGCCGGTGCTGCTCGACGTGCGCGAGCCATGGGAATGGAACCTGTGCCATTTGCCCGGCGCCATCCTGATCCCGATGCATGAGCTGCCCGCGCGCCTGCAGGAACTGGACAAAGACGCCGAAACCGTGCTCATCTGCCATCACGGCGTGCGCAGCTTTCACGCCGCCCGCTATCTGGAAACGCTGGGCTTCGGCAACGTGGTCAACCTGTCGGGCGGCGTCGCCGCCTGGGCCGACGAGGTCGATCCGGCCATGCCGCGCTACTGACCCCCACCATCAAGAACTGGACCCGACATGCAATTCAAACCCCTGTTTCTTGCCCTGACGCTGGCACTGGCACCCGCCGCCCACGCAGCGAATCTGTCCGACGTCTTCCGCGACGCGCAGGCCTACGACGCCCAATACGCCGCCGCCCGCGCCGCCTGGCAGGCCGGCCAGGAAAAGGCCGCGCAGGGCCGCGCCGGCCTGCTGCCCAACGTCAACCTGGGCGGCAACCTGCGCTACAACAATGTGGATTCCAGCCTCACCGGCGGCGACGCCGATTTCGCCTCCAACGGCCTGTCGGTCAACGCCGCGCAGCCGCTGTACCGCCGGCAGAACCAGGTGCTGTACGAACAGTCCAAGGGGCAGGTGAAAATCGCCGGAATGCAGTTCCAGGTGGCCGAACAGGATCTGATCCTGCGCGTCGCGCAGGCCTATTTCGACGTGCTGCAGTCGCAGGACAACATCGACTTCATCAATGCGCAAAAGGCCGCCATCACCGAACAGCTGGCCGCCGCCAAGCGCAACTTCGAAGTCGGCACCGCCACCATCACCGACACCCACGAAGCGCAGGCGCGCTACGACCTCGCGGTGGCGCAGGAGATCGCCGAACAGAACAACCTCAATATCCGCCTGCGCACCCTGGAAAAGCTGGTCGGCAAGCCGGCCGGCGCGCTCGACGCACTGATCGAGCCGGCGCAGCTGAAAGCCGAATCCGGTAACATCGACGACTGGGCCGCGCGCGCCGCCGACAGCAACCTGCAGGCCGAGATCCAGCGCATCGCCAAGGCCATCGCCGACCAGGAAGTCGAGCGCAACCGCGCCGGCCACTACCCCACGCTCGATGCGGTGGCAGGCTACACCGTCAACAACAATCAGAATTTCGGCACCACGCAGGTGGACACCCGCATCGCCAGCATCGGGCTGGAACTCAACCTGCCGATCTACCAGGGCGGACTCACCAGTTCGCGCGTGCGCGAAGCCGTCGCCAACCAGGAAAAGGCGCGCCAGGATCTGGAAAACGCCACCCGCGAGGCCAGCCTGCAGGCGCGCCAGGCCTGGCTCAACGTCAGCAGCGGCGTCGCCCGCGTGCAGGCGCTGGAACAGGCGCTCACCTCCAGCAAGGCGCAGCTCGAATCCACCAAGCTCGGCCTGCAGGTCGGCGTGCGCACCAACCTCGACGTGCTCAACGCCGAGCAGCAGGTGCTGTCCGCGCGCCGCGACCTCGCCGGCGCGCGCTATGCCTACCTGCTGTCCGGGCTGTCACTCAAGGCCGCCGTCGGCAGCCTCGGCCCGGCCGACCTGGCCGAAATCGACCGCCACCTGAAACCCGCGGCGCCGCAATAAGCGGGCGGCTGCCGGAGGCCCGCCCCGGGCCGCTTGCGGTCAGCGGACCTTCAGCAGCGGCGCTACCAGCCCCGCCACCCGCGCCGCCGCGCCGCGATGGCGCGCGACGAACGCGAGGCCGGCCTCGCCCATGCGGCTGCGCGCCGCATCATCGTTCAGCAGCTCCAGCGCGTTCTCCAGCAGGTCGTCGGCATCGCTCACCCGCAGCGCAGCGCCCGCCCCGATCGCCAGCCGCGCCGCCTCCTCGAAGTTGAAGGTGTGCGGCCCCACCAGCACCGGCCGCCCCGCGCTCGCCGCCTCGATCAGGTTCTGCCCGCCCAGCGGCGCGAGGCTGCCGCCGACGAAGGCGACGTCGCACGCGGCGTAATACGCGAACAGCTCGCCTAGGCTGTCGCCGAGCAGCACCCGCGTGCCGGCATGCAATTGCGCCCCGTCCAGCGCGCTACGGCGCTGCCATGACAATCCGGCGGACTCGATCAGTTCCGCCACCGCGTCGAAACGCTGCGGATGGCGCGGCACCAGAACCAGCAGCACCCCGGCCGGCGCGGCTGCGGCAAACGCGCGCAGCAGCGGCGCCTCCTCGCCTTCGCGCGTGCTCGCCGCCAGCAGCACGGAGCGCTGTCCCCATTGCGCCTTCCAAGCCGCGCCGCGTTCGAGCAGCGCGGGCGGCGGCGCGATGTCGAACTTGAGATTGCCGGTGACATGCACCGATGCGGCGCCCAGCTTGAGCAGGCGCGCGGCGTCGGCTTCGCTCTGCGCAGCGACGGCAGCGATACGCGCGAGGCACGCCCGCGTCAGCGCCGGCAGCCGCGCGTAGCCGCGCGCCGAGCGCGCCGACAGCCGCGCGTTCGCCAGCACCATGGGAATCCTCTGGCGCGCCGCGGCATCGATCAGGTTGGGCCACAACTCGGTCTCCATCAGGATGCCGGCACGCGGCTGCACGCGGCGCAGGAAGCGGCGCACCAGCCAGGCGTAGTCGTAGGGCAGATAGACGATGGTCGCGAAGTCGCCGTACAGCGCTTCGGCGGTGGCGCGCCCGGTCGGCGTCATGCAGCTGAGCAGCAGCGGCGCGTCCGGATGCGCGGCGCGCAGGGCGGCGACCAGCGGCTGCGCCGCGCGCATCTCGCCGACCGACACCGCATGGATCCACAGCGCGCCGGCCACCGGCGCGGGGCCAAGCGCCAGCCGCTCGTTCCAGTGTTGCAGATAGCCGCGCTCGCGGCGGCCGCGCCACAACAGGCGCAGCGGAATCAGCGGCGCTGCCAGCAGCAGGACCAGCCGGTAGAGCGTCCAGTCGAATAGCAGGCGCAGGGTGGGCATCGCCGGATTGTAAAGGCGCCGATGCTAAACTTGACGCCACTTTGGAGGCCAGACAATGAAAATCCTGCTCACCGGCGCCGCCGGGTTCATCGGCATGCACGTCGCGCAAATCCTGTTGCAGCGCGGCGACGAAGTGGTCGGCATCGACAGCCTCAACGACTACTACGACCCGGCGCTGAAGCTGGCGCGGCTGGAACAGCTGAAGCCCTGGCCCAACTTCCGCTTCCTCAAGGACGACATCTCCGACCGCATGACGATGGAGGATCTGTTCGAGAAGGGCCACTTCGACGCCGTCATCAACCTCGCTGCGCAGGCCGGCGTGCGCTACTCGCTGAAGAATCCGCACGCCTACGTACAGTCCAACATCGTCGGCTTCGCCAACCTGCTCGAAGGCTGCCGCCATCACGGCGTCAAGCACTTCGTCTACGCGAGCTCGTCCTCAGTCTACGGCGCCAACACCAAGATCCCGTTCTCCACCCACGACCCGGTCAACCACCCGGTTTCACTCTACGCCGCGAGCAAGAAGGCCAACGAGCTGATGGCGCACACCTACTCGCACCTCTACGGCCTGCCGACCACCGGGCTACGCTACTTCACCGTCTACGGCCCGTGGGGTCGGCCCGACATGTCGCCGTGGCTGTTCACCTCGGCGATATTGGAAGGCCGCAGCATCGACGTCTTCAACCACGGCGACATGATGCGCGACTTCACCTACATCGACGACATCGCCGACGGCACCGTCAAAGTGCTCGATCGCATCCCGCAGCCCAATCCGAACTTCGACCACAAGAACCCCGACCCGGCATCGAGCCACGCGCCCTACCGCGTCTACAACATCGGCAACCACACCCCGGTGCAGCTGATGGACTTCATCGGCACCATCGAGAAGGCGTTGGGGCAGGAAGCGAAGAAGAATTTCCTGCCGATGCAGGATGGCGACGTGCAGGCGACCTACGCGGACGTCGACGACCTCATCCGCGACACCGGCTTCAAGCCGGCGACGACGCTGGAGTATGGGATCGGGAAGTGGGTGGAGTGGTATCGGGCCTACAAAAAACTGGCCTGAGCCGGCGGAGCGGGGGCTGACGGGGTTTCGACGAAAACGGACCGAAGCCTCCGCCCGTGACCGGGCGAACGGACGTCAGGCCCCGGCGGCGTAGGCCTCCTTGGCGTGCCGTGCCGCTTCAAGCTCTGACGGATCGTAGGCCTTGCCGGACCAGAGCATCTCGTAGGCGATCTCCTCGTTGCCGTTCTCGCACAGTTCCAGCGCACGCCGGAACAGCGGCTGGAAGGTCTCGGACTTGTGCGAGCGCTCGTGGAGCTCGAACGTTGTCCAGAACGTCACGATCAGTGCCTCGCGGCCCTTCATCGGGCTTTCGACGGCCTGCCCGATCGTCGAGCCTTCGTTCGACACCTGCCCGGAATTCAGCGCGACGAAGCCCCCGACGAAGCCCGTGTCGGAGTGATAAGTCTTGACGTTTTCGCAGAGGAAGGCCACGCGTTCCTGCAGGTCGTCCACGCTGTATTCCGGTTTGAGGACCACGCGATTGACGGTCACGATGCCGTCAGAGGGGAAATTCGAGATCAAACCGCTCAATTTACTGCTCCTGTGAAGTCAAAAAATGCACCGAACTGGTGCATTTACAGAGTAAAGAGGGGGGCAATATTTATCAAACGATTATTATCTGTACTTAATATCGATAAATTCGATTGAACAATCTTAACTATTGAACTATTGGGGGCAGATCACCATAAAAAGAAGTCGGGTTCACATTGTTTTCAACCCGCCTCAGCCCTTGTACGCCGCCAGCTTTTCCGCCTGATCCGTGCGCTCCCAGGTGAACTCCGGCTCGGCCCGGCCGAAATGGCCGTACGCGGCGGTCTTCCGGTAAATGGGGCGACGCAGGTCGAGGCTTTCGATGATGCCGCGCGGGGTGAGCTTGAAGGTGCAGCGCACTATGTCTTCCAGCTGTTCATCGGGCACGGTTCCGGTGCCGTAGGTGTCGACCAGCAGGGACACCGGCTCGGCGACGCCGATGGCGTAGGCCAGCTGCACCAGGCAGCGCCGCGCATAGCCCGCCGCGACCAGGTTCTTGGCGATGTAGCGCGCCATGTACGCGGCCGAGCGGTCGACCTTGGTGGGATCCTTGCCGGAAAACGCGCCGCCGCCGTGCGGGCAGGAGCCGCCGTAGGTGTCGACGATGATCTTGCGGCCGGTGAGGCCGGTGTCGCCGTTGGGGCCGCCGATTTCGAACGGGCCGGCGGGATTGACCCACAGCCGGAAGGTCGGCGTGCGCAGCTCGGCCGGCACCAGCGGGTCGACGATTTCGCGCGTCACTTCCTGCGCGACCCAGGCGGGGTCGAGGTCGCGGGCGATCTGGGTGGAGATGATCACGGTTTCGACGCCGGCCATTTTGTTGCCTTCGTAGGCGACGGTGACCTGGCTTTTGGCGTCGGGGCGCAGCCACGGCAGGGCGCCGGATTTGCGCAGCGCGGCCTGCTTCTGCACCAGCCGGTGCGCGAGCCATAGGGGATACGGCATGAGGTCGGGGGTTTCGTCGCAGGCGTAGCCGAACATCAGGCCCTGGTCGCCGGCGCCGATGTCGCCGTCGGCCAGGGTGATGCCCTTGTGGATCTGGATCGACTGGTGGTTAAAACGCACCTGCACTTCGCAGGTGTCGGGGTCGATGCCGGTTTCGGCATCGCGGTAGCCGATGTCGCGCAGCACCTGGCGGGCGATCGATTCAGCGCGCCCCCGCACCTCGTCGAACAATTCCTTGCGCACGGTTTTGAACTCGCCGGTGATCACCATCAGGTTGTCGGCGACGAGGGTCTCACAGGCGACCTTGGCCTCGGGTTCTTCGGCCAGAAAGGCATCCAGGATGGCGTCCGAAATCTGGTCGGCGATCTTGTCAGGATGGCCTTCCGACACGGACTCGGAGGTAAACAGATGGCGGCGGGTGTTCATGATGCGTTTCCTGTTGGGTGTGATGAGTCTGTTGGTCAGGGGTTTCGTGCGGTGAGGCGCCACAGCGACGTCACCTCGGCCGCGCGCGCGGCGTGGAGCGGATCGGTGGCATCGGCGGCGCGGGGATGCGTGGGCTTGGTGTCGATCCGCGCCACGACGTTCAATCCGGCGGCGTCGAACGCGGCGAGCAGCCACTCGCGTGTACGCAGCCCCAGATGTTCGGCGAGGTCCGACAGGACCAGCCAGCCTTCGCCGCCCGCTTCCAGGTGCGCCGCCAGCCCGTTCAGGAAGCCCAGCAGCATGCGGCTGTCCGGGTCGTAGATCGCGTGTTCGAGCGGCGAATTGGCACGCGCGGGCAGCCAGGGCGGATTGCAGACGATAAGCGGCGCGCGCCCTTCGGGGAACAGGTCGGCCTCGACCACATCGACCCGCCCTTTCAGTCCAAGCCGGGCGATGTTCTGGCGCGCGCAGGCCAGGGCGCGCGGGTCCTGGTCGGTGGCGACGACATGCTTGACCCCTCTGCGGGCGAGCAGCGCCGCCAGCACGCCGGTTCCGGTGCCGATGTCGAAGGCGAGCTTCGATGTCGGCAGCGGCGCCTCGGCCACCAGCTTGAGATACTCGCCACGCACCGGCGAAAACACCCCATAGTGGGGGTGGATGCGCTCGCCGAGTGCCGGGATGTCCACGCCTTTCTTGCGCCACTCGTGGGCGCCGATCACGCCGAGCAATTCGCGCAGCGAGACCACCGAGGGCTCCTCCCCCACGCCGTAGGCTTCGGCACAGGCTTCTTTGACATTCGGCGCACGGCGCAGGGGAATGCTGAAATCCGCCTCCAGCGGCAGCAGCAGCATCCCCAGGGTGCGGGCGCGCTGGGACTGCGCCTGGCGATGCAAATTGAAAGCCTCGGTCGGCGACGACGCAGGCTTGCGCGGCTTGCGGTCGATGCGGCGCGCCATGGCCTGCAGCAACTGGCGCGCGTTCTGGAAGTCGCCCCGCCACAGCAGCGCGGCGCCCTCGCTGGCCAGGCGAAAGGCCGCATCCGCGGCAAGGCGGTCGTCGACGACCATCACGCGCCTGGGCGGTGGCGCGCCGCCCTCCGAACGCCAGCGGGCAGACCGGCTCACGTCGGCCTCGGTCCAGTTCACAACAGGATCAATCGTGTCAGGCACGGCGGGTCACCACGAAAATAACAGGGAAGAATACATGGGGACACGATTATGCGCCGAGCGACGGGACGGCATGGACGCTAATCTGCCGATGCCAGTTCGCTGGACGCGGGCTGACGTAAACTAGCTTGCCCGGTACTGCCCTACCCCAACCTGCACAGATGAACCCTTCCACGGTCAAAACCTACCTGCCCTGGGTCGTGGCCGTGGCGCTGTTCATGGAAGGGCTCGATACCACCATCGTCAACACCGCGGTGCCGGCGATCGCCGAGGGCCTGCAGGTGACGCCCTTGAGCCTGAAGGCGGTGGTGACCAGCTACATCCTGAGCCTGGCGGTGTGCATTCCGGTGAGCGGCTGGATGGCGGACCGCTACGGCACGCGCCGCGTGTTCGGCATCGCGGTGGCTATCTTCACCCTGTCCTCGATCCTGTGCGGCCTGGCGCAGAACGCGCCGACGCTGGTGGCGGGGCGCATCCTGCAGGGCGTCGGCGCGGCGATGATGATGCCGGTGGGGCGGCTGGCGATCATCCGCACCTTCCCCAAATCGGAGCTGCTGCGGGCGATGAACTTCGTCATCATCCCGGCGCTGATCGGGCCGCTGCTGGGGCCGACGGTCGGCGGCCTGATCGTGCACTGGCTGTCGTGGCACACCATCTTCTTCATCAACGTGCCGGTGGGGCTGCTGGCGCTGTGGCTGGCGCATCGCCACATGCCGGATTACCGCGGCGAGTCGCGGCGGCCGCTGGATGTCGTCGGCCTGCTGCTGTTCGGCAGCGGCGCGGCGCTACTGTCGTGGCTGCTGGAAATCTTCGGCGAGCACGAGATCGGCGCGGCCTCGGCGGCCCTGCTGCTGGCGCTCAGCCTCGGCCTGCTCGCCGCGTATGGCTGGCATGCCGGCCGGGCGCCGCATCCGCTGCTGCGGCTGGGGCTGTTCCGGGTGCGCACCTTCCGCGTCGCGGTGATCGGCGGCTTCATCACGCGCCTGGGGGTGGGCGGCATGCCGTTTCTGCTGCCGTTGCTGTTCCAGCTCGGCCTGGGGATGCCGGCGTGGCAGTCGGGCCTGCTGATGATGCCGATCGCCACGGCCGCCATAGGCATGAAGCTTGTCTCCGCGCGGGTGCTGGCGCGCTTCGGCTACCGGCGCATCCTGATCGCGAACACGGCCATGATCGGCACCATCGTCTGCCTGTTCTCGCTGGTGGCCCCGGCCACGCCGACCATGCTGATCGTGCTGCTGGGCCTGGCCTTGGGCTTCTTCAATTCGCTGCAATTCACCTGCATGAATTCGCTGGCCTATGCCGACATCGATCCCCCCGATTCGAGCATGGCCAGCACCATCGCCAGCTCGCTGCAGCAGATGTCGATGAGCTTCGGGCTGGCCTGCGGCTCGCTGGTCGCCGGCTGGTACCTGGGCGAACTGCCGCAAACCGACCGCGCAGCGGTGACGGCCGCGCTGCACTACGCCTTTCTGACGCTGGGCGGCCTGACCATCCTGTCGGCGCTGTCGTTCCGCTCGCTCGGCGTCAGGGATGGCGAGAGCGTCAGCCGCGGGAACCTGCGCGAGACGGTGTAAGCGCGGAAATCCCCTGCATGTCGCCGTCGGGCGACATGCACGATCCTGCCTATCCCGCTGTTTTATCGGGCAATCCTTCAAACCGGCGGGATTTGGCGTCGCCATTGAGCGACATTTGCCCCCGCTTTTTTCCCGGCCCACTCCGGCCAGGCTCTCTATCGATCTGTTTGCAAATGAGTTTTAACTGCTGGCGCGGGTATTGCTGTGTGCCCCCTGCGGCCAGTTCCGGCCGCAACCACACCAGAGCGTTTTACAACCCCGCATCGAGAGAGACCCATCCCATGCTCAAGACCTTCATGCACTCCGGCAACCCCGCCAATTCCAGAAACGACCCGGCCCGGGCGGGCCATACCGGCTACCCCGCCAAACCGGCCGAATCCCCCAGGCCGGCCGAGGCGGTCCGCGAGGAAGCCACGCCGCAGCTTGCCAAAGCCGCACGCAACGACGAGGGCAGCAAGCTCATCGTCGGCCCCAACATCAAGCTGAAAGGCTCCGAAATCACCGATTGCGAGATCCTGGTGGTGGAAGGCCGCGTGGAAGCCTCGATGAACAGCCGCGACATCCGCATCGCCGAAGGCGGCGTGTTTTCGGGCAAGGCCGAGATCGACGTGGCGGAAGTGCGCGGCACCTTCGAGGGCGAACTGACCGCCCGCAAGCGCCTGGTGGTGTATGCCACCGGCCGGGTCAACGGCACGATCCGCTACGGCGCGCTGATGGTCGAGGAAGGCGGCGTCATTTCCGGGAACATGGCGACGCATTCCACCGGCCCCAGCCTGGCCAAGCTTGCGGACAGCACCGCGCAAACCCCGGTACCCGAAGCGGACGAGGAAAAGACACCGGCGCTGGAGCAAGCCCATTCCGGCTCTCCGTTCGCCCGCGGCCAGAGGCGGCAGGCTTGACCGGAGCCGGATGGACCGCGCGCTGTCGTCGGCAAGCGACAGTGGCGAACCGGTGCCGGGCGCTGGATCGCAACCTCCTGCGCTGCGGCTCGCGCAAGCTCGCATCACGCCTGCGCGCGGTGCGGGCGGACGGCGAACTGAACCGCCTCGCGGCGCTGATGCTCTACCGGGCGCGGACCATGGCGAGACTGAAGGCTGCGGCGGCGGCTAAAGCTTCGCGCTGCGCCCGCCGTCGACTGCCAGGATCTGCCCCGTCACGTAGTGCGTATCCATCGCGAAGAAGCGTACCGCCAGCGCAATGTCGCTGGGATCGCCGGCGCGCTTCAGCATGGTGTGCGAGACGATGCGCTGGCGCGAGACCTCGTCGAAATTCGAATCGCCCTCGGGCCACATGATCGGCCCCGGCGCGATGCCGTTGACGCGCACCTCGGGCGCCAACTCGCGCGCCAGCGACTTGGTCAGCCCGACCAGACCCGCCTTGGCGACGGAATAGACGACGTAGCTTTTCATCGGGCGGTCGGCGTGGATGTCGGTGATGTTGATGATGCAGCCGCGGCGCTTCTTCAGCTCGGGGGCGGCGGCCTGCGACAGGAACATCGGCGCCTTGAGGTTGCTGCCCATCAGATCGACCCAGTCCTTCTCGCTGATGTCGCCGACCGGCGTGGGATAAAAGCTCGACGCATTGTTGAGCAGCACGTCGAGGCCGCCGAAGCTGGCGACGGTCTGCTGGACCAGGCTCGGCAGGCCGCCGGTGTCGTGCAGGTCGGCCTGGATCAGCGCCACCGAATCGGGGCGGATGGCGTTGAGTTCGTCCTGCAGTGCGCGCGCCTCGGTGGCCGAGCTGCGGTAGTGGATCATCAGGTTGGCGCCGGCCGCGTGCAGCAGGCGCGCCGACGCCGCGCCTACCCGCTTGGCCCCGCCGGTAATCAATACGACTTTGCCTTGCATCGGGGTTCGCCCTTATAGTCACTCGATCCTGGATTATCCAGCCATTCCGCATTATTTCTGAACTGTCCCGCCGCATGCTGCCCGCTCCCTCCCCCGACGCCCTCGCCCATAGCCGGCGCGTCGCCGCGCATCTGCGCGCACTGATCGAAAACGCCGGCGGCTGGATCCCCTTCTCGCGCTACATGGAGGCGGCGCTGTATGCGCCGGGTCTCGGCTACTACGCCGCCGGCGCGATGAAATTCGGCGCTGCCGGCGACTTCGTCACCGCGCCGGAACTCACGCCGCTGTTCGGCCGCACGCTGGCGCATGCGATCGCACCGCTGCTGGCCGAGACCGGCGGCGAGGTGCTGGAACTGGGCGCCGGCAGCGGGCGGCTGGCGGTCGACCTGCTGGGCGAACTGGAACGGCTTGGCGCATTGCCGGCCCGCTATCGCATCCTGGAGGTGAGCGCGGACCTGCGCGAACGCCAGCAGCACACGATTGCACGCGAACTGCCGCATCTGCGCGAGCGGGTGCAATGGCTGGACGAACTGCCGGCGCATTTCAGCGGCGCCATCCTCGGCAACGAGGTGCTCGACGCGCTGCCGGTGGACCTGGTGCACTGGACGGCGGATGCGTCGCTGGTGCGCGGCGTGGCGCTGGATGGCGACAATTTTGCGTGGCAGGACCGGCGCATCGCCGACCCGCTGCTGCACGCCCGCGCCGCGGCGCTGAACCTGGCGCCCGGCTATCTCTCCGAGATCAGCCTGGCGGCCGATGCGCTGATCGCCGCGCTTGCGCAGTCTCTGCAACGCGGCCTGCTCCTGCTGATCGACTACGGCTTTGCCGCAAGCGAGTACTACCACCCGCAGCGCCACATGGGCACGCTGCGCGCGCATTACCGCCACCATTCGCTGGACGATCCGTTCTATCTGCCGGGCCTCGCCGACCTCACCGCGCACGTCGATTTCAGCGCGGCGGCGCGGGCGGGAACGGCGGCGGGGCTCGAACTCGCGGGCTACGCCAGCCAGGCAGGCTTTCTGCTGAACAGCGGCCTCGCCGAACTGCTGATGCAGACGCCGCCCGCCGATGCGGCGGCCTACCTGCCGCAGGCCAATGCGGTGCAGCGGCTGGTGTCGCCGGCCGAGATGGGCGAGTTGTTCAAGGTGATCGGCTTCGCCAAGGGAGCCATCCCGCCGCTGGCCGGCTTCGCCCGCGGCGACCGGCGGCACACGCTGTAAGGCTTGCGCGCCCGGGTGATGGCCAGGAGTGGTGCGCCCTAAACCAGCGGCAGTTGCGCTTCCGCTTCCTCCTGCAGGCGGGTGACGCGCACCGCGTGCAGGCGGCGGCTGTCGGCGCGCAGGATGCTGAAATTGAAGCCGTCGAATTTCACCGATTCGCCGCGCTTGGGCAGATGACCGAAACGCGACACGATGAGGCCGCCGACGGTGTCGAATTCCTCGTCGGAGAAATGCGCGCCGAGGGCCTGGTTGAAGTCGTCGATCTCGGTGGCGGCCTTGACGCGAAACACGCCCTCGTTTTCGCGGATGATGTTGTCCTCGGTTTCGTCGAAGTCGTATTCGTCCTCGATGTCGCCGACGATCTGCTCGAGCACGTCCTCGATCGTCACCAGCCCGGCGACGCCGCCGTATTCGTCGACGACGATGG
>Ga0209958_1000898_pt1 | contig 32408 bp, 26 predicted proteins | sample ThiBio_inoc_plan_FD_183942 | JGI IMG/M metagenome (GOLD analysis project Ga0209958, IMG submission 183942) | Wastewater bioreactor microbial communities from Cape Town, South Africa - Thiocy_inoc_plan (SPAdes) | ecosystem: Engineered > Bioremediation > Thiocyanate > Unclassified | place: South...
CGCCAGCACCTGGCCGAGGTACGCGTTGAAACGCGCGGCGGATGCGCCGTCGATGACGCGGTGGTCGTAGGACAGCGACAGCGGCAGCGTCAGGCGCGGCACGAACTGCTGGCCGTCCCACACCGGCTTCATCTGGCTCTTGGACAGGCCGAGGATGGCCACCTCCGGCGCGTTGATGATGGGCGTGAAGTGCGTGCCGCCAATGCCGCCGAGCGAGCTGATGGAGAAGCAGCCGCCGCTCATGTCGGCCGGGCCCATCTTGCCGTCGCGCGCCTTCTTGGCCAGATCGCCCATTTCCTGGCTGATCTGCAGGACGCCCTTCTTGTCGGCGTCCCTCAGCACGGGCACCACCAGGCCATTGGGCGTGTCGGCCGCGAAGCCGATGTGGAAGTACTGCTTGTAGACCAGGGTGTCGCCGTCGAGGCTGGCGTTGAACTCGGGGAATTTCTTCAGCGCCGAGACCACCGCCTTGATCACGAAGGCCAGCATGGTGACCTTCACGCCGGACTTCTCGTTCTCCTTGTTGGTGGCCACGCGGAAGGCCTCCAGTTCGGTGATGTCCGCCTCGTCGTTGTTGGTGACGTGCGGGATCATCACCCAGTTGCGGTGCAGGTTGGCGCCGCTGATCTTCTTGATGCGCGAGAGGTCCTTGCGCTCGACCGGGCCAAACTTGGTGAAGTCGACCTTGGGCCAAGGCAGCAGGTCCATGCCCATGCCGCCGCCACCGGCCGGGGCCTTGGCGGCCTGGGCCTGCGTCTGCGCGCTGCCCGCCATCACGGCCTTGGTGAAGTTCTGCACGTCCTCCAGCGTGATGCGGCCCTTGGGGCCGTTGCCCTTGACCTCGGCCAGCGGCACGCCCAGCTCGCGCGCGAACTTGCGCACCGAGGGCGAGGCGTGCGGCAGGCCCACGGGCGGCACGGTGGGGTTGTGCGCGGGGGCCTGGGCCGGCGCGGCCGAGGGCGCCGCCGCGGCGGGCGCCGGGCTGGACGCCTGGGCCGGGGCGGGAGCGGTGGCGGCCGGGGCGGGGGCCGGCGCCTGCGCGGGCGCGCCCGTGGCGGCCGACCCTTCCAGCACCGCGATCAGGTCGCCGATGTTGAGCTTGTCGCCCACCTTGACCTTGAGTTCCTTGAGCACGCCAGCCGACGACGAGGGAATCTCCATCGAGGCCTTGTCGCTCTCCACGGTGATGAGCGACTGCTCGACCTTGACCGCGTCGCCGGGTTTGACCAGCACCTCGATCACCGCGACGTCCTTGAAGTCGCCGATGTCGGGCACGCGCACCTCGACCGGGCCGGCAGGTGCCGCTGCGGCGGGTGCTGGAGCCGGCGGCTGCGCGGGCGAGGCAGCGGGCGCCGGTGCGGCTGCGGCGGGCGCCGGTGCGGCGGCAGCGTCGGCCTCCAGCACGACCACCACCGAGCCCTGCTTCACCTTGTCGCCGAGCTGGACCTTCAGCTCCTTCACCACCCCCGCGTGCGAGGACGGGATCTCCATCGAGGCCTTGTCGCTCTCCACGGTGATGAGCGACTGCTCGGCCTTCACGGTGTCGCCGGGCTTGACCAGCAGCTCGATCACCGCCACTTCGTCGAAATCCCCGATGTCCGGGACCTTCACTTCAATGCTTGCCATGTCGGTCTCCGGTGCTCAGGCGTGGAGCGGGTTGATCTTGTCGGCCTTGATGCCGTATTTCTGGATCGCCTCGGCCACCTTGGCCGCCGGCAGCTTGCCCTCGTCGGCCAGCGCCTTCAGCGCGGCCAGCACGATGTAGTGGCGGTTCACCTCGAAGTGCTCGCGCAGCTTGCTGCGGAAGTCGCTGCGGCCGAAGCCGTCGGTGCCCAGCACCTTGTAGGTGCGGTCCTTGGGCACGAAGGGACGGATCTGCTCCGCGTAGTTCTTCATGTAGTCGGTGGAGGCGATCACCGGGCCCGTGGTCTTGGCCAGTTGCTCGGTCACGAAGGCCGTGCGCGGCTTCTCGGTGGGGTGCAGCAGGTTCCAGCGCTCCACGTCCTGGCCGTCGCGCGTCAACTCGTTGAAGCTCGGGCAGCTCCAGATGCCAGCGGCCACACCCCAGTCCTTCTCCAGCAGCTCCTGCGCGGCGAACGCCTCGCGCAGGATGGTGCCGCTGCCCAGCAGCTGCACCGTGGGCGCGTCCTTCTTGAGCGCGGGCGCCTGCTTGCACAGGTACATGCCCTTGATGATCTGCTCCTCGGTGCCGGGCTGCAGGCCGGGCATGGGGTAGTTCTCGTTGAGCAGCGTGAGGTAATAGAAGACGTTCTCCTGGCGCTCCACCATGCGCTTGAGACCGTGGTGCATGATCACCGCCACCTCGTGCGCGAAGGTCGGGTCGTAGCTCACGCAGTTGGGAATGGTGCCCGCCATGATGTGGCTGTGGCCGTCCTCGTGCTGCAGGCCTTCGCCGTTGAGCGTGGTGCGCCCCGAGGTGCCGCCGAGCAGGAAGCCGCGGGCCTGCATGTCGCCCGCCGCCCAGGCCAGGTCGCCGATGCGCTGGAAACCGAACATCGAGTAGTACACGTAGAACGGCACCATGATGCGGTTGTTCGTCGAGTACGAGGTGGCCGCGGCGATCCAGCTGGCCATGCCGCCGGCTTCGTTGATGCCTTCCTGCAGGATCTGGCCCGCCTTGTCTTCCTTGTAGTACATGACCTGGTCTTTATCGACCGGGGTGTACAGCTGACCCTTGGGGTTGTAGATGCCGATCTGGCGGAACAGGCCTTCCATGCCGAAGGTGCGCGCCTCGTCCACCAGGATGGGCACCACGCGCGGGCCCAGCGCCTGGTCGCGCAGCAGTTGCGTCAGGAAACGCACATAGGCCTGGGTGGTGCTGATCTCGCGGCCCTCGGCCGTGGGTTCCAGCACTGCCTTGAAGGTCTCCAGCGCCGGCACGGTGAAGCTCTCGCTGCTCTTGGCGCGGCGGTGCGGCAGGTAGCCGCCCAGGGCCTTGCGGCGGTCGTGCAGGTACTTCATCTCCGGCGTGTCGTCGGCCGGCTTGTAGAACGGGATCTTGGGCAGCTCGCTGTCCGGGATCGGGATGTTGAAGCGGTCGCGCATGTAGCGGATGTCATCGTCCGACAGCTTCTTGGTCTGGTGGGCGGTGTTCTTGCCCTCGCCGGCCTTGCCCATGCCATAGCCCTTGACCGTCTTGACCAGCAGCACCGTGGGCTGGCCCTCGTGGTGGAAGGCGCGGTGGAAGGCGGCGTACACCTTCTGGGCATCGTGGCCACCGCGGCGCAGCGCCCAGATGTCGTCGTCGCTCATCTTGGACACCAGCTCCAGCGTGCGCGGGTCGCGGCCGAAGAAGTTCTTGCGCACGAAGGCGCCGTCGTTGGCCTTGAAGGCCTGGTAGTCGCCGTCCAGCGTGTCCATCATGACCTTGCGCAGCGCGCCGTCCTTGTCGCGCGCCAGCAGGGCGTCCCACTCGCTGCCCCACAGCAGCTTGATGACGTTCCAGCCCGAGCCGCGGAACTCGCCTTCCAGCTCCTGGATGATCTTGCCGTTGCCGCGCACCGGGCCGTCCAGGCGCTGCAGGTTGCAGTTGACGACGAACACCAGGTTGTCGAGCTTTTCGCGCGCCGCCAGACCGATGGCGCCCAGGCTCTCGGGCTCGTCCATCTCGCCGTCGCCACAGAACACCCAGACCTTGCGCTGGGAGGTGTCGGCGATGCCGCGCGCGTGCAGGTACTTGAGGAAACGCGCCTGGTAGATCGCCATGAGCGGCCCCAGTCCCATGGACACGGTGGGGAACTGCCAGAACCCGGGCATGAGCTTGGGGTGCGGGTAGCTGGACAGGCCTTTGCCGTCCACCTCCTGGCGGAAATTGAGCAGGTGCTCCTCGCTCAGGCGGCCTTCCATGAAGGCGCGGGCGTAGATGCCGGGCGCGCTGTGGCCCTGGATGTAGAGCAGGTCGCCGCCGTGCTTGCCGCCGTTGTCGGTGTCGTCGGCGTGCCAGAAGTGGTTGAAGCCGACCGCGAACATGTGCGCGAGCGACTGGAAAGAGCTGATGTGGCCACCCAGGTCGCCGCCGTCGGCCGGGTCCAGGCGGTTGGCCTTCACGACCATGGCCATGGCGTTCCAGCGCATGTAGGCGCGCAGCCGGCCTTCAAGCTCCAGATTGCCCGGGTTGCGGGCCTCTTCGCCGGGCTCGATGGTGTTGACGTAGCCCGTGGTGGCCGAGAACGGCATGTTCACGCTGTGCTGGCGGGCTTCTTCGAGGAGCTGCTCCAGCAGGAAGTGCGCGCGCTCGGGACCTTCTTTCTCGATGACGGCGGCCAGCGCCTCCATCCATTCCCGCGTCTCCTGGACGTCGTGGTCCACGGCGCCCGCGCCGCTGTTCGTGTCGTTCGCTGACATCGCTGTCTCCTGATGTATGAAGGCGAGCTTACGGAGCCCGTTCGGTGAAGTCTTGGATTCTTCCACAGCGGCCTGGGCATTTCAATATGCGCCTATTGATTTCTTTATGTGAAATTTCCAATAGGGGCCGGCCATGAAACCATTTCCCCTCACGTAGACTCCTCCCGCCATGTCATATACCCCCCCTGCCACCACCCCGCCGTGGTGGAAACGCTGGTGGCGCCGGCTGCCACCATCGCGGCAGGACCGCTTCGCCACGCTCGGCCCGCTGCTGGCGGTGCTGCTGTTCCTGGCCGCCATCGTGGTGGCCATCGCCTACCTGCGCTTCGAGGAGATCGACCGCGAGCGCGAGGCCGTCACGCGCGACGTCGAGTACGCCCAGCAGCGCTTGCGGCTGCGGCTGCTGGAACGCCAGGAGCAATTGATGCGCCTGGCCCGCGAGATCGACAACCAGGCCCTGGACACGGAGGAGTTCGCCTTCCAGGCCGAGACCCTGGTGAGCCAGTTCCCCGAGCTGCTGGCCATCACCTGGGTGGACAGCCGCCGCCGCGTGTTGTCGGGCTACACCTCGCCCAGCGCGCCCGTCGCGCTCATGCGCAGCGTGGGCAGCTCGCTCTCGCCATCCGAGACCGACGGCAGCTTCGACCTCGCGCGCGACCTGCGCCAGCCGATCTACTCGCGCCCGCTCGCCGACAACGACCCGCGCAGCGCGCGGCTGATGCTGCACGTGCCGCTGTCCGAGCAGGGCCGCTTCGCCGGCACCGTGATGGGCGAGTACTCGGTGGACGGCCTGGTGCGCTTCGGCATGCCGCCCGAGATCATGGCGCGCTACGCCGTGGCCCTGCTGGACGACAGCGGCACCGTGTTGGCCGGTAGCCTGCAGACGGCCGAGCCAGTGCTGTCCTTCCTGCCCTGGTCCACGCCCTCGCTGGAGCACGAGGTGCCGGTCTCGCCCGTGGGCAACGGCCTGATCCTCAAGGCCCAGGGCTACCGCACCTCGCAGGACATCGTGGGTTCGGGCTTTGTCGGGGTCATCGGCGCGCTGTCGGCGCTCACGGTGTGGATGCTGATCGGCACCTGGCGCCACACGCGCCGGCGCGTGCAGGCCCAGCAGGCCCTGGTGGCCGAGACCAATTTCCGCCGCGCCATGGAGAACTCCATGCTCACCGGCATGCGCGCGCTGGACATGCAGGGCCGCATCACCTACGTCAACCCCGCGTTCTGCTCCATGACGGGCTGGACCGAGGCCGAGCTGGTAGGCCGCACCGCGCCCTTTCCCTATTGGCCCGAGGAGGACCACGAGCTGCTGCACGCGCGACTGGACGACGAGCTCAACGGCCGCTCCACGCCCGGCGGCTTCGAGGTGCGCGTGCGCCGGCGCAACGGCACGGTGTTCGACGCGCGCATGTACGTCTCGCCGCTGATCGACCCGAAGGGACACCAGACCGGCTGGATGACCTCCATGACCGACATCACCGAGCCCAAGCGCATCCGCGAGGAGCTGTCGGCCTCCTATGAGCGCTTCACCACCGTGCTGGAGTCGCTGGACTCGGCCGTGTCGGTGGCGCCGCTGGGCAGCGAGGAACTGCTGTTCGCCAACAAGATGTACCGCCTGTGGTTCGGCACGCGCGGCCAGGGCCACCGCCACCTGGTGGACCTGGCGGGCAACCAGCCCCAGCCCAGCATGGACGACGCCGACCCGGTCGACGCCTTCGCCGGCATGCCCACCGGCACGCTCACCGACGCCGGCGTGGAGAACGCCGAGGTCTTCGTGCAGGAACTCGACCGCTGGCTGGAGGTGCGCACGCGCTACCTCACCTGGGTAGACGGGCGACTGGCGCAGATGGTGATCGCCAGCGACATCACGCCGCGGCGCGCCGCCGAGGAACAGGCCGCGCGCCAGACCGAGCGCGCCCAGACCGCCAGCCGCCTCATCACCATGGGCGAGATGGCCTCCAGCGTGGCGCACGAACTCAACCAGCCGCTCACCGCCATCAGCAACTATTGCACCGGCATCATTTCGCGCCTGCAGGAGCAGCGCATCTCACCCGAGGAAATGCTGGTGGCGCTGGACAAGACCGCGCGCCAGGCCCAGCGCGCGGGCCAGATCATCCAGCGCATCCGCGCCTTCGTGAAGCGCAGCGAGCCCAACCCCACGCTGTCGGATGTGGCCCAGATGGTGAACAACGCCATCGAGCTGGCCGACATCGAGCTGCGCCGCCAGCAGGTGCGGCTCACGCCCTACGTGGCCGCGCGCCTGCCGGCGCTGATGGTGGACCCGATTCTGATCGAGCAGGTGCTCATCAACCTGCTCAAGAACGCCGGCGAGTCCATCGTGCAGGCGGGCCGCCCGCTGGGCGAGCGCCTGGTGGAGCTGCGCGTGGCGCCGCGCCAGCTGGACGGCGAGGGCGTGGTCGAGTTCGAGGTGCGCGACTCGGGCAAGGGCGTGCCCGACGAGATGATCGAGCGCATCTACGAGGCCTTCTACAGCACCAAGAGCGAGGGCATGGGCATCGGCCTCAAGCTGTGCCGCAGCATCGTCGAGTCGCACCACGGCCGGATGCGGATGGAGAACCTCTACAATGGCACCGAGGTGACGGGGTGCTGTTTCAGCTTCTGGATCCCCGTCGCGCCGCGACTTCAACCCCAGGGTTCGTCGGACACTGCCGCCAACGAACCACTGACGGACACCGAGAGAGCGAGATGAGCCTGATCCCCAAAAAGGGCACCGTCTATGTCGTCGATGACGACGAGGCCGTGCGCGATTCCCTCCAGTGGCTGCTCGAGGGCAAGGACTTCCGGGTTCGCTGTTTTGAATCGGCGGAGGCCTTCCTCTCCCGGTACGACGCCCGCGAAGTGGCCTGCCTCATCGCTGACATCCGCATGGGCGGCATGACCGGCATGGAACTGCAGGACCGCCTGGTCGAGCGCCAGTCCCCCTTGCCCATCGTCTTCATCACCGGCCACGGCGACGTGCCCATGGCGGTCGAATCCATGAAAAAGGGCGCGCTGGACTTCATCCAGAAGCCCTTCAAGGAAGACCAACTGGTGGCCCTGGTCGAGCGCATGCTGGAACACGCGCGCGAGGCCTTCACGACCCATCAGCAGGCCGCCAGCCGCGACGCCCTGCTCTCCAAGCTCACCGGCCGCGAATCGCAGGTGCTCGAGCGCATCGTCGCCGGCCGCCTGAACAAGCAGATCGCCGACGACCTGGGCATCAGCATCAAGACGGTGGAGGCGCACCGCGCCAACATCATGGAAAAGCTCGGCGCCAATACGGTGGCCGACCTGCTCAAGATCGCCCTGGGCCAAACGCCCGCGAAAGCCTGACCCCACAGCCACCCACCAACGCCCGCCACCTTGGCGGGCGTTTCGTTTTCCCAGCCTTCACTCTCTTGCAGCCATGACCGCCCAGCTCATCGACGGCAACGCCCTCTCCCGCCAACTCCGCGCCGACGTGGCGCAGCGCGTGCAGGCCCTGCGCAACCGCGGCCTCACGCCCGGCCTGGCCGTGATCCTGGTCGGCGACAACCCGGCCTCGCAGGTCTACGTGCGCAACAAGGTCAAGGCCTGCGAGGACACCGGCATGCACTCGGTGCTGGAAACCTGGCCCGCCACGCTGAGCGAGGCCGAGCTGCTGGCGCGCGTGCAGGCCATGAATCAGGACCCGACGATCCACGGCATCCTGGTGCAGCTGCCGCTGCCCGCGCACATCGACGCGCAGAAGGTGATCGAGGCCATCTCCCCCGCCAAGGACGTGGACGGCTTTCACGTGGCCAGCGCCGGCGCGCTGATGACCGGCCTGCCCGGCTTCTGGCCCTGCACGCCGCATGGCTGCATGAAGATGCTGGAGCACATCGGCGTCGACCTGCGCGGCAAGCACGCGGTGGTGATCGGGCGCAGCAACATCGTGGGCAAGCCCATGGCGTTGATGCTGTTGCAGGCCAACGCCACCGTCACCGTCTGCCACAGCGGCACGAAGGACCTGGCGGCGTTCACGCGCCAGGCCGACGTGGTGGTGGCCGCCGTGGGCAAGCGCAATGTGCTGACGGCCGACATGGTCAAGCCCGGCGCCGTGGTGATCGACGTGGGCATGAACCGCAACGAGGCCGGCAAGCTCTGCGGCGACGTGGACTTCGACGGGGTCAAGGAAGTGGCCGGCTGGATCACGCCCGTGCCCGGTGGCGTGGGCCCCATGACGATCACCATGCTGATGGTGAACACGCTCGACTCGGCCGAGCGCCAGGCCGGCGTTCAGGCGGGCTGATCGCCACCCGCGGGCCGGGGCCCGCTCAGGCGCCACAGCAGGGCGCCGCTGCACAGCCACTGGCCCAGCACCAGGGCGCTGCCCGCGCCGTGCCAGAGCCTGAGATCGCCGCCGCTGGCGCGCGCGCTCACGATCTTCTGCGCCACGCCGTACTCCTGCAGCACGGCCAGCGCCATGGCCACACAGACCAGGGCCAGCGCGGTGCGGGCCATCGGCGAAGGGCCGCCCTGGCGCACCAGGATCAGCAGCACCAAGCCGATGACCAGGCCCGCCTGGCACTGCAGCGAGAACAGCTTCGCCGCCACCGGCCCGGCCACGGCCGGGTTGCCCAGGGCGGCGAACAAGGTGGGCACGGCCAGGAAGCTCAAGGCCGTGATGCCGCCCCACCAGAGAGCGGCCAGCATCAGCGCGGGGCGTTGCAGGCGCATGGTCCGCGCGCTCAAGCGTAGCGCACGGCCACGATTTCGTAGCGGCGCAAACCGCCGGGCGCCTGCACCTCGGCGGTGTCGCCCTCTTCCTTGCCGATCAGCGCGCGCGCGATCGGGCTGCCGATGTTGATCAGGCCTTCCTTCAGGTCGGCCTCGTCCTCGCCCACGATCTGGTACGTGACGGCCGAGCCGCTGTCCTCGTCCTCGAGTTCCACGGTGGCGCCGAACACCACCTTGCCGCCCGCGTTCAGGGCCGAGGGGTCGATGATCTGCGCCGTCGACAGCTTGCCCTCGATCTCGGCGATGCGGCCTTCGATGAAGCCCTGGCGGTCCTTGGCGGCGTCGTACTCGGCGTTCTCGCTCAGGTCGCCCTGAGCGCGCGCCTCGGCGATGGCGCTGATGACCGCGGGGCGGTCGACGGTCTTGAGGCGGTGCAGCTCTTCCTTGAGCTTTTCGGCGCCGCGCTTGGTGATGGGGATGGTGGCCATAGATGTCTCTCCACAAAAGCAAACCGCCGGGCGTTGCCGCTCGGCGGTGTCGTGAAAGGCATTATGCCCCGAAGGGCACGCGGGTCAATGCCGCGCCGGCGGATCGCGCGAGGCGCGGAGGTGGTGGGCCTCTGTTCAGGCCGCGATCAGCGCGTGCATGTCCTGCACCGAGATGACGTCCAGGCTGGCCATGTACTTCATGCCCTCGACGGCCGCCTCGGCGCCCGCGATGGTGGTGAAGGTGGTGACGCGCGCCAGCAGCGCCGAAGTGCGAATCGCGCGCGAGTCGGCGATGGCGTTGCGGCGCTCCTCCACCGTGTTGATCACCAGCGCGATGTCGCCGTTCTTGATCATGTCCACGATGTGCGGGCGGCCCTCGGTGACCTTGTTGACCGTCTGCACCGCCAGGCCGGCCGCCTCGATGGCGGCGGCCGTGCCGCGCGTGGCGATCAGCTCGAAGCCCAGGTCGACGAGCTGGCGCGCCACGTCCACGGCCCGCGGCTTGTCGCTGTTCTTCACCGTCAGGAAGACCTTGCCCGCCGTGGGCAGCTTGGTGCCCGCGCCGATCTGGCTCTTCACGAAGGCTTCGCCGAAGGTCTTGCCCACACCCATGACCTCGCCGGTGGACTTCATCTCGGGGCCGAGGATGGTGTCCACGCCCGGGAACTTGACGAAGGGGAAGACCGCTTCCTTCACGCTGAAGTACGGCGGCACCACCTCTTCACCGATGCCCTGCGAGTCGAGTGACTGGCCGGCCATGCAGCGCGCGGCCACCTTGGCCAGCTGAATGCCCGTGGCCTTGGAGACGAAGGGCACCGTGCGCGAGGCGCGCGGGTTCACTTCGAGCACGTAGATCACGTCCTTCTTCTGGCCGTCTTCCTCGATCTCCTGGATCGCGAACTGCACGTTCATGAGACCGACCACGTTCAGGCCCTGGGCCATGGCCGCGGTCTGGCGCTTGAGCTCGTCCACCGTGGCCTTGCTCAGGTAGTACGGCGGCAGCGAGCAGGCGGAGTCGCCGCTGTGCACGCCGGCCTGTTCGATGTGCTCCATCACGCCGCCGATGAACACGCGGCCCGTGGCGTCGCGCACGGCGTCCACGTCGCACTCGATGGCGTCGTTGAGGAAGCGGTCGAGCAGCACCGGCGAATCGTTGCTGACCTTCACGGCCTCGCGCATGTAGCGCTCGAGGTCGCGCTGCTCGTGCACGATTTCCATGGCGCGGCCGCCGAGCACATAGCTCGGGCGCACCACCAGCGGGTAACCCAGCGCGGCGGCCTTCTCGAGCGCTTCCGTCTCGGTGCGCGCGGTGGCGTTGGGCGGCTGGCGCAGCTTGAGCTCGTGCAGCAGCTTCTGGAAACGCTCGCGGTCTTCGGCCGCGTCGATCATGTCGGGCGAGGTGCCGATGATGGGCACGCCCGCGGCCTCCAGGCCCAGCGCGAGCTTCAGCGGCGTCTGGCCGCCGTACTGCACGATCACGCCGGCCGGCTTTTCCTTGTCGACGATCTCCAGCACGTCTTCCAGCGTGAGCGGCTCGAAGTAGAGGCGGTCGCTGGTGTCGTAGTCGGTCGACACGGTCTCGGGGTTGCAGTTGACCATGATGGTCTCGTAGCCATCCTCGCGCATGGCGAGCGCGGCGTGCACGCAGCAGTAGTCGAACTCGATGCCCTGGCCGATGCGGTTGGGACCGCCGCCCAGCACCATGATCTTCTTGTTGCCAGTGGGCTCGGCCTCGCACTCGGCCTGGCCGTGGCCTTCGTAAGTGGAGTACAGGTAGGCCGTGGTGGTGGCGAATTCGGCCGCGCAGGTGTCCACGCGCTTGTAGACCGGGCGCACGCCCAGCTCGCGGCGGCGCGCCCGCACGGCGGTGTCGCTGGTCTTGAGCAGCTTGGCCAGGCGGCGATCGGAGAAGCCTTTCTTCTTCAGGCCCCGCAGCGTGGCCACGTCCAGCGAGGCCAGCGCGCCCTCGCCCTTCTGCGCGGTCAGCGCGTCCATGGCGAGTTCGAGCTTGACGATCTCCTCGATCTGCACGAGGAACCACTTGTCGATCTTGGTGAACTGGTGCACCTCGTCGACCGTCCAGCCCGCGGCGAAGGCGTCGCCCACGTACCAGATGCGCTCGGGGCCGGGCTCACCGAGTTCCTTTTCCAGCGTCTCGCGGTCCTGCGTCTTCTCGTTCATGCCGTCGACGCCGACCTCCAGGCCGCGCAGGGCCTTCTGGAAGCTCTCCTGGAAGGTGCGGCCCATGGCCATGACCTCGCCCACGGACTTCATCTGCGTGGTCAGGCGGTCGTCGGCGTCCTTGAACTTCTCGAAGGCGAAGCGCGGGATCTTGGTGACCACGTAGTCGATCGAGGGCTCGAAGCTCGCGGGCGTGGCGCCACCGGTGATCTCGTTGCGCAGCTCGTCGAGCGTGTAGCCCACGGCCAGCTTGGCCGCGACCTTGGCGATGGGGAAGCCCGTGGCCTTGGAGGCCAGCGCGGACGAACGCGACACGCGCGGGTTCATCTCGATGACGACCATGCGGCCGTCTTTCGGGTTGATGGAGAACTGCACGTTGGAGCCACCGGTGTCGACGCCGATCTCGCGCAGCACCGCCAGGCTGGCGTTGCGCAGGATCTGGTACTCCTTGTCGGTCAGCGTCTGCGCGGGCGCCACGGTGATCGAGTCGCCGGTGTGCACGCCCATGGGGTCGAGGTTTTCGATCGAGCAGACGATGATGCAGTTGTCGGCCTTGTCGCGCACGACCTCCATCTCGTACTCTTTCCAGCCGAGCAGCGACTCTTCGATCAGCAGCTCATTGGTGGGCGAGGCCTCGATGCCGCGCTTGCAGATGGTCTCGAACTCTTCGGGGTTGTAGGCGATGCCGCCGCCCGTGCCGCCCAGCGTGAAGCTGGGGCGAATGACGACCGGGAAGCCCACGGTCTTCTGCACGCCCCAGGCCTCTTCCAGCGTGTGGGCGATGCCCGAGCGCGCCGAACCCAGGCCGATGCGCGTCATCGCGTCCTTGAACTTCAGGCGGTCCTCGGCCTTGTCGATGGCTTCGGGCGTGGCGCCGATCAGCTCGACGCCATATTTGGCCAGCACGCCGTGGCGCCAGAGGTCCAGCGCGCAGTTGAGCGCCGTCTGGCCGCCCATGGTCGGCAGGATGGCGAAGCCGCCGGCCGTTTTGGGGCGCTCCTTGGCGATGATCTTCTCGACCGTCTGCCAGGTGATGGGCTCGATGTAGGTGACGTCGGCCGTGGCCGGGTCGGTCATGATGGTGGCGGGGTTGCTGTTGATCAGCACCACGCGGTAGCCCTCTTCGCGCAGGGCCTTGCAGGCCTGCACGCCGGAGTAATCGAACTCGCAGGCCTGGCCGATGATGATGGGACCGGCGCCGATGATCAGCACGGTCTGGATGTCTGTTCTCTTGGGCATCTTGTGTCGCTCGCGGGTTATTGGTCCGCGCGTTGGTCTAGTTTGTTCAGCAGCGCCTGCGCGCGCTCGGCGGGGATGGCCTTCTGCATCAGCTGCAACAGGCCGTCACCCTGCACCAGGGGGCGCAGGACCTCGGCCTCGGCCTCGTGGAAGCGCGCGTCCCACGCGGCCATTTCGCTGTTGAAGGTCTCGTCGTCCCAGGTCTTGCACTTGGCCAGCAGCGTCACCAGCGGCACGGCCTTGTGGTCGAGGAAGGCCTTGCGGTAGGGCTTCTGCGCCCAGCGCTGCGCGAACCACTCCTTGTGCGGCGGCGGCAGCGTGAGCTGGCGCTTGGCGATGGCCTTCTCGATGGCGGCGGCGGGAAAGCTGAACAGCTTCATTCGGGCCTTCTCAGGCGGCGACCGCCGCGCGCTCCTTCATGAGCGCGACGAAGCGGTCGAACAGGTAGCCGATGTCGTGCGGACCGGGCGAGGCCTCAGGGTGGCCCTGGAAGCAGAAGGCCGGCTGGTCGGTGCGGGCCAGGCCCTGCAGCGTGCCGTCGAACAGGCTCACGTGCGTGGGGCGCAGGTTGGCGGGCAGGGTCTTTTCGTCGACCGCGAAGCCGTGGTTCTGGCTGGTGATGGACACGCGGCCGTCGTCCAGGTCTTTCACCGGGTGGTTCGCGCCATGGTGGCCGAACTTCATCTTGAAAGTCTTGGCGCCGCTGGCCAAGGCCATGATCTGGTGACCCAGGCAGATGCCGAAGGTGGGCAGGCCGGCGTCGATGATCTCGCGCGCGGCGGCGATGGCGTAGTCGCAGGGCTCCGGGTCGCCGGGGCCGTTGGAGAGGAACACACCGTCGGGCTGGAGCTTGAAGACCTCGGCCGCGGGCGTCTGCGCGGGCACCACGGTCACGCGGCAGCCGCGCGAGGCCAGCATGCGCAGGATGTTGTGCTTGACACCGAAGTCGTAGGCGACGACATGGAAGGCGGCCTGGCTGAGTTCGCCATAGCCCTGGCCCAGCGTCCACTCGGTTTCGGACCAGGCGTAGGGCTTGTCCACGGACACCACCTTGGCCAGGTCCTGCCCCGCCATGTTGGGCGCAGCCTTCGCGGCGGCAATGGCGGCGGCGCGGTGCGCGTCGGTGAGGGCTTCGCCCGCCGCCAGCGCCACGATGCAGCCGTTCTGCGCGCCGTGGGTTCGCAGGCGGCGCGTGAGCGCGCGCGTGTCCAGGTCGGCGATGGCCACGGTGTTCTCGCGGCGCAGGTAGTCGGAGAGGGTTTCCTCGCAACGGAAGTTGGAGGCCAGCAGCGGCAGGTCCTTGATGATCAGGCCGGCGGCGTGCACGCGCGTGGCTTCCACGTCTTCGCGGTTGACGCCGGTGTTGCCGATGTGGGGATAGGTCAGCGTGACGATCTGGCGGCAGTAGCTGGGATCGGTGAGGATCTCCTGGTAGCCGGTGATCGCGGTGTTGAACACCACCTCGCCCACGGTCTGGCCGGTGGCGCCGATGGAGATGCCTTCAAAGACCGTTCCATCAGCGAGCGCGAGAAGGGCTTTCGGGTGGACGGGCAGCACAGGGATCTCCAGAAAAGGGGTGGGCTGGCCGTCGCGCGCGGTCGGCAGGTGCCGCGCAGGCTTCGCGTCCACCGGCCGGGGGGGCGCTGGGTGGGCGAAATCCTGGGGTGTGGAGCCGCGGCGCGCGGGGCATGGCGCCGATTGCAGTTAAACCCTCGAATTATAGCGCGCCGCTGTGTTGCGGCGCAGCACCCAGGGCACCTGCTGACCTCAGTCGCCGGCGCCGTTGAAACGTCCGGCCGCGCTCGCGTGCAGACAGATGGCGGCCGCCGCGGCGACGTTGAGCGACTCCTCGCCACCGGGCTGCGCAATGCGCACGAAGCGGCTCGCACGCGCCATGAGCGCCTCGCCCACGCCCTGCCCTTCGTGGCCCATGACCCAGGCGCAGGGCCAGGGCAAGGCGGTCCGGTGCAACCAATCGCCCTGGTGCGAGCTGGTGACCAGCAGCGGCACCGACAGGGACGCCAGCGCCTCGGGCGCCAGGCCCTCGACCAGGCGCAGGGCGAAATGCGCGCCCATGCCCGCGCGCAGCACCTTGGGCGACCACAGCGCTGCCGTGCCCTTGAGCGCGGCCACTTGCGTGAAGCCGAAGGCGGCCGCGCTGCGCAGCACGGAGCCCACGTTGCCGGCGTCCTGCAGGCGGTCGAGCACCACGGTGGGCGCATCGGGCAGCAGCCCCGCCGCGTCGGGCAGATCGGTCACGAAGCCCATGGCGGGGGGCGACTCCAGGCCGCTCACGCTGGCCATGACGGCGTCGGGCAGGCGCACCACGCGCGGCGCGGCGGCCACCAGTTCGGCGTCGGCGCGCGGCCAGCCGGAGACGCTGAAGACAGCGATGGACGGCCGCTGGCCGCGCGCCAGCAGCGCGCGGCAGAGGTGGTCGCCGTCCAGCCAGACCCGTCCGCGCTGGCGGTAGGCGGTGTTGTCCTGCGCCAGCGCGCGCAGCTCCTTCACGAGCGGGTTGTCGCGCGACTGGATGTCCTGCGGCGTCACGGTCATGGCGTGGCCCGCGCGTCGGGCATGGCGGCGCCCAGGCCGTCGGCCGGCCGCACGGCGCTCACGCGCGCCGCGTGGGCCTGGGCCACGGGCGCGAAGGAACGCCGGTGCTCGGGCAAGGGGCCGTGCTGGCGCAAAGCGTCCAGGTGTTGCGCGGTGCCGTAGCCCTTGTGTTGGTTGAAGCCGTACTGCGGATGCCGCAGGTGCAGCTCGTCGAGCAGGCGGTCGCGCGTGACCTTGGCCAGGATGGAGGCGGCCGAGATGGCCGGTACCTTGGCGTCGCCTTGCACGATGGCTTCGGCCAGCACGTCCAGCGGCGGCAGGCGGTTGCCATCCACCAGCACCTTCACCGGCTTCAGGCGCAGCCCGGCGACCGCGCGCTGCATGGCCAGCAGGGTGGCCTGCAGGATGTTGAGCGTGTCGATCTCCTCCACCGAGGCCAGGGCCACGCTGCAGCACAGGGCCTTGGCGCGGATCTCGTCGTACAGCCGCTCGCGCCGCGCGGCGCTGAGCTGCTTGGAGTCGGCCAGGCCCGCTATGGGCTGCAGTTCGTCGAGGATGACCGCGGCCGCCACCACCGGACCCGCGAGCGGACCGCGGCCGGCCTCGTCCACGCCGGCGTGCAGGCCGGGCGTATCCCACACCAGCGTGGCCTGCTCAGCGAGCAAGAAGCGCTTCGATCGCATCGGTGGCCAGCGCCGCGGTGTCGCGGCGCAGCTGGTGGTGCAGTTGCGTGAAGCGGGCCTGCAGCGCGCGCACGCGCTCGGGCGCGTCGAGCCAGTCGAGCACGGCCTGCGCCAGGCGCTGGGGCGAGGCCTCTTCCTGCAGCAGCTCGGGCACGACGAAGTCCTGGCACAGGATGTTGGGCAGGCCCACCCAAGGCTGCAGGCGCTGGCGACGCATGATCTGCCAGGACAGCCAGTTCATGTTGTAGGCAATGACCATGGGCCGCTTGAACAGCGCGGCCTCCAGCGTGGCGGTGCCGCTGGCGATCAGCGTGGCATCACAGGCGGCCAGCACGGCATGCGACTGACCTGGCACCACCTGCACCAGGTCCGACACGCCCGCCTCGCGCGCCACGCGCTCGATGCGCTCGCGCTGCACGGGCACGGCGGGCAACACGAAGCGCAGCCCCTGGCGCGCCCGCCGCATGAGCCGCGCCGCCTCGAAAAATCGGTGCGCGAGGTAGTCGACCTCCGAGCCACGGCTGCCCGGCAACAGCGCCACCACCTCAGCGTCCTCGGGCAGGCCGAGCTGGCGGCGCGCGGCCTGGCGGTCGGGCTCCAGGGGCACCACGTTGGCCACCGGGTGCCCCACGTAGGTGGCGGCGATGCCGTGCTCGGCGAGCAGCGCGGGCTCGAAGGGAAAGATGCACAGCACGTGGTCGGCGCTCGCCTGGATCTTGCGCACGCGCTCGGGCCGCCAGGCCCAGATCGAGGGACAGACGAAATGCACCGTGCGCACGCCCGCCGCCTTGAGACTCGCTTCGAGTTCGAGGTTGAAGTCGGGCGCGTCCACCCCGATGAAAACGTCGGGTCGCTCGCCTTGCAGCAGGCGTTGGCGCAGCTGCTGGCGTATGCCCACGATTTCGCGGTAGTGCCGCAGAACCTCGACATAACCGCGCACGGCCAGCCGCTCGCTGGGCCACCAGGCGTCGAAACCCTGGGCGACCATCTGCGGACCGCCGATGCCCACGCCCGTGAGGCCCGGCCAGCGCTGGCGCAGGCCACCCAGCAGCAGGCCCGCGAGCAGATCGCCCGAGGCCTCGCCTGCCACCAGGGCGAAACGTGGCGATGCGCTCACGCCAAACCCCTCTTCAGCGAACGATGCCGCGCTGCGGCGAGGCGCCGCGCAGGAAGCCCAGCATCAGATCGACGTCTTCCCCGGCCTCGGGCTTTTCAAGGCGCAGCGCGTCGATGCGCGCCATGGCTTGCTCGAGCGTGCGGTCCTCGCGGTAGAGCGCCTTGTGCATGGCCTTGACGGCGGCGATGCGCTCGGCCGAAAAGCCGCGCCGGCGCAGGCCCTCAAAATTCATCGAGCGCGCACTGGCGGGCTGGCCCTGAGTCATCACGAACGGTGGCACGTCGGCAAGCAGCGCGGAGCACATGGCCGTCATGGCGTGCGCGCCGATGCGCACGAACTGGTGAACCACGGTGAAGCCGCCAAGGATCGCCCAATCGCCCACGTGCACGTGCCCCGCGAGTTGCGAGTTGTTGGCGAAGATGGTCTTGTTGCCCACCACGCAATCGTGCGCGAGGTGCACGTAGGCCATGATCCAGTTGTCGTCGCCCAGGCGCGTGAGCCCCTTGTCACCGGGCGAGCCGATGTTGAAGGTGCAGAACTCGCGGATGGTGTTGCGGTCGCCGATCACCAGCTCGCAGGGCTCGCCCGCGTACTTCTTGTCCTGCGGGATCGCGCCGAGGGAGTTGAACTGGAAGATGCGGTTGTCGCGGCCGATGGTGGTGTGGCCCTCGATCACGCAGTGCGGACCGACCGTGGTGCCGGCGCCGATCTTCACGTGCGGACCGATCACGGTGTACGGACCGACCTCGACAGTGCTGTCGAGCGAGGCCGAGGGATCGACGATCGCCGTGGGGTGGATACGCGTCATTGGCAGACCTCCGCGCAACGCGCTGCGGAGCGGGCCCCTTCGGGCGGCCGTGCGGTGCTCATGCGTCGCGCCCCGCCGTCAGGCAACCGTGCGCATGGTGCACATGAGCTCGGCCTCGCAGGCCACCTCATTGCTCACGCGGGTGACGCCCTTGAACTTGTAGATGCCGGCCTTGGCGCGTTCCAGGCTCACGTCCATCACGAGCTGGTCGCCCGGCTCCACGGGGCGCTTGAAGCGCGCGCCGTCGATGCCGGCGAAGTAGTAGACCGTCTTGTCGTCGGGTGCCACGCCCATGGTGTCGAAGGTCAGCAGCGCGGCCGTCTGCGCCATCGCTTCGAGCATGAGAACGCCCGGCATCACGGGCCGGTGGGGGAAGTGGCCGGTGAAGAACGGCTCATTGATGGTGACGTTCTTGAGCGCCTGGATGCGCTGGCCCTTTTCGATCGAGACCACGCGGTCCACGAGCAGGAAGGGGTAGCGGTGGGGCAGGAGTTTGAGGATCTGGTGGATGTCCATCAGGCGTCGTCCGTTCTGGTCTGGGCCCGCGCGATCGCTTGTTCCACGGCCTTGAGCCGTTCGCGCAGGCGGTTGAGCTGCTTGAGCGAAGCAGCGTTCTTTTCCCAGGCGGCATTGTCGTCGATGGGGAACATGCCGGTGTAATGGCCCGGCTGCAGGATGGAGCGCGTGACCACCGAGGCCGCCGAGATGTTGACGCCATCGGCCAGCTTGAGGTGACCCAGCACAACGGCGCCGCCGCCGATGGTGCAACGCGCGCCGATATCGGCGCTGCCGGCCACGCCCACGCAACCGGCCATGGCCGTGTGCGCGCCCACGCGCACGTTGTGGCCGATCTGGATCAGGTTGTCGAGCTTGACGCCATCCTCGATCACCGTGTCGTCGAGCGCGCCGCGGTCGATGCAGGTGTTGGCACCGATCTCCACCCCATGGCCGATGCGCACCGCGCCCAGTTGCTCGATCTTGATCCACTGCCCCTGGTGCGGCGCAAAGCCGAAGCCGTCGGCGCCGATCACCACGCCGCTGTGCAGGATGCAGCGATCGCCCACGGAGCAGCGCTCGCCCAGCGTGACGCGTGGGTGCAGCACGCTGCCCTCGCCCACCGCCGCGTCGCGACCGATCACCGCGTGGGCGCCGATGCGCGCGCCAGCGCCGACCCGGGCGCCTTCGGCGATCACCACGAACGGCCCGACATCGACGCCGGGCCCCAACACCGCGTCGGGGTGCACGCTGGCGAGCGGATCGATCCGCGGCGTGCGCGCGGGCTCGTGCCGTTCGCGCCACCACTGGGTCAGGCGCGCGAAATAGAGGTAGGGATCGTCGGTGACGATGCGCGCGACGCGATCGGCTGTGGTGGCCTCGAGCGCGGGTGGCACGATGAGGGCGCCTGCCTGGGAGGCCGCGATCTGGGTGGCGTAGCGCGCACTGGCCACGAAGGCCAGTTCATCGGCGCGGGCGCTGTTCAGCGGCGCGAGCCGCTGCACGAGAAAGGAGGCGTCACCGACCAGGCTGCCACCGAGGGCATCGACGATGGCGCCCAGCGGTGCTGCCACGGCGCGGCTTACTTGCCGTCGAGCTGGGACATCACGCGATCGGTGATGTCCACGCGCGGGCTCACGTAGTAGGCTTCCTGCACGATCAGGTCGTACTTTTCGGCCTCGGCGATCGTGCGGATCACGCGGTTGAGCTTTTCGACGACCTGCTGCAGGGCCTCGTTGCGGCGCAGGTTGAGCTCTTCCTGGAAGTCGCGCTGGCGGCGTTGCAGGTCGCGTTCCTGCTCGACCAGCTGTCGCTGGCGCGGGGTGCGCTGGCTCTCGGGCAGCGTGGGCGATTCGCGCTCGAACTTCTCGACGGCCTGGCGGAGCTGGTCGGCCGAGGCACGGAGGTCGCGCTCACGCTTGGAGAAATCCTGCTCCAGCTTGGCCGAGACGGCCTTGGCTGTGGAGGAGTCGCGCAGGATGCGCTCGACGTTGACGGCGCCAACCTTGGCACCGGCCTTGGCGTCCTGCGCCGCGGCACCGCCGACCATGGCCAACGCCAGCGACACCGCCAGGGCGAATTGCCGTGCGAACAGGCGAGTTGGGGTGTTCATCAAAAGGACGTTCCGATCTGAAACTGGAATCTCTGGATTCTATCGCCCTCGAACTTGCGAACGGGGTTAGCGAATGCAATACGCAAAGGGCCGATCGGCGACAGCCAGCTCACGCCAAGACCGACGGAAGCGCGCAGGTCGCGGGCATTGGGACGGGTGTCGTTCTCGCCAAAAACGTTACCCACGTCGAAGAAGCCAAACATGCGCAGGGTGCGGTCATTGCCCGCGCCGGGAAACGGCATGATGAATTCGGTATTGAGCGCAATGCTGCGATTGCCGCCAATGTTGATGACGGACCCGTTGGGGGAATTGATCACCGGCGAGGTCGGGCCCAGGGTGCCGCCCTCGAAGCCGCGCACCGAACCCAGGCCGCCGCCGAAGAAATTCTTGAAGACCGGGTACGGGCGGCCACCAAGGCCCTTGCCGTAGCCCAGTTCGGCGTTGAAGGCCAGGGTGTACTGGCGCGACAGCGGGTAGTACTGCTGGAACTGCAGGTTGGTCTTGGCGTAGCGCGCGTCGCCCGACAGGCTCATCTCGCCGTTGACGCGCATCAGCCGTCCCTTGGTGGGCACCAGCGCGCTGTCGCGGCTGTCGCGCGTCCAGCCCAGGGTCAATGGCAGGGTGTTGCTGGTGCGACCGAACTGCGCGGCGTAGTCCTCGTACGCCGTCGGCAGGAAGTTGCCCGGCTCGATGGTGGTCTGCTCCACGCCGGCGCCGAAGAACACGGTGTCGATCTCGGTGAAGGGCACGCCGAAGCGCACGCTCACGCCCTTGGTGACCAAGCGGTAGTCGCCATCCTGGTTGTCGTAGGGGCGCGTGGTGCGGTAATAGGCGTCGAAGGCACGCGAGACGCCGTCCTTGGTGAAGTACGGGTCGACCGTGCTCACCACCAGCTGGCGGTTGAACTTGCTGGTGTTGATGTCCAGGCCCAGGTAGTTGCCGGTGCCGAACACGTTCTCCTGGCGAATGCCCGCGATGATCGAGAGCTTTTCTTCCTGCGAGTAGCCCGCGCCCAGGGTCAGGTTGCCCGTGGGCTTTTCGACCACGGTGACGGTCAGGTCCACCTGGTCGGGCGAGCCAGGCACAGGCTCGGTGTTCAGGTCGACCGAGGTGAAGAAGCCCAGGCGGTCGATGCGGTCGCGCGAGAGGCGGATGCGGTCGCTGTCGTACCAGGCGGCTTCGAATTGCCGGAACTCGCGCCGGATGATCTCGTCGCGCGTGCGGTTGTTGCCCTCGACGTGGATGCGGCGCACGTAGACACGGCGCTGCGGCGTGGCGCGCAGCGTGAAGGCCACGCGCTTGTTGACGCGGTCGATGTCGGGCGTGGCCTCGACCTGGGCGAAGGCGTAGCCGAAGGCGCCGAAGTACTCGGTGAACGCTTTGGTGGTGTTGGTGACGTCCTCGACGTTGTAAGCCTCGCCGGGCTTGAGCGTGACGAGCGACTTGAACTCGTCCTCGCGGTCCAGGTAATCACCCTGCAGCACCACCGAGGACACCACGTAGCGGTCGCCTTCGGTGACGTTGATGGTGACCGACATGCTCTGCTTGTCGGGCGAGATGGCGACCTGCGTGGAGTCGATGCGGAAGTCGATGAAGCCGCGGCTGAGGTAGTAGGAGCGCAGCGTCTCGATGTCGGCGTTGAGCTTGGCGCGCGAGTAGCGGTCGCTCTTGGTGTACCAGCTCAGCCAGTTGCCCGTGTCGAGATCGAACAGGCCGCGCAGGGTCGACTCGGAAAATGCCTGGTTGCCGACGATGCGGATCTCGGTGATCTTGGCGATCTCGCCTTCGGTCACGCTGAAGTTCAGGTTGACGCGGTTGCGTTCGGTCGGTGTGACGGTGGTCACCACCTCGGCGCCGTAGAAGCTGCGGTTGATGTACTGGCGCTTGAGCTCCTGCTCGGCGCGGTCGGCCAGGGCCTTGTCGAACGGCCGGCCGTCGGTCAGGCCGATGTCGCGCAGCACGCCGCGCAGCACCTCGTCGCTGAACTCCTTGATGCCCGAAAAGCTCAGGCCGGCCACGGTGGGCCGCTCTTCCACGATGACGACCAGCACGTCGTTGCTGATCTGCAGCCGCACGTCACTGAACAGACCGAGGCCGAAGAGCGAGCGGATGGCCGCGCTGCCCTTGTCGTCGTTGTACTGATCGCCGATGCGAAACGGCAGCGACGCGAAGACCGTGCCCGGTTCGACCCGCTGCAAGCCCTCGACGCGGATGTCGCGCAGGGTGAAGGGATCGACCGCCCACGCCGGCAAGGCGGCCAGCAGGCCCATCGCGAGCGCAGAAAGACTCAGGCCGCGAAGACCTCGTTTGGATTGATTCATGCGAAGGAAATGTTCAGCCGGCGAGGCGGACGACATCGTTGAACAGGGCAACGGACATGAGCGCCATGAGCACCACGACACCACCACGCTGCAGGCGCTCCATCCACGCGTCCGACACGCTTCGGCCCGTGAGCGCCTCCCAAAGATAATACATGAGGTGCCCCCCATCGAGGACCGGCAGCGGCAGCAGATTGAGCACGCCCAGGCTCACGCTGATGAGGGCCAGGAACAGAAGGTAGGAGGTCAGGCCCAGGCTGGCCGACTTGCCGGCGTAGTCGGCGATGGTCAGGGGGCCGCTGAGGTTGCTCAGCGAGGCCTCGCCAATCAGCATGCGCCCCATCATCTTGAGGGTGAGCCAGGACATCTCCCAGGTTCTTTGCACGCCGCGCACCAGGCCGTCGACGGGGCCATGGCGCACGGTCAGCATGGCGGGGGCGTCGCCCACGTAGGCCTCCACCCGCGCGATCCATTGGCCGCCCTGCTGCTGCGGGCGTGGCGTCACCGCCAGGCTGAGCGCCTGGCCGCCACGGTCAATGTCCCAGCGCTGCGGTTTCGGCTGGCCCTGCGGGCCCACCGACTCGCGGATCAGGCGGCGCAGTTCCTGGCCGTCCCGCACCGGCCGGCCGTCGATGCGGCGCACCAGGTCGCCGTCGCGCAGGCCGGCGGCCTGCGCCGCCCCGCCATCGAAGACCTGCCCCACGCGCGGCGCGGTGTGCGGCGAGGTGATGCCGATGCGGCGGAACAAGGCGGCATCCGCCTCTCGCACGTCCAGGCCGGCAAGTGCCAGCGTGATCGGACGCGCTGGCGCCTCGGGCGCGGCGGCCACCCACAGGGTGAGGTCCTGGCCGTCCAGCGCCGCCTGGGTGATGCGCCAGCGCAGGTCCTCGAAGGATGCGACGCCCTCGCCCGCCGCCAAGCCATCGGAGCCGTCGTTGGCCTCGCTGGCGCGCAGCACCCATTCGCCGCCGCGCAGGCCGGCGCGCTCGGCCACGGTGCCAGCGGCCGGCGCCGACAGCACGGGCTGCGGCTCCTCGATGCCCACCCAATTGATCACCGAATAGATGAGGGTGGCCAGCAGCAGGTTGGCCAGTGGGCCAGCGGCGACGATGGCCGCGCGCGAGCGCAGCGGCTGGGTGTTGAAGGCCAGGTGGCGCTCGACGGGGTCCACCGGCGCCTCGCGCTCGTCGAGCATGCGCACGTAGCCACCGAGCGGCAACGCCCCAAGCACGAACTCCGTGGGCTTGCCGGGGCGGTGCCATCGCAGGATGGGTTTGCCAAAGCCCACCGAAAAGCGCAGCACCTTGACGCCACAGGCCACGGCCACGCGGTAGTGGCCGTATTCGTGGATCGCGATCAGCAGACCCAGGGCAACGAGGAAGGCGATGACGGTGAGCATGGGCGACTCGCTGCGCCAGGGGACAGGCCGGGCCGGCGCGAAGGATCAGGTCTGCAAACGGGTGACTTGCTGCCGCGCGCAGGCGCGGGCCTCTTCGTCGAGCGCCAGCAGGTCGGCCAGCGATTGTGGCTTGGAAGGGCTCACGCGCTGCAAAGTTGCATCGTTGACCGCGTGGATGTGGTCGAAGCGCAGCCGCCGGTCGAGAAAGGCCGCCACGGCCTCCTCGTTGGCGGCGTTGAGCACCGCGGTGGTACCGGCCGGCCCGCGCAGCGCGGACCAGGCCAGCGGCAGGCCGGGGAAACGTGTCTCGTCGGCGGTTTCGAAACTCAGCGTGCCCAGGGTGGCGAAGTCGAGCGCGCTGGCGCCCGAGGCGATGCGCTCGGGCCAGGCCAGGCCATAGGCGATGGGCACCCGCATATCGGGCGTGCCGAGCTGGGCCACGATGGAGCCGTCGCGGTACTGCACCATGGAGTGGATGACGCTCTGCGGGTGGATCACCACCTCGATGCGCTCGGGCGCCAGGCCGAAGAGGTAGCGCGCCTCGATGACCTCCAGCGCCTTGTTCATCATGGTCGCGGAGTCGACCGAGATCTTTCGGCCCATGACCCAGTTGGGGTGGGCGCAGGCCTGCTCGGGTGTGACATCGGCCAGCGTGCCGGGCGCGCGGGTGCGAAAAGGCCCCCCGGAGGCCGTGAGCACGATCTTGTCCACGCGCCGTTCCCAGCTCGCCGGGTCCTCGGGCAGCGACTGGAACACCGCCGAGTGCTCGCTGTCGATGGGCAGCAGCGTGGCGCCGCCGGCGCGCACGGTGTCCATGAACAAATCGCCGCCGACCACGAGCGCCTCCTTGTTGGCCAGCAGCAGTTTCTTGCCGGCGCGCGCGGCGGCCAGGCTGGGCGCCAGGCCGGCGGCACCGACGATGGCGGCCATCACGGCGTGCACCTCGGGCGCTTCGCTCACCTCGCACAGGGCCTGGGCACCCTGCCGCACCTCGACGGCCAGGCCGGCCTCGCGCACGCGCTCGCGCAGACGCGCGGCGGCGGCGGCGTCCACCAGCACCGCGATGCGCGGCTGGAAGGCCCGGCACTGCTGGAACAGGGCTTCGTCCTGGCGCGCGGCGGTGAGGGCGAACACGCGGTAGCGCCCGGGGTGGCGCGCGACCACGTCGAGCGTGCTTTGCCCGATCGAGCCCGTGGAACCGAGGATGGTGATGAATTGCGGGGCGTCGGACATGGATCAGAAGGAGACGAGCATCATGGCCAGCGGCAGCACGGGCAGCAAGGCGTCGATGCGGTCGAGAACGCCGCCATGGCCCGGCAGCAGGCCGCTGGAGTCCTTGACGCCGGCCGCGCGCTTGACCAGGGACTCGACCAGGTCGCCCACCACGCTCATCGTGGTGAGGAACACCAGGGCGGCCAGGGCCAGCGGCGGCCCCAGGCTCCAGAGCGTGTCGTACAGGTGGCCAGGCGCCAGCCAGCCCCGCTGGGTGCCCAGCAGCCAGACGCCGGCGAGCAAGAACACGCCGATGAGGCCGCTGATGGCGCCCTCCCAGCTCTTGCCCGGGCTGATGCGGGGCGCGAGCTTGCGGCGCCCGAAACGCTTGCCGCCGAAATACGCGGCGATGTCGGCCGCCCACACCAGCAGCAGCACGGACAGCAGAAAGCCCAGGCCGATCAGGCGCGCCTGGACCAGCGCCAGCCAGGCACAGGCGATCAGAAACAGGCCCAGCCACAGGCGGATCCAGAGTGGGCAGCGGGTCAGCGCCTCGGTGCCACCGCGCAGCAGCACCAGGGCCAGCAGCACCCAGACCCCGCACAGGCCCAGCCACAGGCGAGGCCAGGGACGCTCCACCCCACCCAGCAGCCAAAACACCAGGCCCGCGACGCCCAGCGCCAGCCCGGCGCTCACCGCGCGGGTCTGGCCGCAGCCATTGAGCCGCGCCCATTCCCAGCCTGCCGTGCCGATCAACACCAGCGTGAAGGCCGCGAAGGGTTCGATCGACGGGTACAGCAGCGTGGGCAGGAAGACGGCGAGCAGCAGCAGCGCCGTGATGACCCGCTGTTTAAGCATCGCGGGTTCCGGCGTCGGCGGTCACGGCGGCGTCGGCACGCTGCGCGGAGGTCTGGCCGAAGCGGCGTTCGCGGCGCGCGTACTCGGCCAGGGCCAGGTCCAGCTGCGCGGCGTCGAACTCGGGCCAGAGGCAGTCGCTGAACACCAGCTCGGCGTAAGCCGCTTGCCACAACAGGAAGTTGCTGATGCGCTGCTCACCACCGGTGCGGATGATGAGGTCGGGATCGGGCACATGGGCCATGGCCATCGCGGCCGACAGGCTCTCTTCGGTGATGGCTTCGCCGCGCTCGGCCAGCCGTTGCGCGGCCTGCGCCATGTCCCAGCGCCCGCCGTAGTTGAAGCAGACATTGAGCACCAGGCGCTCATTGCCCTGCGTCGCCGCCTCCGCCGAAGCCAGGCCTTGCGCCAGGCGCGGCGACAGGCGCGAGCGGTCACCGGGGAAATGCAGGCGCACGCCACTGTCGGCCAGGCGCGGCACCTCGCGCGACAGCGCCACGGCCAGCAGGTCCATCAGGCTGGCCACCTCGTCCACGGGGCGGCTCCAGTTCTCGGACGAGAACGCGAACACGGTAAGCACCCGGATGCCGCGCTGCACGCTGGCCTCGACGATGCGGCGCAGCGCGTCCACGCCTTGCTTGTGGCCGGCCACACGCGGTAGCCAGCGCTTCTGGGCCCAGCGGCCATTGCCGTCCATCACGATCGCGACGTGATGCGGCAGGTTCTGGGCGACGGTGTTCTGCATGCCTCGGTCTGGCTCGAACGGGACCGGCGGCTCAGACCGCCATGATGTCCTGCTCCTTGCTGGCCACGAGCTTGTCCACCTCGGTGATCATGCGATCGGTCAGCTTCTGGATGTCGTCCTGGGCACGGCGCTCATCGTCCTCGGAGACTTCCTTGTCCTTCAGCAGCTTCTTGAGCGCTTCGTTGGCGTCGCGGCGCAGGTTGCGGATGGCGACCTTGGCGGACTCGCCCTCGCCCTTCACCACCTTGGTGAGCTCCCGGCGGCGCTCTTCGGTCATGGGCGGCATGGGCACGCGGATCAGGTCGCCCTGCGAGGCCGGGTTCAGGCCCAGGTCGGACTCGCGGATCGCCTTCTCGATCTTGGCGCCCATGCCCTTCTCCCAGGGCGCAACGCCGATGGTGCGGGAGTCGAGCAGCGACAGGTTGGCCACCTGCGACAGGGGCAGCATGGAGCCGTAGTAGTCCACGTGCACGGTGTCCAGCAAGGCCGGGTTCGCGCGGCCGGTGCGGACCTTGGTCAGGCTGTTCTTGAACGCCTCGATGGACTGCTGCATCTTGTGCTCGGCGTTCTTGCGGGTATCGGCAATGGTCATCTTGGGGGTCTCCTGTGGGCGGACGCGCTCAGACGTGAACGAGGGTGCCCTCGTCGGCGCCCATCACCACGTTGCGCAGCGCGCCGGGCTTGAAGATGGAAAACACCTTGACAGGCAGCTTCTGGTCACGGCACAGCGCGAACGCCGTCGCGTCCATCACCTGCAGGTTCTTGACCATGGCCTCGTCGAAGGAAATGGTGGTGTAGCGCGTGGCGCTCGGGTCCTTGTTCGGGTCGGCGGTATAGACCCCGTCGACCTTGGTGGCCTTGAGCACCATCTCGGCACCGATCTCGGCGCCGCGCAGCGCGGCCGCGGTGTCGGTGGTGAAGAAGGGGTTGCCGGTGCCGGCGGCGAACACCACCACCTTGCCTTCTTCGAGGTACTGCAGGGCCTTGGGGCGCACGTACGGCTCGACGACCTGCTCGATGCCGATGGCGGACATCACGCGGGCCACCAGGCCGGCCTTGTTCATGGTGTCGGCCAGCGCCAGCGAGTTCATGACCGTGGCGAGCATGCCCATGTAGTCGGCGGTGGCGCGGTCCATGCCCACGGAGCCACCGGCCACGCCGCGGAAGATGTTGCCACCGCCGATGACGATGGCCACTTGCACCCCGAGGCGGGTGACTTCGGCGATTTCGTCGACGATGCGCACGATGGTGGCGCGGTTGATGCCGAAGGCGTCATCGCCCATGAGGGCTTCACCGGACAGCTTCAGCAGGATCCGTTGGTAGGCGGGCATGAAAGGCTTTCTGGATCGGTTCGCGGCGCGGGCAGCCGCCAAGTGTAGCGGCGGTCCAGGGGGCCACTGGCCGCCCCGCCGCCGAAAAATGGTCAACACATATGACAACGGGCCTTGCGGCCCGTTGTCTGAGGGAGCAGGACGCTCAGGCGCCCTTGGCCGCCGCGACCTGGGCCGCCACCTCGGCGGCGAAGTCGTCGACCTTCTTCTCGATGCCCTCGCCCACCACGAACAGGGTGAAGGACTTCACCGTGGTATTGGCGGCCTTGAGCATCTGCTCCACCGTCTGCTTGTCGTTCTTGACGAAGGGCTGGTTGAACAGCGAGACCTCCTTGAGGTACTTCTGCACCGAACCTTCGATCATCTTGGCGGCGATGTCGGCGGGTTTGCCGGACTCGGCCGCCTTGGCGGTGGCCACCGAGCGCTCGCGCTCGATCAGCTCGGCCGGCACGTCGGCGCTGGTCAGCGCCACGGGCTTCATGGCGGCCACGTGCATGGCCACGTCCTTGGCGGCCGCCTCGTCGCCGTCGAACTCGACGACCACGCCGATGCGGGTGCCGTGCAGGTAGCTGGCCAGCTTGGACGAGCCGCTGTAGCGCTTGAAGCGGCGGAACGACATGTTCTCGCCGATCTTGCCAATCAGGCCCTTGCGCACGTCTTCCAGCGTCGGGCCGAAGCCGTCCTGGCTGTAGGCCAGGGCGCCCAGGGCGTCGACGTCGGCCGGGTTGTGTTCGGCGATGAGCTTGGCCGCGGCTTTGGCCAGGGCCAGGAAGCTGTCGTTCTTGGTCACGAAGTCGGTTTCGCAGTTGACCTCGATGAGCGCGCCGGTGTTGCCCTGCACGGCGGCGGCCACCACGCCTTCGGCGGTCACGCGGCTGGCGGCCTTGCCGGCCTTGGTGCCCAGCTTGACGCGCAGCAGTTCCTCGGCCTTGGCCATGTCGCCATCGGCCTCGGTGAGGGCTTTCTTGCACTCCATCATGGGGGCGTCGGTCTTGGCGCGCAGCTCAGCGACCATGCTTGCGGTGATTGCCATGTGTGTTCTCCTGGGGTCCGGCGCGTCGGGTGCGCCGGCGGGTCAATGATGGATTTCGGTTACGAAAAAGGGGCTACGCGAGCCCCTCGTTCGCGCGCGAAACGGGATCAGGCCGCGTCGTCCTGCACTTCGACGAACTCGTCGCCGCCTTCAGCCGACACGGCCTTGGCCACGTCGGACACGGCGTTGGCGCGGCCTTCCAGCACGGCGTCGGCGATGCCGCGGGCGTACAGGGCCACGGCGCGGGCCGAGTCATCGTTGCCGGGGATCACATAGTCGATGCCGACGGGCGAGTGGTTGGTGTCGACCACGCCCACCAGCGGAATGCCCAGCTTCTGGGCCTCGAGCACGGCGATCTTGTGGAAACCCACGTCGACCACGAAGATGGCATCGGGCAGCGCGGTCATGTCCTGGATGCCGCCGATGTCCTTCTCAAGCTTTTCCATCTCGCGGTTGAACATGAGCTGTTCCTTCTTGCTCATGCTGTCCAGGCCGGCTTCCTTCTGAGCCTGCATGTCTTTCAGGCGCTTGATGGAAGTCTTGACGGTCTTGAAGTTGGTCAGCATGCCGCCCAGCCAGCGCTGGTCGACGAAGGGCACGCCGGCGCGGCGCGCTTCCTGGGCCACGATGTCGCGCGACTGGCGCTTGGTGCCCACCATCAGCAGGGTGCCGCGGTTGGCCGACAGCTGGCGCACGAACTTCTGCGCGTCGTGGAACATCGGCAACGTCTTTTCGAGGTTGACGATGTGGATCTTGTTGCGGTGCCCGAAGATGAAGGGCGCCATCTTGGGGTTCCAGAAGCGGGTCTGGTGACCGAAATGGACACCGGCTTCCAGCATTTCGCGCATGGAAATGGACATGAGTTGTTTCCTGAGGTTAGGTCTAAAATCCGGCCCCGATCGCGGCGGTAGCGGGTGGAGCAACTCCACGGCGGCCGACGCGACACCCGGATGGGCCGGTTTGCGATTGACTTTGCGCCGATGGGCTTCAGGCGAAGCCCCAGATGCAAAGCCTATCGATTATAGCACCCGGTGTCTGGGCGCCCTCTTCTCTTCCCTCCCTTTGCATGAACATCGCCATCGTGGGCGCAGGTGTCTGCGGCGTGACCACCGCCCATGAGCTGCTGAACGACGGTCACACGGTGACCCTGTACGAAAAGCGCGGCACGCCCGCCGAGGAAGCGAGCTTCGCGCCGGCCGGCCTGGTGTCCACCGCCTGGGCGCTGGCCTGGGCCGGCCCTGAGCACCGGCTGCACGCCCCCTGGGCGCCCCCTGGCCCTGGCGTGCGCTGGCGCGCCGGACTGGACACCGCCGCCTGGCGATGGTGGCGGCGCTGGCGGCGCGAGGAGCGCCGCCGCAGCGACGACGCCCTGCTGGCCCTGCGCGACCTGATCGACCGAGGCCTGCAGCGCCAGATTGAACTGACCGCCGAACTCGACCTGGACCACGACCGCAGCGACGACCTGTTGGTGCTGCTGAGCGACGCCCGCGAAGCAGCCAATGCGCAGCCCGCCATCGACCGCCTGCGCGGCCTGGGGCTGGAGCTGCGCGCGGTCTCGGCCGACGAGGCGCGCGCCATCGAACCCGCCCTCAATCCGACCGCGCCCCTGCATTCGGCCGTGCACCTGCGCGGCCCCGGGGTGGCCAACTGCCGCGAATGGACCATGCTCATGCGCCACCGCGTCGCGCGCCTGGGCGGTGCCTTGCACTTGCGCACCGGCGTCACCGGGCTGCGGCCGGACGGCCTGGGGTGGCGGCTGAGCGCCTCGGACGGCAGCGAGGCGCGCTTCGACGCCGTGGTGCTGTGCGCCGGCGTCGGCGCGGACGAGCTGCTCGGCAACCTCGGTTTGCCCACGCCCTGGACGGTGCTGTGGTCGCACTCCCTGAGCGCGGGGCTGCGCGAGCCCATGGACGCGCCCGTGTCGGCCGTGCTCGACCTCAAGTCACGCATCGCCATCACCCGCTTGGGCCAGCGGGTGCGCGCCTCGGGCGGGGCCGATCTCGGCGGCTCCGGCGCCGGCACCGATCCGGCCAGCCTGCGCCGGCTGGGCCAGGTGATGTCGCACTGGTTCCCGGCGGCGGCCCGTTTCTCGGGTCCGCAGGCCTCGATACAAAGCTGGCGCGGCGCCCTGGTCATGTCGGACGACGGCCTGCCCTGCATCGGCGCCAGCCGCCTGCCCGGCCTGTGGCTGAACCTGGCGCACGGCGCGGCCGGCTGGGCCATGGCCTGCGGCGCGGCGCGCCATCTCGCCGACGCCATCACCCACCCCTCCACCGAGGCCCCCGCCGCCTTTTCTCCCTCGCGTGTGGGGCTGTGAACCCGCGATCGCGTGGTGAAATGCCCACCATGCGATCCCTGCGCGCCGACCAACTCGAACCCCTGCACGACACGGCGGGTACGCGCGCGATCGAGCAGGCCCTGGCGGCCACCCTGCCCCCGCACGCCCTGATGGCCCGCGCCGGCGAGGCGGTGGCCCGCCTGGCCCTGGCCTGGCGGCCGCATGCGCGGCGCCTCTGGGTGGCCTGCGGCCCCGGCAACAACGGTGGCGACGGCCTGGTCGCCGCCCGCCATCTGTTTCAGGCCACTCCGCCCGGCTGGCGCGAGATCGTGGTGACGCACGACGCCCACCCCGAGCGCCTGCCAGCCGACGCCGCCTGGGCCTTGCGCGACGCCCTGGCCGCCGGCGTCACCGTGCAGTCCGCGCCTCCCGACAGCCCCGACCTGGTCATCGACGCCCTGCTGGGCATCGGCGCCCGCGCCTTGGGCCAGGACCCGCTGGCCACGCGCGTGCGCGAGGTGCGCGGCCATCGCGCGCCGGTGCTGTGCGTCGACCTGCCGAGCGGGCTGAACGCCGACAGCGGCGTGGACAGCGCCGGTGCCTGCCCCGACGCCGGCCCGCGCCAGACCCTGAGCCTGCTGACACTCAAACCCGGGCTGTTCACGGCCGGCGGGCGCGACGCCGCGGGCACGGTCTGGTTCCACGACCTCGGCGCCCCCGCCGACGGGGCGCCGCCCGCCGCCTGGTGGGGCGGGCACCTGCCTTCTGTGGCGGACCCGGCTGTCGGCCCCCACGCGGCCCACAAAGGCAGCCATGGGGACGTGGGCGTGCTGGGTGGCCAGCTGCCCGGCGCCACCGGTGTGGGCATGGCGGGCGCCGCCGTGCTGGCAGCGCGGGCCGCCCTGCACGCCGGCGCGGGGCGCGTGTACCTGGCGCTGGTGGGGAACGGGCCAGTCCCCTCGCACGACCCGCTGTCACCCGAGCTGATGCACCGCCTG
>Ga0209958_1000902_pt1 | contig 32282 bp, 28 predicted proteins | sample ThiBio_inoc_plan_FD_183942 | JGI IMG/M metagenome (GOLD analysis project Ga0209958, IMG submission 183942) | Wastewater bioreactor microbial communities from Cape Town, South Africa - Thiocy_inoc_plan (SPAdes) | ecosystem: Engineered > Bioremediation > Thiocyanate > Unclassified | place: South...
GAGCCGTACTTCGCGGCGAACGTCGGCGCCGGCGACCCCACCGAGTTCCAGCACTGGGTCGAATACTGCAACGCCCCCGCCGGCGCCACCACGCTGGCCGACGAGCGCGTCGCCAACGGCGACCGCGACCCGTTCAAGGTCGCGTACTGGGGCGTCGGCAACGAGAGCTGGGGCTGCGGCGGCAAGTTCACGCCCGAGGACTACTGCAAGGAGTATCGCCGGTTCACCGAATGGGTCCCGGAGTACGGCGTGAAGCTCTACCTCACCGCCGCCGGCCCCAACAGCAACGACCTCGACTGGACCCGCCGCTTCTTCGCCAAGTGGGTCGACGGCGCTCGGGCCCCGCTCCACGCCTTCGCCGCCCACTACTACTGCGGCACCACCGGCCATGCGCTCAAGTTCAGCGTGGACCAGTGGTACGAGATGCTCCACAAGGGGAACTACATGGACCAGCTCATCCGCGACCAGTGGGCCGCGATGGGCGAGTTCGACCGCGAGCATAAGGTGAAGCTGATCGTCGACGAGTGGGGCTGCTGGCACCCCACCGGGACCGAGATCCACCCGAATCACCTGTTCGAACAGATGGGATGCCTGCGCGACGCCCTGGTCGCCGGGCTGACCCTGGACGTCTTCAACCGCCACGCCGACAAGGTCGACATGGCGAACGTCGCCCAGCTCATCAACAACATCCACTCGCTGTTCCTGGCCGACGGCGACCGGTTCGTCTGCACGCCGAACTTCCACGTCTTCGAGATGTACCGCCCCCACCACGGCGCGACCAGCGTCCGCGTGGAGGCGCAGGCGCCGCCCGTCCCGTTCCAGGTCGGCGACCGCGCGGAGTCGATCTTCCGCGTCGCCGGCTCGGCCTCGAAGGCCGAGGGGAAGGCGGCCACGATCACCCTGGTCCACTCGCACGCGAGCGAGCCCGTGGAGGTCGAGGTGCGCCTCAAGGGCGCCGAGGCCGCGTCGGTCCGCAAGGTCGTCCTGTCGCACAAGGAGTTGAACGCCCACAACACCTTCGACGCCCCCGACGTCGTCGCCCCCGTCGCCTCAACCACCGACCTGAAAGGCGGCGCGTTCCGCGTGGTCCTGGACCCGGCGTCGGTCACGCGGCTGGACGTGGCGCTGGCGTGAGGCCGGGCGGGTCGGCTGGAATCCTTGACCACGCCGACTCCGGCCGTGTACAAACGAGTCGTATGGACGACATGAATCCGGAGCAAGCCGAGCTTGTCATTGAAGGGGCCGAGACGGTCGATCACACCGTGCCGGCCGACGTCCTGCTGCGCACCCTGGAACATCTCCAGCGGCTCGTCCATCTGCTCGCGGCGGCGGGCGAAGGGCGAACGATCCGGGAGCGATTCTCCCCCCCCGAAGACTTCCGCAAGCGATACCAACTGCGATGCGGCGTCTCGCGCGCATCCAGCTACGCCGTGCCCCTCTCATTGGCGTCGACCGAACCGTTGTTCGAATCCACGGAGGATCAAGGCCCCTCCGCGCTGGTGCGGACGATGGACGTCATGGAGGCTGCGGCGCGAGGTGACTGGTCGAAGCTGGTCACGGCCGCCCGAGACCCGCGGATCTTGTCGCGCGTCCTGGCGGAATTGCGGGGGATGCTGCCCCGCCCCGGCGACCGCTGGGGGATATCCTTCCGCATCGGCGCCCGGCGGGTCGCCCTCGGGCCGAAGGAGTACCGGGCCATCCGCGACTACGCCTCGCCCGATATGGTCGAGGATACGATGATGACCGTCACCGGCGATCTGGTGAGAGTCGACATCGAAGCCCGTCGCATCGTGATCCGACATCGCCCGACCGGCCGGGAAATCCGTTGCGACTGCGAAGAGTCGGTCCTGGGCAGTATCCTGGAGCATTGGTCCGAGCCGATCCAGGTGACCGGCCGATTCTCGCTCGATCGCAAGGGCCACCCGACGCGATTGACGAACGTAACCCGAGTTGAACCGGTCGACCTGTCTCCCCTGACATTCGACAGGATCGAATGGTCGGGGAAGCGGCTCCGAATCGCCCCTCCGCTCACGCTCACCCCATCCCTCGACGAGGATTCGGGCCAATACTACACCCTCACCGACGCGGAACTGGGCCTCGACGTCTTCGCGACCACGCGGGAGGAGGTGGCCGACGAACTCGCCGAACAGGTGATGTTCCAATGGGACGCCTATGCCCGCGAGAAGCCCGAAAGGTTGACCGTCGGGGCCCAACGACTTCGAGAAGCACTCTTGGCCCGCATGCGGGAGGACGAACTTGCCTCGCAAACGGAAGGACGTTGAGGCCGCCCTCCGATCCAAAGGGTTTGTGAAGATCGAAGGCGATCATCACTATTTCGTGTATCTCACGAAAGATGGGCGCAAGTCACGGGCTCGCACCAAGACGAGCCATTCGCCGAAGGTGCGGGACGTCGCCGACGGCCTGCTCGGCCAGATGGCTCGGCAATGCCTGCTGTCGAAGGCGGAATTCCTGGACCTCGTCGACTGCCCCATGAATCGGGACGAATACGAAGCACTCCTGATTGCGCGAGGAGAGATCGAACCGTCGACCTGAATTCATCACCCGTCGCGCGATCGAGAGCGAGGCCGAAGCTGAAGGCGAGCGGGCCGGCACGAAAACTGCTCGTCAGGTCCAGGCGTTTTCGACTCAAGTCCGTCCTGTGCAAACGGCTCCGGCCGGGGGGATAACGATGCGGTTCATCCAGGCGGTCCTGCTGCTGGTCTTCCTCGGGGCGATCGGCCTGTTCGCGGTGCAGAACATGAACTCGATCACGGTCGACTTCGCGAAGTGGACGGTGACCGGCCCCGTGGCGCTGATGGCGATCGCCGCCTACGTCCTCGGGATGCTCAGCGGGTGGACGGTGGTCTCGTACCTCTCGCGCTCGATCCGGCGGGTATCGGAGCGGCCGACGGTCGAGTGAGGGCGGGGTCAGCCCTCGTCGGGGTGCGCGGCGGCGTCGGGGACGGTGCCGGCGCGCTCCTGGGGGCGGTGGGCGTCGGTCGCGGCGAGGCCGATCAGGAAGGCGATCCAGGCGAGGAACAGGGCGATCGCGGCGTAGAACCGACGGCGGTCGCGCGGCGAGGGGGCGGGATCGGGCTCGATGGTCATGGGTCAGTCCGCCTCCGCGGGCTCGGGGTCGTCGTCCGGGTCGTCGTCGGCGATCGGCGCGGGGCGGAAGTCGACGTCGAAGTCGAAGACGTCGTCGAAGTCCTCGCGGCGGTCGCTAGGGGTCTTGTCGAGGTCGCCGGAGGCGATCAGGTTGTAGACGATCGCGCCGATGTCGGACGTGGAGCGCAGGCCCCAGTGGCCCAGGACCGCGGCGGCGAGCAGGCCGTAGTCGCGGAGGGCCAGCCGGCGGGCGGCGAGGCAGAGCTGGCGGCCGGTGACGTGGCCGGAGGCCGCCTTCTTCCGGCCCCGGGCGCCGGGCGTCCGGGGGGCGCGGCGGGCCTCGCGCAGCTTGCGGTCGCGGGCCAGGTGCAGCGACTCCAGGACGAAGGCGTACGCCTCCAGGGCGTACCTGGGGTCGCGGGCGATGACACGGCCGATCTGGTCGCGGAAGGCGCTCATGCCAGGTCCCCGGGGTCGGAGTCGTCGCCCGGGTCGGGATCGTCCGGCTCGGCGTCGGGACGCCGGGGGCCGCGGGGCCGGGGCTCGACCGACAGCACGTCCGCCGGGCCGAGGATGATCCGGCGGCCGTCCTCGAACTCCACGACGAGCTTCGCCGCCAGGACGTCCTGCGCCACGACCCGGCCGCGGCCCTTGACGGTCTCGACCCGGGAGCCGTTGGGGGGGAGTTCCTTCTCGGCCTCGCGGTAGGCGTCGTATTCGTAGCGCAGGCAGCACTTCAGCCGGCCGCAGCGGCCGGAGATCTTGGAGGGGTCGAGCGTGGTCTTCTGGAGCTTGGCCATCTTCATGGAGACCGGCGGCATCTGCGACAGGTGGGTGTTGCAGCAGACGGGCTTGCCGCAGTCGCCGTAGTCGGCCAGCAGCTTGGCCTCGTCGCGGACGCCGATCTGGCGCATCTCGATGCGGGTGCGCAGGGCGCGGGCCAGGTCGCGGACCAGCTCGCGGAAGTCGACGCGCTTCTCGGCCAGGTAGTAGAAGATGATGCGCTCGCGGCCGAAGAGGACCTCGACGTCGACCAGGTCCATCTGGAGCCGACGGCGGGCGATCAGCTCCCGGCAGGTGTCGGACGCCTGCCCCTCCTGCGAGGGGAGCGAGCGCTCGTGCTGGAGGTCGGCCCCGTCGGCCGGCCGGAGGATCTCCCCCGGCTCGCGCCGTTCGAGCGCCCTGGCGGCCTTGTCGGTGAGCGGGCAGAGGACCTCGCCCAGCTCGACGCCGCGGTCGCTGCGGATCACCACCCGCTCCCCGCGCGCGTGCGCCACCCCCGGCGGCGGGTAGCACGCCCCCAGCAGTCGCATCCGGCCGTATCGCACGACGTAGCCCATCCGGGGATTATGACCGCCCTCCGCCCGGCGAGGAAGGGGAGAACGCCCCGGCCCAGGATCCGTCTTCTAAGGATCCGCCCGAGCGGCCATAATGCGGCCGGGCGATCGAGTATGGATTCGGCCGGCCCGGCCGGAGTTGAGGACAGGACGCTCGACCATGATCAAAGACGAACTGCTGGCCCTCCTCGTCTGCCCCCTGGGCCGCGCCCCGCTGCGACGGGAGGGGGACTCGCTGGTCTGCACCAAGTGCGGCCTGCGGTACGCCATCCGCGACGGCATCCCGAACATGCTGTACGAGGAAGCCGAGCTGCCGGCGGGCGCGAAGTCGATCGCCGACCTCGCCTGCGCCAAGGAGGCCGAGGTCCTGGCCTCCTGACCTGACCTGCCCGGGAGGCCGAGGATGGCGACGACGGAACGTCCGGGCGCGGACCTCTCGCGGGACCGCGCCTTCCTGGAATCGCTGGCGGATCGCGACCGCTGGTTCTACACCCACTACGTCTGGGCCGTCGACGTCATCGTCGAGCAGCTGGAGCGCGTCGCGCCGCTCGACGGCGCGACGGTGTTCGACTTCGGCTGCGGCGAGGGCCTGATGGCCAAGGGGCTGGCGCCGACCTGCCGCGAGGTCCACGGCGTCGACGTGGTCCCGAAATTCGAGGGGCTGGACGCCCGGATCGACGCGATCTTCGGCCCGGGGCACTCCGTCCCGCCGGTCCACCTCCGCCTGGTCGAGCCCTACGACCCGCTCCCCTACCCGGACGGCGCCTTCGACGCCGCCTTCGCCTGGTCGGTCTTCGAGCATGTCGGCGACCCCGGCCTCGCCCTCCGCGAGCTGCACCGCGTGATGAAGCCGGGCGCGCCGTTCTTCCTCATCATCAACCCGATGTACCATTCCCCCCTGGGCGGCCACCTGTGGAACGTCCTGGAGGAGCCCTGGATCCACCTGCGGCTCTCGCGCGAGGAGCTGCACGCCCGCGTCCGCGCCGCCATCCTTGAGGCCGAGGTCGAGGAGGGCCGCACCGACATCTGGCAGGGGAAGACGGTCGAGGACTACCGGGCCACCCTCCTGCGCTGCCTGGACAGCCTGAACATGCTGACGGTCCGCCAGCTCAAGGACCACCTCCGCTACGCCGGCTTCGAGGTCGTCGCCGAGGAGCTGCGCCAGACCCTCCCGCACGAGCCCCCCGCCGACCTCCTGGCCCTCTACCCGCGCGAGGATCTCATGACCGACGAGGTCCGCCTGCTGCTGCGGAGGAGTTGAAGGCGGGCCGCGGTTCTCGGGTTGCGGCCGGTCGGCCGGGGCGGGACAATGGACCCGGAACGGCCCGGGCCCGATGCGCGTCCGCCACGACGGGCCGCCCGGGACGGGAGGATGGTCGATGGCGTTCCTGCTCTGCCTGGCCTGCGCGACGATCGCCTGGCAGGACGGCCCCCGGGCCGAGCCGCCGGCCGCCCTGGACGTGGTCTCGGCGTTCGAGAAGGTCCTGACCGATACGATCGCCGGAGCCGAGGGGTCCGTGGTCGCGATCCATCGCGACAAGGCCGAGAACGCCGGGGAGACTCTGGCCGTGCGCGGCAAGCCCCGGCCGCGGCGCGCGATCGCCGAGGAAGCCCGGCCGTCCCGGCCCACCGACGACGTCGCCATCTCGTTCGACTTCGGCGCGGGGGCGGTGATCGGCGACGACGGCGAGATCCTGACGGCGTTCCACGTCGTGCGGGGAGCCAGCCGGCTGATCGTCCGCGCCGCCGGCCGCCAGGAGTTCGACGCCGAGGTGATCGCCGCCGACCCCCGCAGCGACCTCGCCGTGATCGTCCCCGTCGCCGGCCCCGGCCTGGTGCCGCCCAAGCTCACTCCGCTGCCGATCGGCGACGCCTCGTCCCTGCGCAAGGGGTGCTTCCTGATCGGCCTGGGGAACCCGTTCAACTCGGCCATGCAGGACGGCCGGGCCGCGGCGACGTGGGGCATCCTCTCGAACGTCGCCCGGCGGGTGTCGTACGACCCCGAGGTGTGGCCCGTCACGGGCAACGATCCGCGCGCCCGCCAGCTCCCCCACCAGCCGATGCTGCTCCAGCTCGATTCCAAGCTGAACCTGGGGATGAGCGGCGGGGCGGTCGTGAACCTGAAGGGGGAGATGGTGGGCCTGACGACCACGGCCGCCAGCCCCGCCGGCTACGACGCCATGGCCGGCTACGCCTTCCCCATGGACGCCGCCGGCCGTCGCGCCGTGGAGACGCTGAAGCAGGGGAAGGAGGTCGAGTACGGCCTGATCGGCATCACCCAGACCGAATCCCGGGGCGAGATGGACCGCCGCCCCCCCAACCGCATCGACGGCGTCAGCCCGAGCTCGCCGGCCGCGCTGGGGGAACTCCAGATGGGAGACCTCTTCATCGCCGTGAACGGCGAGCCCGTCCGCGACTTCGCCGGCCTCCTGGTGGCCGTCAGCGCCTACGTCCCCGGCGACAAGATCCGGCTGAAGATCCTCCGCGAGGGGAAGGAGCTGGAGAGGACGCTGACGATCGCCAAGTATCCGGTGCGGGGCGAGGTCATCGCCACCGTCCGCCCCCCCGCCTGGCGCGGGCTCCGCGTCGACCATCGCAGCCTGCTCGCCGCCGGGGCCGTCCCGTTCGGCCCCGCCGTCCCCGAGCCCCAGGGGGTCGTCGTCCGCGAGGTCGAGCCCGGATCGCCCGCCGAGAAGGCCGGCCTCCGCCCCTGGATGACCATCCACGAGGTCGCCGGCCGCCCCGTCGACGTCCCCGCCGACTTCGCCAGGGCCGTCGCCGGCCAGGAGGGCCCCGCCCGCCTCATGACCGACCGCGGCCCGATCACCGTCCAGCCGTGAGAGGCCCCCGCATGCGACGGCTCTTCCCCCTCGCGTTCCTCCTGCTGGCCGCGGCCGACGGCCCTTCGAAGCCCGTCGACGTCGCGTTCGTCGCCGCGGCCGACGGGACGGAGCAGCGCTACGTCGTGATCGAGCCGGCCGCCCCGGCCGTCGACGCCCTGATCGCGCTGCACGGCCACGGCTCGGACCGCTGGCAGTTCGCGACGAGCGACCGCGACGAGGCCCGCGCCGCCCGCGACTTCGCGAAGGCCCGCGGGATGCTGTTCGTCTCGCCCGACTACCGCGCGAAGACGTCGTGGATGGGCCCGAAGGCCGAGGCCGACCTCGTGCAGATCATCGCCGACCTCAAGGCCGCGCGGGGCGTGCGGCGGGTCTTCCTCTGCGGCGGCTCGATGGGGGGGACCTCGGCGTTGACCTTCGCCGCGCTCCATCCCGACCTGATCGCCGGCGTCGCCGCCATGAACGGCACGGCGAACCACCTGGAGTACGAGGGCTTCCAGGACGCCATCGCCGAGTCGTTCGGCGGGTCCAAGGCGGCGATCCCCGACGAGTACAAGAATCGGAGCGCCGAGTACCGGCCCGAACGCTTCACCATGCCCGTCGGCCTGACGACCGGCGGGCGCGACGACGTCGTCCCGCCGCAGAGCGTCCTCCGGCTGGCCGACGTCCTCAAGAAGATCGGCCGGCCGCCGCTCCTGATCCACCGCGAGGACGGCGGCCACGCCACGGCCTACGACGACGCGAGGGCGATCCTGGAACACGTGGCGCTGGGGGCGGACTGCGAGCGTCCCCGGCCGGCTCCCGCCGCGGAGCGGAGTGGGGCTGACCTTAGCGGCCTGGACCACGAGAGCCCCGCCGAGGCGGGCTGTTGGGGATCACCCGCCCCATCGGGTCCGCTATAGTGATGAAAGGGTTCGTGGGCCGCCCGCAATCGCCTTGTTCATCCGGCCGGGCGATCGATGTCGTGGGACCATCCGCTTCTAACAAATCCAACTGCGATGTGGAGTTCTGGCTGCGATGTGGAGTCGGCACCGCGCCGTTGGTCCTGGTCCCCAACCCCGAACCGACAGCTTCCGCCGAAATGCAACACTCACAACCATCCACTCTCCAACCGCAGATCATCGAGAGTTCGCACATTTCTGCTCGTCGAAAGAAGTGTGAGGACACCAGGTATTCTGCCTCAGGTTTCTGGAGTAAGCCATGGATCACCAAAGCCTATTTCGTGATTCGATCTATCGCGGCGTACTGGATGAATGGAACAAATGGCAGCAATTATCAGCAGACAAGGGATTTGAGACAGCAGAACTTCCCGACCCTTCCAGAATACCACGAATAATCGATGTCATGCATGAAGTAAGCCACGGCCACGAGGAAGGACGTCATGTAAACGCAACTGTCTGCTATGCAACACAGCGATCCACAGACCCAAAAACAGATCTTATACAAACATTTACAAGGCCCTTCACACTAGAATCGAGAACGATTGTAAAACTGGCACCCGCCTTTGATTACAGGACTTCCGCGTTTCTCGTTGAGCCCGACAGCAACAACCGAGAGAGCCTGCTTCTTTGGGGAGCAGTCCACTCGGCAGGGCCGCGTTTCCCATTTTTCACCTTGGACAAACCTTCCGAGTATTCATCGGCTCCAATGAATGCTCTATACTGCAGAGCCCTTAGCCCAGGGCATCTGGAGTTCACCTGCGGGGTGGATCACATCGCGAGCATTAAATCCAATGGCCTGGCACCCAGGAGTGCATCCCCCTTCTTCCCGGGCGCTTTGCCTGATCACATTGTCAAATGTCTAGAAAAAGAACCCAGTCACGTCTACAGCAGCCTAATCAACTCATACATTCAATCACTAATGCTCCTGTTCTACGAAGCCTCGAAAGGCCATGGATCGACTTTCATAATCGTCCCAGACTCAGAGCGTGAATCCGCGCTTTCGATGGCAACCATCGACCATGGGTTCACAACCGCCTTCAAAATGGAACAGCTTCTTCGGGATTGCTCCAAACCGACAACCAACGAACATGTATTAAGTGCGCTTGCGGATCGCAGAGAATTGGCCAATAGGCTCGGCTTCATTGCCAGGCATTCCTTCGTCGATGGTGCCGTACTGCTGACATCGTATCTGGAGCCAATCGCCTTTGGCGCGATCTTGCGCCCCCCGTCGGATGATGGAATGCCCCCACTGAAGGTGGTAACCGGCCCGAATCAGTCGAATCCAGGAGGTCAACCTTGGGATGTCTGGCGTGCGGGGACGCGTCATACGTCCGCCGTAAAATTTATTCGCGCTCTTCAGAGAGCTATAGGATTCGTCGTCTCCGAGGATGGCCCGGTTCGGGGTTTTGCCAAGGAGAGCGATTCGAAAATACTATGCTGGCCGGATTGCAGGGATTCAGTGATACGTCGCTTTGCGTGTTGATCTCCTAAGCGTCGCTTTTCACGACCACGCACGCGCCGCAGCCTGCCGATCGCCGCTGCGATCGCGCTCCTTTTGCATGGGCGGGGCCGCCCGCGACGCGGTCCCGGCCCTGCGGACGTGCGAGCGGGACGCCGACCCCGAGGTGAGCCGGGCGGCGGCCCTGGCCCTCGAAACGATCGCGAGGCCGGCCGGCGGATCGTCGGCGTCCTGATGGGCGGCGAGGACCGCCCGCATCCGACCCGGGTTGTCCGGCGGGGCTTCGTCCTGCACAATGGGAACCTGGCACGCTTGCGCGCCGCGCGGTCTCCCCGTATCGATTGCCTGCGGACCTCCCATGAAAACCGACGACCTTCGTGAAGCGTACCTGGAATTCTTCGCCTCCAAGGGTTGCGTCCGCAAGCCGAGCGACGTGCTGGCGCCGAACGACCCGACGGTCCTGTTCACGCCGGCCGGGATGAACCAGTTCAAGCGCGAGTTCATGGGCCTGGGCGACCCGAGCTTCAAGCGGGCCACCACCTGCCAGATGTGCATCCGCACCGGCGACATCGAGAACGTCGGCCGGACACCGCGGCACATGACGTTCTTCGAGATGCTCGGCAACTTCTCGTTCGGCGACTACTTCAAGCGCGAGGCCATCCACTGGGCCTGGGAGTTCCTCACCAAGGCCATCGCCATCGACCCGAACCGCCTGACCTTCACCGTCTACCAGGACGACGACGAGGCGTTCGACATCTGGCACAAGGAAGTGGGCGTCGCCGCCGACCGCATCAAGCGGATGGGCGAGGACGACAACTTCTGGCCCGCCGGCGCCCCCACCCACGGCCCCAACGGCGTCTGCGGCCCCTGCTCCGAGATCTTCTACCACGGCGACGGGATCGAGGAAGTCGAGATCTGGAACCTCGTCTTCACCCAGTTCAACCGCGTCGGCCCCGGCCAGCTCGAACCGCTGCCGAACAAGAACATCGACACCGGCATGGGCCTGGAACGCGCCGCCGCCGCGCTCCAGGGGGCGAGGTCCAACTTCGAGATCGACATCTTCGTCCCGATCGTCGCCGCCGCGGCCGACGCCCTGGGGGTCGACTACGCCAAGGTCAAGGACACGCTCGACGGCGTCCGGATCCGGCGCGCCAGCGACCACGCCCGGACCCTGGCGTTCTGCCTCCACGAGAACATCCGCCCCGGGCCGGAGAAGCAGGGCTACGTCGTCCGCCGCCTCCTCCGCCGCGCCGTGCTCGACGCCTACCAGATGGGCCGCCGCGAGCCCTTCCTCTACACCCTGGCCCCCGTCGTCGCCGACGCCATGAGGCGTGGCTACCCCGACCTGGCCGACAGCGTCCCGCGCATCCAGCACGCCATCCGGGAGGAGGAGGAGCGCTTCCTCCGCAACCTGGAGAACGGGATGAAGCTGCTGAGCGACACCTTCCGCAAGACCAAGGCCGCCGGCTCCGACGCCGTCTCCGGCGCCGACGCCTTCGACCTGCACTCGACCTACGGCATCCCCGTCGAGGTCACGGAGAGCCTGGCCGCCGACCAGAACCTGCGCATCGACCGCGACGGCTTCGAGAAGGCCCGCAAGGACTTCGCCGCCGTCTCGCGCGGGACCGCCGAGGCCGCCGACGTCTTCGCCGTCGGCCCGCTCGACGGCCTGAAGGAAGACTATCACAAGGGGTCCGAGTTCCTCGGCTACACGACCACCGAGTCGCCCGCCAAGGTCATCGGCATCCTCAAACAGGGCCGGCTGGCCGACACCGCCGCGGCCGGCGCCGGCGGGCCGCCGATCGCCGTGATCCTGGACCGCACCCCGTTCTACGGCGAGTCGGGCGGGCAGGTCGGCGACACCGGCGTCATCGCCGGGGACGGCTTCAAGTTCCAGGTCGAGGACACCAAGAAAGAGAACGACTTCTTCCTGCACCTGGGCCGGGTCGTCGAGGGCCGGCTGGACGTCGGCACCGAGGTCACGGCGACCGTCGACGCCGAGCGCCGGCAGGCGATCCGCCGGGCGCACTCGGCCACGCACCTGCTGCACAACGCGCTGCACAAGCACCTGGGCAAGCACGCCCAGCAGGCCGGCAGCAAGGTGGAGCCCGACCGGCTCCGGTTCGACTTCTCCAACCCGGAGGCCGTCGGCAAGGAACGGCTCCAGGCGATCGAGAAGACCGTCAACGACCTCGTCATGACCGCCGCCCCGGTCGACTGGTCCTTGATGCCCATCGCCGAGGCGAGGAACCTGGGCGCGATGGCCCTGTTCGGCGAGAAGTACCCGGAGATCGTCCGCGTCGTCCGCATGGGGGACTTCTCCCGAGAGCTGTGCGGCGGCACCCACCTGGACAGCGTCGGGCAGGTCGGCCTGTTCAAGATCCTGGGCGAGGAGTCCGTCGCCGCCGGCACGCGCCGGATCATCGCCCTGACGGGCAAGGCGGCCCTGGACTTCGTCCACCAGGAGGAGGAGACCCTGGGCGACCTGGCCGCGACCCTCCGCGTCCCGGCGGGCCAGGTCGGCGGGCGGGTTGCGGCGCTGCTGGAGGAGATCAAGAACCTCAAGAAGCAGGCCGCCCAGCGCAAGCCCGACTCCGGCCCCAAGGCGACGCCCGACGAGCTGCTCGCCGCCGCGAAGGAGGCCGGCGGGGCCGCCGTGGTGATCGCCGCGGTGGAGGCCACGGCCGACGAGATGCGCGTCCTGATCGACGGCCTGCGCCGCAAGAAGCCGGAGGGCCTGGCCGTGCTGCTGGTCGCCGCGGCCGACGGCAAGGTCTCGCTGGTCTCGGCGTTCTCGAAGGACCTCGTCGAGAAGGGCCGCCACGCCGGCCAATGGCTCAAGAAGGTCGCCCCGGCGGTCGGCGGCGGTGGCGGCGGCCGGCCCGACATGGCCCAGGCCGGCGGCAAGGACCCCGCCAAGATCCCCGACGCCCTGGAACTCGCCTGGGCCGTCGTGAAGGAAGAGTTGGGGGGCTGAGGCCCGCCCCGGCCGGGCGTTCCCGCGAGGGCTCGTCCGCGCCGGGATCGGCGAGGTCGGCGCGAATTCGGAGGAGTCGTCCCATGGCCGCGACGGATCAGCCCGATGCGAGGCCCGTGTACTCGGTCGTCGGCGACCGGTACGTCTACCTCGTCACCGGCCGCGAGACGGCGGGGGCCTGCTTCGTCTGCGAGGCGTTCGTGCCGCCGGGGGGCGGGACGCCGCCGCACGTCCACAGCCGCGAGGACGAGCTGTTCTACGTCGTCGAGGGCGAATTCGAGTTCGTCGTCGCCGGCTCGCCCGTCCGGCGCACGGCCGGGGGCTCGATCTTCGCGACGCGCGGGATCCCCCACTTCTTCCGGAACGTCGGGCCGGGGCCGGGGAAGATGATCATCACCGTCACGCCCGCCGGCCTCGAAGACTTCTTCCGCGAGTTCGGCCGCGAGTTGGACGGCCCCGCCGCCGCCCCCCTGCCCCCGGACGACGACGAGATCCGGAAGCTCCTGGCCGCCGCGCCGAAGTACGGGATCGAGATCCTGGGCTGACCCGGGGATGTCAGAAATCGACCTTCAGCCGGAGCCCCAGAACCAGGGCGGCGTCGACCGGCGCGAGGCCGGGGCGGACGACCTGGAGGTCGGGCGTGAGGTGGCAGCCGCGGGCGACGCGCGCGTTGTAGAACAGCTCCACACCGTCCTCGTCGCGGAGGCCGGGGAAGCTCGCCTTGAACGGCGAGCTGAGGCCGAGGTGGTAGTAGCCCACTCCCATCAGGTCGCAGTCGCGGCCGGGCAGCGGGCTGTTGCCGCAGAGCGCCGCGCTGATGAAACCGCGCACCGGGTTCGGATTGCCGTCGCCCAGGCCGGTCTGGATGTAGAGCCCCAGGCCGTGCTCCGGGTCGTCCGGGTCGACGATCAGGCACTGCTCGACGTTCCACAACACCGTCCAGGTCCCGGAGACGCGCGGCGGGGGCGTCGGGTCGTAGGGGAGTTGGAGGAACGACGCCGGGGCCAGGTCGGTGAACGACCCGGTGCCGAACAGGCCGGCGAAGACGTGCCGACCCGGGAGGCCGAAGAAGTTCGTCTTGCGCTTGGCCTCGGCGTACAGAAATACGCCGTTGCGGCCCAGGTTATCCAGGCCGCTGGTGCGGGGGGCGTTGTGCGAGTCCAGCACCAGGAGCGCCACGTCGGTCTTCGGGCCGACGCCCGCGTAGAAGCCCGCGCCGGGGGTCGAGTAGGGGTAGCGGTCGAGCGCCAGGTTGAAGTTGAACGCCGCGTTCCAGAACCGCGAGGTCAGCGGATACTTCAGGAACTTCTCGCGATCGCCGTTCAGGGCGTTGAGCTTGCCGAAGAAGATCCCGGCCCGCTCGGTGATCGCCTGGGTGAACTTCAGGCCGGTGATCGCGGTGATCTGCTCGTCGGGGACGGGGAAGAACATGGCGAGGTTGGTCGGCGAGTACACGGCGGCCAGCTCGTCGATCGCCCCGCCCAGGCGGGATTCGGCGTACAGGTCGAACGTCCCGCCGTCCCAGAGTCCGAGCTTGCCGCCGTCGAGGTGGGCGAGCATCTCGAACTTGCCGCCCCAGACGGAGCCGCGGCCGGCCCCGCCCGACGCCACGCCCGGCTGGAACGGCGTGAATGACGCGAAGAACGAGACGCCCCGCGCATCCCAGCCGGACCGCAGGCCGAAGGCGTCCCCCAGCAAGAATCGGCTCGCGTCGGGCCCCTCGTCGGGATAGGGATCCGGCTCCGGAGCGGGCGTATCGGGCGGCGCGGGGGCCTCCTGCTCGTCGCCCCGCTTCGCGATCGGCGCCGCCGGTCCCGGGACGGCGTCCTCCTGCGCACGCGCGGCCCCGGCCGTCCACCAGCACAGGACGAACGCCGCGAGGATCTGGGGCCGACGACCGGGTCGACGCATCGAGCTCCTCGCGCGGGGGAATGCCGGCGGAAGGGCGTCCTTCCTCGCTCCAATTCGGCCGTCCGCCCGCCCGACTTGAACGATCGGATCAGGTTTGCGTTCCCGGGCGATCGAGGCGCGTGTACGATCCCCGTCCCGAAGGGACTGAGGAGAGGATGATGGCCGTCACGAAGCGAGACGAGGAACTGGCCGACCGCCTGGTGCCGCTGGGGGACGTGACGCGGCGGAAGATGTTCGGCGGCCTGGGGATCTATCAGCGCGGGCGGATCTTCGCCCTGATCGGCGACGGCCGGCTGTACTTCAAGGTGGACGGGGAGTCGGTGGGAGATTACGAGGCCCGCGGGACCGGGCCGTTCCGGCCGAACGAGCGGCAGACGCTGCGATCGTATTATGAGATCTCGCCCGACGTCCTCGGCGACCCGGAGGCGCTCCTCGCCTGGGCCGCCGAGGCGGTGCGCGCGTCGTGGCGATCGGCCTGATCCCTCACGCGACCCGGCGGGGGCGCGGGGCCTTCGGGCCGCCGAGCCAGGAGAGGACCGGGGTGCCGGTCGCCGTGAGGCGCCGCGCCGCCTTCTGGACCGTAGAATGGTCCGGAACCTTCCGCAGCCCCAACGCCTCGCGCAGCTCGGACCACTCGCGGAGGAGCACCTCCAGGCCGCGGTAGTCGAGCTTGAGCGAGCGCCGGACCGCCAGCATGGCGAACAGTTGATGCTGCGTGAAATCCTTGCGCGAGAATCGGGACGAGTACGCCGGCAGCGCCTCGCCCGCGACTTCCAGGGCCGCCCGGGCCAGCGCCACGGGCGATTTCGTGGTCGGACGATCGTGGGTGATGTTCATACCCATAGTACGATCGAACGGGCCGGAAAGTTCTCCGCAATCCGGAATTCAACCCGTGTCTCGGCTGGGATTTGCGACGGACCGGAGGGGGTCAGGATTTCTCCTCGATCGGGGCGTCGGCCACGGTCTTCTTGATCGACGCGATGGTTGTGAGACAGTCCGCCTTGTTCTTGTACCCTTCGCCGCTGTCCGCCACGGTGTTGCCGTTCGTGGCGACCAGCTTCCAACGATATTCGTTCTTCGCGTCGCGGTAGAGGACGAACTTCATGGCGGGGCCCTCGACTTCGGGAACGATGGACGCAAGCATTCCGATATCAAGACGTTATCCCGTCGGTCGCGGGGGATGCAAGGGTGCGGCCCTCGACCCTTCGCGGTGTACATGCCCCGCCCCATCGACTAGGATGGGCGTCGACGATGCCGCGGGGACGCGGGTCCGGTTATAGCGTCGGCCCCCGTCCGTTCGCGGCGACCTGGCCTTGACGGCGGGGCGGCGATTTGTACCATGGTATTTTTCCCAGGACTGCGCGTCACCGCGTTCCGCGTTTTGCGATTCAGGCGTACCTTTCCATGAAGTGTTACCAAGCGAAGACCGGCGAGCTTTCCGCTCAGTGGTTCACGATCGACGCGGAAGGCCAGGTCGTCGGCCGGCTCGCGGCCCAGATCGCCCCCATCCTCATGGGGAAGCACCGCCCGACCTACACCCCCCACATCGACACCGGCGACTACGTCATCGTGACGAACGTCGAGAAGGTGGTGCTCACGGGCAACAAGTGGCGGGAGAAGACCTACCAGCGGTACTCCGGCCATCCCGGCGGCCAGCGCGAAGAAGCGGCCTGGAGCCTGCTGGAGCGCCGGCCCGAGCAGATCCTGGAGCTGGCGATCAAGCGCATGATGCCGAAGAACAAGATCGGCCGGCACATGCTCGACAAGCTCAAGCTGTACGTCGGCCCGAACCACCCGCACCAGGCCCAGAACCCGGCCCCGCTGGAGCCCTACTCGGGCCGTCCCGCCCCGTCCGGCGCCATCCTGGCCCCCCCGCCGGTCGAGAAGAAGTCCCGCCGCAAGCCCGCCGAGGAGGCCGCCGCCCCGGAGGCCCCGGCCGAGGAAACCCCCGCCGAAACCCCGGCCGAGTGAGCTGAGCCCGATCCCGATCGGACGGACCCCGCGCGTCGGAACCCCCAGACTAGCCCGAGGATTCGAACACGACCATGTCCGCGACCGCGACCGCCTCGAAAACGTACACCTGGGGGACCGGCCGGCGCAAGACCGCCGTCGCCCGGGTCCGCATCGCCGAGGGTGATGGCAAGTTCATCGTCAACGGCCTCGACGCCCGCGAGTACTTCCCCCTGGAAGTCCAGCAGACCGACATCCGCGCCCCTCTCAAGGCCACCGAGATGGCCGAGCGCGTCGACGTCTTCGTCAACGTCGTCGGTAGCGGCAAGCCCAGCCAGTCGGGCGCCGTCGTCCAGGGCCTCGCCCGCGCCCTGAAGGCGTTCCGCACGGACCTCGATGAGGCCCTCCGCGCCGGCAACTTCCTCACCCGCGACGCCCGTATGGTCGAGCGCAAGAAGTACGGCCACAAGAAGGCCCGCAAGAGCTTCCAGTTCTCCAAGCGGTGATCGGAAGCCTTTCCCGGCCAGTGCCTTTTACACCGAAGACCCCGGAGCGGCCACGCCCTCCGGGGTCTTCGGCGTTTCCGGGCCGCGACGGCGCTGGTCAAGTCGGACCGGTGCGGCGTACTCAGGCCGTATCGCCCGCCTGCGCGACGCCTCCTCGCGCTCGTAAGCTTCGCCCCATTCGTGCATCGCCAGCAGGATCGGGGTTAGCTTCCGACCCTCGGCCGTGAGCGAGTATTCCACCATCGGCGGGACCGCCCGCAGCACCGCGCGGTCGACGACGCCGTCCGCTTCCAGCTCGCGAAGCTGCTTCGCCAGCGTGCGCGCCGAGACCCCGGCCAGCGCCCGGCCCAACTCGCCGAACCGCCGGGGACCTTCGAGCAGATGGTGGATGACGAGCACCTTCCATCGCCCGCCGATGACTCGGAGGGTCGTCTCGACGGGACATCCGACGGCCTTCTTCATGTCCGATTCGCCCCCGCTCTGGAACACGCCCGGTATCCGGACGGATACCAGTTACATATTCGCCCATACTTGATGTTTCTCGCGTAGGGTCGTAAAAGTCAACGTCGGCCTGGGGCGTCGAGGGTTGTTCCGACCACCGCCCCCCGACGGGGGGAGATCGACGTGAAGAAGCTCATCGGGATCCATCGGGGAGCCGAGGCCCACTGGGTCGGCGACGGCTTCCCCGTCCGCACCCTGTTCTCGCACCAGGAGTTCGGGCCGACCGTCAGCCCGTTCCTGATGCTCGACTACGCCGGCCCGGCCGAGTTCCCGCCGGCCGAGCAGCCCCGCGGCGTGGGCGAGCACCCGCATCGGGGTTTCGAGACGGTCACGATCGTTTATCAGGGCGAGTTGGAGCATCGCGATTCCGCCGGCAACCGCGGCAAGATCGGCCCCGGCGACGTCCAGTGGATGACCGCCGCCTCCGGCGTGGTCCACGAGGAATGGCACGAGCAGGCGTTCACGAGGCGCGGCGGCGTGCTGGAGATGATCCAACTCTGGGTGAACCTGCCGGCGAAGGACAAGATGTCCCCCCCTCGGTATCAGGAGATCCTGGCCGCCCAGATCCCGAACGTCGACCTCGACGGCACCGGGACCGCCCGGGTGATCGCCGGCGAGTTCCGCGGCGCGAAGGGGCCGGCCCGCACCTTCACGCCCATCACCGCGCTCGACCTGCGCCTGCAGGCCGGTGCCCGCGTCGAGATCGACGCCCCGGAGGGCCACTCCACGCTGGTCCTGGTCCTCAAGGGCCAGGTCGCGACGGCCGGACGGACGGTCGGCGAGGCCGCGCTGGCGATCTTCGACCGCGGCGGCGAGGGCGTCGTCGTGGAGGCCGCGGGCGACGCGACGGTTTTGGTGCTGGGCGGGGAGTTGATCGACGAGCCGGTCGTCGCCTACGGCCCCTTCGTCATGAATACCCAGGAGGAGATCCGCCAGGCCATGCAGGACTATCGCAGCGGCCGGATGGGTCGCCTGGAGCCCTCCGCCTGACGCCTCAACGCGAGCCCGCCCGCTCCACCAGGATCAGGCGGTTGCCGTCCGGGTCGTGGGCGTAGGCTTCGCGGCCGTGGGGCGCGTCGAAGGGGGGCGACGACGCGCCCCCCAGGCGCTCGACCTCGGCCGCGGCCCGCGCCAGGTCGACGACCTCCAGGACGAGGTTCAGCCCGGCGCGGCTGCCGGGCGGGTTTCGGAAGTCGTCGGCACCGCCGGCACGCGGGCGGAAGATCGCGAGGCGGAGCGTCGGCAGGCGGAATTCGGCGTAGGAATCGCGAATCCTCCCGTCGGGCTCGCGGCCGAGGAAGGCCGCGTAGAACGCGACGGCCCGCGCGAAGTCCTCGGCGCCGATCGCCGCGAACGCCCCGGTGAACTCGATCGCCATCGCGGCCCCCTCAACCCTTCAGCGACGCCTTCCACTCGTCGCCCAGCTCCTGCATCGTCTTGCCGGTCGACTCCTTGAAGAGGTCGTCGGAGTACTTGCGCTCGCGCATCGCCCGGTTGAGCTTGAGGACGAACTCGGGGTCGTACTTCTCCACGATGTAGCCCAGGAACCGCGCCGTGACGCGGTAGCTCTGGTCGTAGCGGGCCTTCTCCGGGTCGATGGGGCCGATGTTCGCGGGCTCGTAGAGGACGAACCGGACGTAGTCCGCGACCCCCTCGACCAGCCACCCCGGGTTGTTCCGCCCCCGATAGCGCTGGACGACGTGGGCCGACTCGTGGACCATGGCGCCGATGTCGTCGGGGTGGCGGCGGAACCACTTCGTGGAGCCGGTGATCCGATCGCCCGCGGCGTAGGCGGGGACGTCGACGCCGTCCTTCAGCGACATCCGCACGACCCGCGCCGGCCGGTAGCCGTCGCTGCGCAGGGCGTCGTTGATGAGCCCGTACGCGCGCTCGCACTCCTTCGCGGCCTTGTCGGCCCAGCCCTTCAGCGAGGCGTCGTCCACCTCGTCGACGACGAACTCGACGGGATACGCGAACCGCCGCAGGGCGGGGTCGGAGTCGACGACGAACTCGCGGATCGCGACCGGGTCCTTCGCGTCCTTCGTCGGCACGACCCGGAGCGCCTTGAGGTTCTTCCCCGGCTCGGCCTTCGCGACGCCCTCGCGGAATTCGGCCAGGCGCGCGAACGTCGCGCCGTCCTCCGAGCCTTCGAGCGTCCCGCCGTCGAGGCCGCCGCCGCGGACCTCGGCCGAGCGGACCAGGACGGGCCCGTCGAAGGCCAGGGTGACGACGTCGCCCTCGCGAGGGGGACGGGCGGCCTCGTAGGCCGAATCGACGTCGCCGTCGAAAGCCTGCTGGCGGATCCGGTCGTCCTTCGTGGGGAAGGTCGATTCCACGGCAACGGCCACCGGGGCCTTCTCGTCGAGGCCCGCCGCGACGGCGATCAGGGGGAGCGCGAGCACGAACGGGAGCATCGGCGATCCTTCAATTGAGGAGCGGGGGAGCCCGTCCCCAGCATACCGCCGGGCCCGCCGCGGCCGACAGCCGGCTCCCCCGCGCGACGGCGAGGCTGGACCTCCTTGGGGGAGCGATCCAACCTCAACCGTTCGCCGCGTAGGTCGGCGGATGGAAATCCAGCCGGAGTCGCGCCAGGGGGCGCCGCCAGGCGGGGAGGAGGGCGATCGCGCGACGTGCGGCGCGACGGCAGGCGCGCACGGCCAGGGGACGATCGGGCGACTGGACCCTGTAGAGCCAGCCCAGGTTGGCGATCCGATCCAGCGCGGCACGGGCGGCGGCCGGGCGGCCGTCGGGGTCGGCCCGGTCGAGGTCGCGGACGACGGTCGCCAGGCCGTGGATGTAGCGGTGGAGGTTGTCCCCGCCGCCGTCCCCGGCCGCGATCCAGCGGTCGGCGGCCTCGGCGTCGCCGTCGCAGGCGGCGTCGAAGGCGAGCCAGGCGGCGAACCACGGGTGGGGCGAGTCGCCCGCCCCCTCCGCGGCCTCCCGCTCCAGCCGGCGGGCCTCGTCCTCGCGGCGGAGGGACCGCAGGCAGAGCGAGGGCGTGGTGAGCATCCAGGGCTCGACGCCCTCGCGGGTCGCGCGGTCGGACATCCAGCGCAGGGCGGCGCGGGGCCTGCCGGCGCGGCGCAGAGCGTAGCCGGCCATCGCCCACGCCTCGGCGTCGGCGAGGACGGCGGCGCGGTGGCGTCGGAGCGAGCGCCGCAGGACCAGGCGGGACGAGGTCTCGCCCAGGTGGGCGAAGTGGCGACGGAGCGCCCGCAGCGCCGGCTCGCCCCCCGCGGCGATCAGCCTCCGGAGCTTCCGGCTCACGCGCATCGCGGCGAACGTCCCGGCGCGGCCGGCCCAGACCTCGCCGACGGCCGGCGGGGTCTCGGGCCGGGCGAGGGCCTCCTCGTAGATCCGGTCGGCGGCCTTCGTCCACTTCGCGGAAGCCATCGCGGCGTCGGCCGCCGTCCAGGGCCAGTTCGACTTCTCCTCGGGCGCGGCGCAGAGGCGGCGGAGGGCGTCGAGGGCGACGGCCTTGTCCCGGCGGGCGGCGGCGAGCTGGACCTCGCGGGCGAAGATGAACGCCGGGGCGGAGAAGTCGGGCCGACGGAGCGGTTCGAGCGTCCGCGCGGCGGCGACCAGGTCGCCGGCCGCCAGTTCGAGGTCGAACAGCTCGATGCGGGCGTAGTCGTACCCCGGCGCGGCGGCCACGGCGCGGGCGAACGCCTCGCGGGCGCCGACGGGATCGCGGGCGGCGTTGCGGGCCTCGCCCAGCTCGACGAGCGACGCGGGCTCCTCGCCGTAGAGCCGCACGCAATGGTTCGCGGCCTCCAGGCGCTCGGTCGGATCGTCGTCGCCGGCCGCCCACTCGGCCAGCCGGCGCCAGGCCCAGGCGTAGTCGGGGTCCTCGGCGACGAGCCCGCGCATCTGTTCGCGGGCGTCCTCGCGGTCGCCGCGCGCGTGGGCGACCCACGCCGCCCGGCCGCGGAGGACGGCCGGCGCGCGGTCGCCGAACGCCGGCGGGGCGCACGCGGCCAGGGCCTCGTCGAAGCGGCCGGCCCCGGCCAACACCTCGGCCTTACGGTCGTGGACCTCCAGGTCGCGCGGGGCGATCGCCGCCGCGCGGTCCAGGGCCTCCAGGCGCTCGTCGAGCGCGTCGTCGCCCAGCACGGATTCCAGGGCCTTCCAGGCGCGGGCGTCGCCGGGGCGGGACCGCGTCAGCTCGCGGGCCAGCTCGGCGGCGGCGTCGGGCTCCTCGTCCTCCTTCGACCAGGCGGCGAAGGCGCGCCAGGCCCACTCGTAGGAGGGGTCGTGCCGCAGGGCGACGGCCAGGCGCTCGCGGGCCGCGGCCTTCTCGCCCAGGCTGCGGAGGGCGTCGGCCAGGTGGCCGTTGACCTCGGCGTCGGTCGGCGCGTGGGCGACGGCCCGCTCCAGCACGGCGCGCGACTCCTCGAACAGCTCGTCGCGCTCCAGCGACTGGGCCAGCGTGCAGGCGGCGCGGCCCCACGACGGGCTGAGCTGCACCGCGCGGCGCAGGGACGCGCGCTCCCCCTCGACGTCGCCCCGGGCGCGGAGGACGGAGGCGAGGTCCAGGTGGATGCGCGGCAGGAGCGGGAACTTCTCGGCGGCGCGGCGGGCCAGCGACTCGGCCTCGTCCAGCCGGCCCAGGTGGGCGACCTCGGCGGCGAGGGCCGACCAGGCGTGCCAGAGGTCGGGCCGAGCCTCCCACGCGCGGCGGAGGGTGCGCTCCAGGCCCTCGGAACCGAGCGGGCCGCGGGCGTGGCGGGCGAAGACCAGCAGGCCGTCGCCGTAGGTGACCTGGCGCTCCAGCTCCGCGGCGACGAGCGCGACGGCCTCCAGGCGCTCGGCGTGCGTCTCGGCCGACCCGATCAGCCGGCCGACGGCGTTGTCGTTGTCGACGTCGCGGCGGACGGCCTCGCGGTAGGCCTCGCGGGCCTCGGCCGTGCGCCCGGCCTGCTCCAGGAGGTAGCCGCGCACGCCGGCCTCGATCGACGTCGACGGCTCCAGGGCCGAGGCCGCGGCCATCTCGGCGGCGGCCTCCTCGTGGCGGCCCTCGCGGCCGAGGAGGATGGCCAGCTCGCGGCGGGCCCAGGCCGACGCCGGGTGGACGTCCAGCAGCCGGCGCAGGGCCGGCTCGGCCTCCGCCGACGCCTCGTCGCGCAGGTACTCCACGAGCGCCTGGTGGAGGAGGTAGTTGTGCGGCGACCGATCGCAGGCGGCGCGCAGGTGCTCCAGAGCGGCGGCGTCCCCCTCGGTCTCGGCGATCAACCGGGCCGCGGCGCGGACGGCGTCGATCGCCGCGGGCTCGGCCCGCAGGACGTCGCGCCAGAGTTCCAGCGCGCCGCGCAGGTCGCCGCGCGACGACGCGAGGTTCGCGGCCGCGCGGAGCCAGTCGCCGCGGCGGCAGTGCGGGCGGGCCTCCTCCAGCCGCGCGGAGGCGCGGTCGAACTCGCCGGCCGCGACGTCGGCCTCGGCGGCGTAGAGGAGCAGGTCGCCGTCGGCCGGCCGCCGCCGCAGGGCGTCGTCCAGGACCTCCTGGGCCTCGGCCGACCGGCTGAGCGTCGCCAGGGCGGCGTGGAGGGTCCGCGCCGGGGCCGAGGAGAGCGAGCCGTCGCGGCGGGCCCGCTCGCGCATCAGCGCCAGCGGCTCGTCCTCGCGGTGGAAGGTCCGGGCGGCGTAGAAGTACGCCTGGGCCAGCCACTCGTCCTTGTCGGCCAGGCACGAGGCGCAGCGGTACAGCTCCAGCGCCTCCTCGCGGCGGCCGGCGTTCCAGGCCAGGCGGGCCATCAGCGCGAGCGTCGGCGCGTCCGTCGGCCTCGCCCGGTGCGCCAGCAGGGCCAGGCGCTCGGCCTCCCCCTGCTCGCGGGCGTCGGCCAGCAGCTCCTCGGCGTACTGGCGGTGGAGGATCGGGTCGGCCTTGGGGGCGGCGCAGGCCTCGCGGTAGAGGGCCAGGCGGTCGTCGCGGCGGCCCAGCTCGCGCAGGGTCGAGAGCTGGAACAGCTTCAGGTTGACGTCGTCCGGGAACTTCGCGCGCAGGGCCTCCAGCGCCTCCAGGTTGGCGGGGCCGTCGCAGTCGTACAGGGCCAGGTGGCGGCGGCCCTGGAGGGTCAGGCGGTGGTCGGGGTGCTCGGCGCGCAGGGACTCCAGCTCGGCCGCGGCGGCGTCGCGGTCGTGCTCGCGCAGGGCGACCTGGATCTTGTGCAGGCGGTCGTAGAGGGGGGCGTCCGGCAGGTCGAGCCCTTCCAGCAGCTCGGGGCGGTCGGCCGGGACCATCGCCATGCCGCGAGGGCCGACGGACCGGTAGCGCTCCAGGAACGGCGCGGCCAGGGCCTCGCCCTCGTGGGGGAGCGAGGGGTCGCGGATCAGGAGCGTGCCGCGGCGGTCGTCGTAGCCGATGACCGCCTGGAGGTGCGCGCTCATGGGCTCGACGGTCGTGAGCGTGAACGGGACGCCGCGGTCCAGCAGCGCGACGGCCGCGTCCCAGGTGACGGTGAACTCGCGGGGGAGCCAGCCGTTCGACGCCGCCCACGAGCGCTCGCGGTGGTCGGGCGTGCCGTCGTAGCAGATGGCCTCGGCGACCTCCAGGTGGTCGGCGTCGCGGCCCCAGAACCTCGCCAGGGCGGTGAGGGTGGCCGGGGCGCAGGTCAGATGGTGCTGGCGGACGAACGGGACCGCGAGCCGGACGTCGCGGGCGTCGGCGGGGGCGGCCTCCATGCGGGCGGCGACCTCCTTGAAGAAGCCGTCGCCGGCGCGCCTCGCGTGCTCCACGGCCGCGGCGAGGTCCCCCATGCGGTGCGCCAGGTCGGAGCGACGGCCGGCGACCCAGCGCGCGGCGGTCGCGTCGATCATCGGCGAGAGGGCCTCGTAGCGGTCCAGGCTCGCCGCCGCCTCGGCCGACATCCCCGCCTCGGCCTGGAGGCTCGCGAGCTGGGCGACGATCACGCCGGAGGTCATGCGGGCGTCGGCCTCGGCGAGGAACGCGATCGCGTCGGCCTCGCGGTCGAGCAGGCGCAGGAGGTGGGCCTTGGCCTGCACGGCGGGCCGGTACCAGGGCCGCAGCGCCAGCGCCTCCTCCGCGGCGGCCAGCGCCTCCGGGCAGCGGTCCTGCGCCTCCAGCAGCGACGACCGCTCGACGCGCAGCCAGGCGCGGCCGGGGGCGATGCGCTCGGCCTCGTCGAGCCGCCGGGCGGCGCGTTCGAAGTCGCGCAGGCCGGCCAGGGCCAGCGCGTGCGTGGCCTCCCAGTCGGACCGGACCTCGTCCGACGCCCCCTCCAGCGGGCCCACGCGGGCGAGGAACCGCCAGGTGGCCAGGGGGCCGCGGCGGCCCAGCATGGTGCGGGCGCGGTAGTAGGCCGCCTCCGGATCCTTCGGGTCGTCGCGCCAGGCGCGCAGGGGGAGGGCCAGGCCGAGCCGGGTCGCGCCGAGCTGCCACGCCAGGCGCCCGGCCAGCGTCTTCGCCGCCGCGCCCGGCCAGCGCGACATCGGCCCCAGGCCCTTCGCGACCTCGTACGCGCCGAGGTAGTCGCCGGCCTCGTAAAGCTCCCGGATCCGCGCGACGCCCACCTCGGCCGTCGTCGGGGCCTCCGCATCGATCGTCGTCGCCATCGTCCGGCCCTCGTCGGTCCCGCCGGGGCGTCCGTCGCCCGGCCTCGTCCCCTCGATATGAATATACGACCGACACGCCGTCGGGCGGCCGGGTTCCCGCCCGTCGCCACGAATCGACGCTTGCACGCCGCCAAGGGGTTTTTGCTTGTGGCCGCCCGACATCCGTCCTATGCTGCCCGTGGGTCGATGGAATTCGGGGCGGCGCGGCGGCCCGAGAGGGCCGGGGGGGTTGGGCATGGTTGGCGGGCGACGGATCGTGGCGGCGTGGTTGGCGCTGGGGCTCCTCGGGGGTGCCGCGCGGGGCGAAGAGGCGCCGGCCCCCCTGGCGCGGTACGCGCCGGCCGAGAAGCTCATCGCCTACTTCGAGTTCGACGGCCTGAAGGCCCACCAGGAGGGCTGGAAGAAGACCGCGGCGCGCAAGGCGCTCGTCGAGACGAAGCTCGGCGAACTGCTGGAGGATCTGGGCCGCCAGGGGCTCGACGCGATCGCGAAGAACGAGCCGAAGTTCCGGCCCGCCCGCGACGCGGTGGCCCCGCTGCTGGCCCACGTCAAGGACGAGGGCTTCGCCGTCGCCGCCTTCGGCGACCCCGACGATCCGCACTTCGTGGCCGTCGCCCGCGGCGGCCATCGGCCCGAGGTCGTGGAGCGGCTCCGACAGGCCGGCGCGCCGGTCGATCCCCCGGCCGGCAAGGGCGATGCGAAGGCCGGCCGGACCATCCATCGCGACGCCCCCGATTCGGCCTGGTGGGCCGAGGGGGACGACCTCGTGTTCGCCGACCCCGAGGGCGTCGACGCCGTCCTCGCCGCCCTCGACGGCAAGGCCCCGAACGCCGTCGGCCACCCGTCGCGCGCCGCCCTGGCGAAGCCCGAAGGGGGATTCGAACCCGTCGCCGCCGGCTTCGTCGACGTCGCCGCGCTGCCGCCGATGCCCCCCGACGCGGTCGAGCTGGGCCTCGACGGCGTGAAGCGCGTCGAGCTGCGCTGGGGCTTCCAGGACGACGCCCTGGTCACGACGGCCCGCCTCGTCGCCCCCGCCCCTCGGCGAGGGATCCTGGCGCTTCTCGACCAGCCGACGTTCGGGATCGATTCCCTGCCGCCCATCCCGGCCTCGCAGCATTCGTTCGCCGCCCTGTCGATCGAGCTGGCGAGGACTTATGAGAAGGTCGCGGGGCTGGTGAAGGCGAACGACCCGGCCTCGGCCCGGAAGCTGGAGGAGTTCGAGGCGACGTTCCGCGCGCGCCTGGGCCTGGACCTCCGCGCCGAACTGCTCCCCCTGCTCGGCCCGAAGGCGGCGGTCTACCTGATGCCGGTCGAGGTGCCGGACATGGACTTCCCGGACCCGCGCATGGCCGGGTTCCTGGCCTACGCCGGGCTGGTGGTCTCGGTGGAGGCGAAGGACGAGAAGGCCGTGGCCGAACGTCTGGAGAAGCTGATCCCGACGATCAACGCGGCCGTCGCCGCCCAGGCCCGGAACCTCCCCCGGCCGCCGCAGTTCGTGCGGGAGAAGGGGGAGGGCGTCGCCTACGTCCTGGACCTCAAGCCTCTGAACCTGCCGCCGTTCCTCGCCGACCTGTTCTCGCCGACGATCGCCGTCGGCGGGGGCCAACTGGTGATCTCGCCGGGCCGCGACGGCGTGCGGCTGGCGGTCGCGGCGGGCTCGACTCCGGACAAGGCGTGGAAGCCGACGGAGAAGTTCGTCCCCCTGGCGGAGGCGCTGCCGGCCGGGATGCTGCTCCTAGGCGTGGACGACGTCCGCGACTCCATCCCGATCATGATCGAGAACCTGCCGCAGCTCGCGGCGGTGGCCAACGCCCAGATCGCCCAGCAGGCCGGCCGCGACGAGGTGTTCATCGACGTCGATCCGGCCAAGGTGCCGCCGGCCGACCAGCTCCGCCCGCTGCTGTTCCCGGCGTCGATGGCCTTCGCCGTGGACGACGAGGGGGTCCTCTACCGCCAGCGCGAGTCGCTCCCCAGCGTGACGTCGCCGGCGACCTCGGCCGTCCTGATCGCGCTGCTGCTGCCGGCCGTGCAGTCGGCCCGCGAGGCGGCCCGCCGCGCGCAATGCGTCAACAACCAGAAGCAGATCGCGCTGGCGTTCCACAACTTCCACTCCGCGAACGACGCCTTCCCCGGCGACATCGTCGGCAAGGACGGCAAGCCGCTGCTGAGCTGGCGGGTGGCGATCCTGCCGTACATCGAACAGCAGGAGCTATACAACAAGTTCAAGCTCGACGAGCCCTGGGACTCGCCCCACAACAAGCCGCTGCTGGCGGAGATGCCCCGGGCCTTCCTCTGCCCCAGCCGCCCCCCCGGCGATAAGGCCCACGCGCACTACCAGGGCTTCGCCGGGCCGCACGCGATGCTCGAACCCGGCAGGAAGGTCCCGATCCAGGACGTGACCGACGGCACGTCGAACACGGTGCTGGTGGTGGAGTCGTCCGGGGAGGTCCCCTGGACGAAGCCCGACGACCTCCCCTTCGACCCCGCCGCGGCCCCCTCGCTGTACGGCGCGGGCTCGAAACACCCCGGGGGGTTCAACGCGACGTTCGCGGACGGCTCCGTCCATTTCCTGAAGACGACGATCCGCCCCGAGGTCCTCAAGAACCTCATCACCCGCGACGGCGGCGAGGTCATCGGGCCCGGCGACTTCTGAGGGGCGAGGGAGGGCCGCGGCGGCGCGACCCGGACGGTCGCGCAAGGGATCCGGGAGAAACTTCGGCGGCGATTGGCGGGGTGCGGGATCCGGGGGTATATTGAAATCGTGCCATCGAATCCCGATCCCCGCGTGCGCCCCCGGGACGCTTGATTGATCCCGGGCCGGGCGACGTCGGCGGTTTCTTATACGGCCTCGTCTCAGGAGACGTCCGATGTCGACCGCGGGCAAGGTGCTCAGCGTTTTGGTCCTCCTGGCCACCATCGGCTGGATCGTCCTGGGCGCGGGCGTGGCCCAGCTCAACCGCAACGGCAACGCGGCGCTGGCCAAGCTCCAGGCCGACCTGGAGAAGGCCGAGCAGGGCCTGCACGACGCCGAGGTCGCCCTGGTGAAGCTCAAGGCCGACACGTCGCGGTTCCAGGAGAACATGGACACCCAGCTCGCCGTTTTGCGGGCCAAGACGACCGACGTCGAGGCCGCCGGCTCGCGGCTGAAGGGGATCCTCGCCGACATGCAGGGCCAGCTCGCGACCGTCGAGACCACGGTCGCCAACGCCCAGCACGACCTGGAGATCCGCAAGCAGGAGAAGGACGCCGAGACGCAGCAGCTGGCCGACGCCCGCGCCGAGGTGCTGAGGCTCCGCGGCGTCGACGACGAGATGACCGCGCGGCTCGCCTCGCTCCGCGACGAGTTCAAGAAGACCTACGAAGAGAACGTCGGGAAGGTCTCCGCCTCCCGCTGACCCGCCGGGCCGGGCGTGCGGCCCGGGCGTCCATGATCGACACCGACGGATCGCGACGGGACGAAGGACCGACGCCGCCCCCCGCCCCCGGCGGCTGGGTCGGCGTCGTCGCGAATCCGGCCTCGGGCGCGGGGGCCGGCCGCCGAAAGGCCGAGCGGCTCATGGCCGCCCTCGGGTCCCGCGGCGTCGACTCGGCCCCGGCCTGGACCCCGGCCGACCGCGCGACGCTCGTCGCCAGGGCCGCCGCCGACCCGTCCTGCCGCTGCCTGGTCGCCGTCGGCGGCGACGGCACGGTCTCGGCCCTGATCAACGAGCGGCCCCGCACGCCGATCACGGTCCTCCGCACCGGGACCGAGAACCTGGCCGCGCGGCATTTCCAGCTCGGCGGCGACCCCGACCGGCTGGCCGCGACCATCGCCGGGGGCCAGTCGGTGCCGGTCGACCTGGGGGTCGCCAACGGCCGCCGGTTCCTTTTGATGGCCGGCTTCGGCTTCGACGGCGACGTCGTCAGCCGCCATCACGGCCTGCGCACCGCGACGGGCTCCGTCCGCCCCACCCATCGCGCCGCGTACGTCGAGCCGATCCTGCGGTCGAGCTTCACCTACCGCTTCCCGTCGATCGCCGTGCGGGTCGAGGACGCGGGGGCCGAGGAGACGCTGATCGGGACCACGGTCTTCGCCTTCAACCTGCCGCGCTACGCCCTGAACCTGCCGTTCGCCCCGTCCGCCCGCCAGGACGACGGCCTGCTCGACCTGGTCGTCTTCCGCGACCCCGGGCCGTTCCAGGCGCTGTATTACCTGTGGCGGGTGGTCCTGGGGACCCACCTGAAGCTGGCGGGCGTGTACCACCGGCGGGTGCGCCGGATCTCGCTGTCGTCGCGGGGGACGGTCCCCGTCCAGATCGACGGCGACCCCGGCGGCCGGCTCCTGCCGGCCTCGGCCGCCGCCGACCCGGCCCAGCCCACGACCCGCGAGCTGTGGACGGTGGAGGTGCTGCCGGCGGCGATCCGGGTCCTGGTCGACCCGTCGTGGTCGCCGACGCCCCGCCCGGCCCCCCTCGCCGCGGGCGGCCTCTTCCGCTAGAATCCGGGCGTCGCAAGGAAGGCCCCCACGCCCGAACAGGAGTCGAGCACGTTGAACCCTCCCAACCCGGTGACGATCGGCCCGGTGACGATCGGGAACGGCCGGCCGCTGGCCCTGATCTCCGGCCCGTGCGTGATGGAGCCGAGCGATATGACGCGGCGCGTCGCCGTCCGGCTCAAGGAGATCTGCGGCGAGCTGGGCGTGCCGCTGATCTTCAAGGCGTCGTTCGACAAGGCCAACCGCTCGTCGCGCTCCAGCTATCGCGGCCCGGGGCTGGCGGCGGGGATGGACGTCTTCCGCGCAGTGAAGGAGGAGACCGGGCTCCCGGTCACGACCGACGTCCACGAGACGATCCAGGCCGCCCCCATCGCCGAGGTCGTCGACCTGCTCCAGGTCCCGGCGTTCCTCGCCCGCCAGACCGACCTGCTGGAGGCCGTCGCCGCCACCGGCCGGGCGGTGAACGTGAAGAAGGGGCAGTTCATGGCCCCGTGGGACATGCAGAACGTCGTCGACAAGCTGATGGACTTCGGCGCGAGCGGGGCCCTGCTGACGGAGCGCGGGTCGACGTTCGGCTACGGCCGGCTGGTCAACGACATGACCGCGATCCCCCTGATGCAGGCGACCGGCGCGCCGGTGGTCTTCGACGCGACCCACTCGGTCCAGCTCCCCGGCGGGGGCGAGGGGGGCAAGACCACGGCCGGCCGCCGCGACATGATCCCGACCGTCGCCCGCGCCGCCGTCGCCGCCGGCTGCGACGCGGTCTTCCTGGAGGTCCACCCCGACCCCGACAAGGCCCTCTCCGACGGCCCCAACTCGCTGCGCCTGGACGACCTGCCGGCCCTGCTGAAGCTCCTGCTCCGGATCCGCGAGGCCGTCGCCGGCTGATCCCGGGGCGGACGCGAACCGGACGGCCCCCCGCGACGTAATTCCCCGGGGGGCGTCCGGAAAGGGCTCGCGGCCCTGTCGCGCGGGCGGCAGAATAGGGGGGACGGGGGCGACGCCGAACGCGACCGCCCCGCCCCGGGCGGCCCCCCCCTCGACGGGGACCGACCGCCCCCGGCCCGCGCCCGGATTCGATCGATCATCCCCCCAAGGCGCGCGGCCCGAGCATCTCACCAGGAGCGACCGACTTTGATGGGGTCCAATCGTTGCGCAGGCGCCGCCCGGGCCGCCCTGCTCGGGTTCACGTCCGCGGCCATGGCGCTGGCCCCGGGTTGCAGCTACCAGGCGCCGACCAAGTCGGCCTCCAGCCAGGGGACCTACACCCCCGGCGCCGTCGTTTCGAAGGCCACGGCGAAGGTCGGCCCGGCCGCGCGTCGCGACTCAGTCCAGCGGGCCGCGATCCTCGAAAGCTCGATCGAGCTGATCAAGGGGGCGGCGCTGAAGCCCGGCGGCGACAACTTCCGCCTGGCCACCCAGAAGCTCAACCAGTTCTTCGAAGGGACCCCCCCGGCCGAGTACGTCGTCCGCAATGAAGTCCTCCGGTTCCTCGCGCGCCAGCTCCCGCGCAAGATGATGGAGGAGGTCCAGTCGTCGAAGTGGTCCGAGGGCCGCGACGCCCGCCACATCGAAGACTGCATGCTCTACAGCGACATCGCCGGCCGCGTCGGCGGCACGGGCGACGACCTGGCGCGGGTCCGCCGCGTGTTCGACTGGATCGTCGAGCAGGTGCAGCTCGTCCCGGTCGGCAGCCTGGGGACGCCGCAACTGCCGCAGGTCTACGCCCGCCCGTACGACCTGCTGCTCCGCGGCATGGGGACCGAATCCCAGGGCGCGTGGGCCGAGCGCTCGTGGACCTTCATGGCCCTCTGCCGCCAGCTCGGCGTGGACGTGGGCCTGCTGACCTACTCGCGGGGGAACGTCGTCGAGCCGTTCATCCCCAAGACGGGCGACCCGCTCAACCCGTTCGGCCCGGCGCGCGAGGAGCGGCCCCCCCAGGTCTGGATCTGCGCCGCGCTGATCGACGGCGAGGCGTACCTGTTCGACGCCCGCGCCGGCGTCGCCGTGCCGGGCCCCGGCGGCGAGGGCGTCGCCACCCTCCGGCAGGCCCTGGCCGACCCGTCGATCCTGGAGGCGATGAACCTCCCCGGCCTCTCCCCCTACGACGTCAGCCGGGCCACGCTCCTCGGCAGCCCGACGAAGGTCGGCGTCCTGATCGATTCCAGCCAGGGCTACTTCACGCCCAAGATGCGGCTGCTCCAGGGCGAGCTGGCCGGCAAGAACCGCACGATCCTCTACCACGACCCCGCGGCGCAGGCGTCCCACTTCGCCGAGGTCCTGGGCGACCGGCTGGGCGGCGTCTCGTTCTGGACGGTCCCCCTGGAGGTCGAGACCCTCCTGTTCACCGACCCCCGGTTCGTCGCCGCCACGCAGCAGTCGCTGCTGTTCTTCCGCGGCGAGATGCCGCTGATCTACGCCCGCGTCAAGCAGCTCCGCGGCGACCTGGACGAGGCCGTCTCCGACTACGTCGGCTTCCGCTTCTCCGAGACCCAGGCGTTCCTCAACAACAAGAACGTGGTCATCCCCGGGGGGATCCAGGAGGGCCTGGACGCCTATGCCACCTACTACCTGGCCCTCGCCCACCTGGAGCGCAAGGACCTCCGCCAGGCCGAGCTGATGTTCACGAAGGTGCTGGAGATCCTCCCCGAGCCCACCGCCGACTCCCCCCCCTACTACATGTTCCGCCGGGGCGCCCACGCCAACCTC
>Ga0209958_1000904_pt1 | contig 32237 bp, 24 predicted proteins | sample ThiBio_inoc_plan_FD_183942 | JGI IMG/M metagenome (GOLD analysis project Ga0209958, IMG submission 183942) | Wastewater bioreactor microbial communities from Cape Town, South Africa - Thiocy_inoc_plan (SPAdes) | ecosystem: Engineered > Bioremediation > Thiocyanate > Unclassified | place: South...
CCCGCCACGATCGTCGCCCCCGTCAGCACGCCCAGGCTCCAGCCGCCGTGGCAGGTCGACAGCAACGGTCCCGCCCCGTCGCGCTCCACGCCGATCGCGTGGGCGTTGGCCGCGACGTCGATGATCCCCTTCGTCGCCCCGAACAGGAACGCGGCGAGGACGAAGGCCGGCATCGTCCCGACCGTCATCGCCGCGAACGCGACCACCGGGATCGTCAGGCAGAACGAGACGCAGCCGACGAGCGTCACGGCCCGAGTGCTCCGCGAGGCCAGGGCCCGCCCCGCCGCCGGCATCGAGATCAGGCTGCCCACCACCAGCGCGAACAGCGCCACGCCGAGCCGGCCGTCAGTCAGGCCGAGCCGGGCCTTGTAGGTGGGCAGGTACGCCGCCCACGAGCCGAACCCCACCCCGTCCAGGGCGAACAGCGAGAACGTGGCGAGCCGCTCATGCCCGACGGGCGAGACGAGCGGCTTGGGGAGGTACCAAAGCTTTCGAAGGGCCGGCGGGTCGTCCATGGGGGAAGATGCTCGATCCTGCATGAGCCTGCAATGTTCTGCACGAATATTCTGAGTTCACAGGGATTCTAGCCGTCATCCGACCGACATCAAGGCATCGCGGGCGAATTCTCGGATTCTTCAAGCAACATGCCGCAAGTTCGTGCAGGATTGACGAAGGAGGCGGCGGATGCGACGATCCACCCGCTTGGCTTCCATCCTATCGCGAAGCCGTCCCGCGGGGAGTGCGATGCTCACGGCCGAACGCAAGCAGAGGCTCCTGGAGGTGCTCCGGAGCGAGGGGAAGATCCTGGCCTCGGAGATGAGCCGGCGGTTCGGGGTCTCGGAGGACACGGTCCGGCGCGACCTCCGCGAGCTGGACCGCGCCGGGTTCCTCCAGCGGGTCCACGGCGGCGCCCTGCCGCGGACGCCGACCTCCATCGAGCACAAGGCGAGGCAGAAGGAGTCGACCGACGCCAAGCGCCGGATCGGGGCCGCCGCCGCCCGGCTCCTGCAGCCGGGGCAGGTCGTCACGCTCGACGCCGGGACGACCCCGCTCGCCGTGCTGGAGGCCGTCGGCCCGGACCTGGCGCTCACGGTCGCGACCCACAGCCTCCCCGCCGCGGCCGTCCTGGCCGAGCATCCGAGCCTGGAGGGGATCGTGATCGGCGGCCGGCTGTTCAAGTCGGCGCGGGCGGCGGTCGGGGTGGCGACCGTCGACGCCTATCGCCTGCTCCGCCCGGACGTCTGCATCCTGGGGTCCGCCGGGCTCCACCCGGAGGCCGGCGTGACGGGGTTCGACGCCGAGGAGGCCGAGGTCAAGCGGGCGTTGCTCGCCCACGCGGCGAACGTCGTGCTCGTCGTCGCCAGCGAGAAGCTGGGGACCGTCGCCCCGCACCTCATCACGCCGGCGGGGCGGCTGACGCACCTCGTCACCGACTCCGACGCCCCCGACGACGTCCTCGCCGCCTATCGCGAGCTGGGCATGGAGGTCGTCGCCGCCTGACGGCGCCGTCTGGCGTCGGCGAGGAGGATCGCCGAAGATCGGCCGGTGCTGGACATCGTCGATCCCTCGGAGGAACCGCCCGTGATCCCCCCTCTCCTCATCGCCCTCGGCCTCGCGAGCTTCCAGGCCGAGCCCGCCCCCGCCGAGATCGTGAGCGTGCGCCGCGTCTGGGACGAGGCGAACCACAACGCGTTCACCGACCTGATCCGCTTCCGGGACCGCTGGTTCCTCGCCTTCCGCGAGGGCCAGGGCCACGTCTCGCCCGACGGCGCGCTCCGCGTGCTGACCTCGAAGGACGGCGAGACCTGGGCCTCGGCCGCCCGGATCACCTCGGCCGACGGCGACCTGCGCGACCCGAAGCTCTCCATCACGCCCGACGGCCGGCTGATGCTGGCGGGGGCCTCGGCCCTGCACCCGCCGTCGAAGGTCAAGCACCAGTCGTTCGTCTGGCTCTCCGAAGACGGCGAGGATTGGTCGGAGCCGCACCCGGTCGGCGACCCGAACTTCTGGGTCTGGCGTCCCGCCTGGCACGAAGGGACCGGCTACGCCGTCGGCTACTCCACCGTCGAGCCGCACTCGACGCGCCTCTACGCCGGCAAGGACGGCCGGGCCGAAACGCTCGTCCCGACCCTCTTCGACCAGGGGTTCGCCAACGAGGCCGCCCTCGCCTGGCTCCCGGACGAGACGGCGCTCTGCCTGCTCCGCCGCGACGGCTCGCCGAACACGAACCAGCTCGGGAAGTCGAAGCCGCCCTACACCGAATGGACCTGGAAGGACCTGGGCGTCCACCTCGGCGGCCCGGCGATGCTCCGCCTGCCCGACGGCCGGATCGTCGCCGGCGGCCGGCTGCACGCCCCCAAGGCGCACATGGGCCTGTGCTGGCTCGACCCGGACGCCGGCTCGCTGGCCGAGTTCCTCCCGCTCCCCTCGGGCGGCGATTGCAGCTACCCGGGCCTCGTCCTCCACGACGGCCTGCTGTGGGTCAGCTACTACTCGTCGCACGAAGGGAAGACGTCGATCTACCTGGCGCGCGTCAAGCTGCCGGAGAAGGCCGCGGGCCGTTGACGGCGAGGCGGGTCAGCCGCCCTCCCCCGGCTTCGTCGGCCCGGCCGGCGAGCCGGAGGAGGAGGGGCCGGCGCGGAGGGATTCGATCAGCGACGTGTACGCCGCCGTGAGGGCCTTGCGGCTCAGCAGGCCGACGAGTCGCGTCCGGTCCGCCGGGTCGACGACCGGGATCTCGTCCGTGTTCAGCTCGGTCATCCGGCGCAGCGCGGTGTGCAGGTCGTCGTGGACCGTCACCGCGGAGACCGGCCGGGTCGCCAGGTCGTCGGCCACGACCAGCGGGCCCCAGGCGTCGGAGCCCAGCAGCGCCAGCCGCAGGTCGTGGAGCGTGAAGACGCCCGTCATCCGGCCCTCGGCGTCGAGCACCGGGAACAGGCCCTCGGACGAGGCCGCGACCTTCCGCACCAGCCGGTCGAACGGCAAGGCCGCCGGGAGCGTCTCGATGCCGGTGGCCCGCACGCCGGCCTCGCCCACCTTCAGGCGCGAGAGGACGTCCACGACGAAATCCCCCTGGTGCGCCGGGCTGTCGACGGGCGACCCGACCTGCTCCTCGTACATCGTCCAGCGCCGCGAGAGGGCCACGTTCAGGCCGCAGGCCAGCATCAGCGGCACGAGGAGGCTGTACGAGCCGGTCATCTCGCTGACCATGACGATCGAGGTCAGCGGGGTCTTGGAGACGCCCGCGAAGAAGCCCCCCATCCCCACCAGCACGAACGCGGAGGGGTCGATGGAATCGGCGAACCCCAGCGAGTGCAGGAGCTGGCCGTACGCGCCGCCGAGCATCCCGCCGATGAACATCGAGGGCCCGAACACGCCCCCGCTCCCGCCGGAGCTGATCGTGAAGCCCGTCGCGACGATCTTCGCCAGCGCCGCCGCCAGCAGCAGCCCCGCCGACATGTTCGGGACGAACGGCGAGCCCCCGCCGACCGCCAGCTCGGGAGGCTCGCCGATCGCCCCCCACTGCACCCAGCCGTAGCCGCCGGCCATCACCTGCGGGAACGCCAGGGCCAGCAGGCCGAGCATCAGGCCGCCGAGCGCCGGCTTGAGCTTCCGGGGGATCGGCATCGGGTGGAAGAAACGGTCGCGGAGCCCGTAGAACGACCGCGTGTACCCCCAGCCGACCGCCGCGCAAAGCAGCGTCAGGCCGACGTACATCGGCAGGTCGGCCAGCCCCTGGAACGTGAGCGGCGGCATCGCGAAGACCGGCCGGGGCGTGATGAACAGCGCGAACGTCGAGTACGCCACGATCGCGCTGGCCAGGCACGGCAGGAGCGCCGCGGCCTCGAACGCGGTCGACGAATAGAGGACCTCGCCCGCGAACAGCGCCCCGCCGAGCGGCGCCCGGAAAATCGCCCCGACGCCCCCCGCCGCCCCGGCCAGGACCAGCAGCCGCCGCTCGCTCGCCGGCAGGCGGAGCACCCGCCCCAGGTACGAGCCGAACCCCGCCCCGATCTGCGCGATCGGCCCCTCCTGCCCCGCCGAGCCCCCCGTCCCGATCGTGACGATCGAGGCGACCGCCTTGATGAACGGCACCCGCGTCCGGATCATCCCGCCCCCCTTGTGGAAGGCGCGGATCATCGCATCGGTCCCGTGCCCCTCCGCCTCCGGCGCGAAGGTGAAGACCAGCCAGCCGGAGAACAGGCCGCCGAGCGTCGGCAGCAGGACGACCATCCACCACGGCCAGGGATACGAGACCGCTCGGGCCTCGCCTTCCAGCGTCGGCGGCATCGAGAAGTGCATCAGGCCGCCCAGGACGTGCGCGTACATGAACTGGAGCGAGATCAGGAACGCCACCGCCCCCAGGCCCGCCACCACGCCCACCAGCGGCGAGCAGATGCCGGCCCGGCCCACCCCGGGCGTCGCCCAGAGGTCGGCCAGGCGGCGGAGGCCGGCGGCGATGATGCCGGGGCGGCGCGAGGGGGCGGGCGAGGGATCGGTGGCGCTCGGGTCTTCGACGGGCATCAAACGTCTCTCGTCAGGTTTCGGCGTGGGCTGCCCCGCGGCCGGGGCGGAGGCGATCCCAGATGAGGAAGGCGATGATCCCCAGCGCCAGCGAGCCCAGGCCATAGGCGATCACCGGCCTCGTGGACGTCAGGAAAACGAACAGCCAGCCCACCAGCGCGGCGACGGCCGGCAGCGGGTACAGCGGCATGCGGAAATTCAGGCGGGCCATGATCTCGGGCCGCGTCCGGATCCAGAAGACCGTGGCGATCTGGCCGACGAACTGGATCAGGATCCGCGAGGTCAACAGGGCCGCGATGACCGTCGACAGGTCGGCGAGGCACGCCAGCATCCCCAGCAAGCCCAGCAGGACCAGCGAGCGGTGGGGGAAGTCCCCCTTCGGGTGCGTCGCGGCGAAGAACCTCGGGAAGTGCCCGGCCTTCGCCGAGGCGTACGGGACGCGGCTGTAGCCCAGCGTCGCGGCGAAGGTCGACGCCAGGGCGGTCCAGATGACTATGCCCGTCAGAAGGCCCGCGGCGCCGGGGCCCAGCACTCGGCCCATCATGTCGGTGGCGACGTGCTCCGACTCCATCGCCTCGCGCCACGGCAGCACGCCCAGGATGCTGACGTTCATCGTCAGGTAGATCGCCGCCACCGCCAGCACGGAGATCAGGATCGCCCGCGGCAGCGTCTTCGAAGGCTCCTCGACCTCGTCGCCCATGTAGCAGACCTGGTAATAGCCCAGGAAATCGTACATCGCCACCGCCAGCGCCGCGCCCAGGCCCACGGCGTTGCCCGTCGTCAGGGAGAAGGCACCCTCCGGGAAGTCGAACGCCAGCTTGGGGTCGAAGTGCGACAGCCCGACGACGATCACCCAGCCGACGGTCAGCAGCATCCCGACCCAGAGCACGACCAGCAGCCGCCCCGCGACCTCGATCCGGCGATACGCCAGGAACGTCACCAGCCCCATCACGCCCAGCCCCGCGACGTTCGACCAGCGCACCGGCGCGTCCAGGCCGGGGACCAGCGAGCCCCAGTCCCAGGCGACCCCGTTCAGCGCCGGGATGAAGAACCCGGCGTACTGCGCCAGGCCGATCGCGCCGGTGGCGACCTCCAGCGGCCCGCTGAACAGGAACTGCCACACGAACAGGAACTTGAGGGCGCGACCCGTCCGAGACTCCCCATACGCCGCGTCGTAGAAGTGGTACGTCCCGCCCGACCCGGGGAACGCCGAGGCCAGCTCCGACCACACGAGGCCGTCGGCCAGGGCGACGAACACCCCGACGATCCACCCCAGCATCGCCTGGGGGCCGTGCATCGCGGCGATGATCGTGGGGATGGTGATGAACGGGCCGACGCCCACCATCATCGACATGTTCAGGCTGACCGCCTGGAGCAGGCGCAAGCGACGTTGCAGCATCGGAACCGTCCCGGTCGCGTCCTCAGGCTCCCCCCGGCGGGGGCGTGAGGCTCCCATCTTGCGGCGGCACGGCCTTTGCCGCAATGCCGGACGCCCCCTCTCCAGGAGATCGCATCATGGCTTCCCGGAACGCCGACCTCCACGGCTACGCCCCCGACAAGGCCGACGGCGCGCTGCTGCTCATCGACGTCGTCAACCGCTTCGACTTCCCCGACGCCGACGCACTGCTCGCCCACGCCCGGCCGATCGCCGAGCCCCTGGCGCGACTGGCCGACCGCGCCCGCAAGGCCGGCGTGCCGGTGATCTACGTCAACGACAACTTCGGCCGCTGGCGGTCCGACTTCGCCAGCCTGGTCGAACACTGCCTGGAGCCCGACGCGCCCGGGCGCGAGTTCGTGGCGAAGCTCCGGCCCGAGGAGGACGACTACCTCGTCATCAAGCCGAAGCACTCCGGCTTCTTCTCGACGACCCTCGGGACGCTCCTGGAATACCTGGGGGCCCGCACGCTGATCCTGACCGGGGTCACGACCGACATCTGCGTGCTGTTCACGGCGAACGACGCCTACATGCGCGACTTCGGCCTGGTGATCCCCGAGGATTGCGTCGCGGCCGTCGACGAGGACGACGACCGGACCGCCCTCAAGCTGATGCGCCGCGTCCTCAAGGCCGACGTCCGGCCGTCGTCGGAGATCGACCTGGAGGCGCTGGCGATCTCGACCGGAAACCGCGCACGGGTGCGGGACTGATCGCGTAGAATGGGTACTGGATGGCTATCGCTCGAAAACATCGAGGAGCCGAGAATTCCTCCCTTCTCCCACGAGGGGAGAAGGATGCTCGGCGTCGCCATCCTCAATGTTTCCAACGGCACGACATGAAGGTGTCCCCACCCCTCGGAGGCTTGCGATGTCGACTTCGCTGCGGATCGGCCTCGGTGTGCTCCTCGCCGTCGCATGCGCCCCTGCGCGGGCCGGCGAGCCGGCCCCCGCGTCGGCCGAGGTCTATGGAGCCTGGTCGTTCTACAACAACATGGGCTGGGGGGCGTACTACCAGGGCAATCTCTCGCTGGCGCGCGACCGCTTCACGCACGCGATCGAGTACATCCGGCCCTACCAGAAGGAATATCCGCGGCTCATGTCGCGGAGCTGCCACGACCTGACGCGCGTCCTCTGCGCCCAGGGGAAGTTCTCCGACGCCGAGCCGATGGCGAAGTGGGTCGTCGAGGCCCGCGACCACGACCCGCGCACCCGCGAGGACGTGATGTTCGACAGCATCTACCTCCTGGCCGTCGTCTATCGCAAGATCGACCGCGACGCCGACGCCGTCCCCCTGCTCCGCCGGGCCGTCGCCCTGGAGGAGAAGCACCTGGGCCCCGGCGACGCCCGCGTGGCGCTGACGCTCAAGGAGCTGGCCGACGCCGAGGCCAGGTCGGGCGCGCTCGCCGAGGCCGACGGCCACTACCGCCGGGCCGTCGCCATCCACAAGCGCTACAGCGCCATGAACCTCGACCTGGCCGACGCCCTCGCCGCCCGCGCCGGCGTCCTGGAGAAGCTCGGCCAGGCGACGCACGCGGACCTGCTGGCCCAGGAGGCCGGCAAGATCCGCGAGGAGGCCGAGGGCCTGCCCCGGCTCGCCGACCACATGACGACCCCGCTGGCCACGCGCACCGTCAGGCCAGAAGCTCGCTGACCACCCGGCCGTGGACGTCCGTCAGGCGGAAGTCCCGGCCCTGGAACCGGTACGTCAGCTTCGTGTGGTCGAAGCCGAGCAGGTGGAGGATCGTGGCGTTCAGGTCGTGGACGTGGACCTTCTGGTCGGCCACGCCGAAGCCCAGGTCGTCGGTGACGCCGTGGCTGATCCCCGGCTTCGCGCCGCCGCCGGCCAGCCACATCGTGAAGGCGTTGGGGTGGTGATCGCGCCCGTCCGAGCCCCCCTGCACCATCGGCGTGCGGCCGAACTCGCCCCCCCAGACGACCAGGGTGTCGTCCAGCATGCCGCGCTGCTTCAGGTCCAGGATCAGGGCGGCGCAGGCGCGGTCGGTCTCCGCGCAGTTGTTCTTCAGGTCGGCGGTGAGGTTGCCGTGCTGGTCCCAGGCCTCGTGGAAGATCTCCACGAACCGGACCCCGCGCTCCAGGAGGCGGCGGGCCAGCAGGCACGTCCCGGCGAACGAGCCCTTGCCCGGCTCGGCGCCGTAGAGGTCGAGGATGTGCTTCGGCTCGCGCGAGAGGTCCATCACGTCGGGCGCGGACATCTGCATCCGATACGCCGTCTCGTACGAGTTGATCCGGGTGGCGATCTCGGGGTCGCCCATGGCGTCGAGCCGGTGCTGGTCGAGCGCGTGGATCGCGTCGAGCGAGTCGCGCTGGACGGCCTGGTCGACGCCCTCGGGGTTCGAGAGGTAGAGGACCGGGTCGCCGCCGGTGCGGAACTGCACGCCCTGGTAGACGGTGGGGAGGAAGCCGCTCCCCCAGTTGGAGTTCCCGCCGCTGGGGCCCTTCTTGCCGGTGCTGAAGACGACGAAGCCCGGCAGGTCGTTCGCCTCGCTCCCCAAGCCGTAGCACGTCCAGGCGCCCAGGCTGGGGCGGCCGAAGATCATGGAGCCGGTGCTCATCATGATCTGCCCCGGCGCGTGGTTGAAGGCGTCGGTGTGCATCCCCTTCACGACCGCGATCTCGTCGATGACGCTCGCGGTGTGCGGGAGGAGTTCCGAGACCTCGGTGCCGGAATTGCCGTGCTTCGCGAACTTGAACTTGGGGCCGAGGAGCTTGGCGTCCGGGTTGATGAACGCGGCGCGGTAGCCCTTGAGCAGTTCGGCCGGCGGCAGGGTGCCGTCGAACTTCGCGAGCTGGGGCTTGTTGTCGAACATCTCCAGGTGCGACGGCCCGCCGGCCATGAACAGGAAGATGACCCGCTTCGCCTTGGGCGCGAAGTGCGGCGCCTTCGGGGCCATCGGGTCGAGGGCCGCGGGCGATCCGGCGGCGGCGTCGGCGGCGATCAGCTCGCGCAGGGCCATCGCGCCCAGGCCCACGCCGCACTGGTTCAGGAACCAGCGGCGCGAGACGTCGAGCGGGCTGCGGCCGCGATGCAGGCGATCCTGGCAATTCATCGGAGGGGCTCCCCGCCTCTGGAATCTGGTTCAATCAACGTCCTTCCCCCCCTGGCGGGGGAAGGTGGCCCGCAGGGCCGGATGAGGGGGAGGACGCGCGAGGAAGCCGTCGGGATCCCGGGCCGGTCGGACGGGCTTTCGAACCCCGACGAGCCGTGTGCTTCGCGTCCCCCTCATCTGACCCCTGCGGGGTCTGTCTTCCCCCGCGAGGGGGGAAGACCGCCTCATCATTCCTTGGTGATCGTCTCGTCCAGGTTCAGCAGCACGCGGGAGACGACGGTCCAGCTCGCGTGCTCGGCCGGGTCCGGGGCGCCGCCGGAGAGCTTCGCGGCGTCGTCGGCGTCGGCGGCGAAGCGGGCGGACTGCTTGTGCAGGAGGTCCGTCAAGACCTGCCGCTCGGCGTCGGTCGGCCGACGGGCCAGGCAGCGGCGGAAGGCGTAGGCGATGCGGTCGTCGTCGGTCGACCCGCCCTCCTTCAGCGTCAGGGCGGCGAGCGACCGCGCGGCGTCGAGCGCCACCGGCTCGTTCAGGAGGGCGAGCGCCTGGAGCGGCGTGTTGGACCGGCTCCGTCGCACGCAGGAGAAGTCGCCGTTGGGGGCGTCGAACGCCTGGAGCACGGGGTACGGGATCGACCGGAACCGGAACGTGTAGAGCGCCCGGCGGTACTTCGCCGAGCCCTGCGACTCCGGCCAGGGCTTCGGCCCGTAGCTCGCGGGGGGCTGGAACAGGAACATCGGCGCGGGCGGGTTGACGCTCGGGCCGCCGATCGTGCGGTCGAGGAGCCCGCCGGCGTCCAGGACGACGTCCCGCACCACCTCCGCATCCGTCCGCACGCGGGCCCCCCGGGCCAGCAGGCGGTTGAACGGGTCCTTCGTCAGCAAGTCCGGGGTCGCCTTCGACGACTGCCGGTAGGCGTTCGACCCCACGATGGTCCGGTGCAGCCGCTTGAAGCTCCAGCCGCCGTCCATGAACTCGACGGCCAGCCAGTCGAGCAATTCCGGGTGCGACGGCGGCTCGCACTGGGAGCCCAGGTCCTCGCTGGTCGCGGTCAGGCCGGTGCCGAAGTACGCCTGCCAGACGCGGTTCACGATGGCGCGGGCGGTCGTCGGGGCCTTGCGATCGACGAGCCATTCGGCGAAGTCCAGCCGGGTCGGCGACGGCGTGCTCGGCGGCGGGTTCAGGAACGTCGGCATGCCGGGCTGGACGACCTCCGCCGGCTTGAGGAAGTCGCCGCGCTCCAGGCGATGCGTCTCCCGCTTGCGGTCCCGCAGCACCAGTTGCGACGAGCCCTCCGGGTGCGTCTTCCACAGGGCCTCGATCCGGTCGTTCGCGCCCTTCCACTCGGGTACGGTCGTCCGGAAGTGGGCGAACAGGGCGGCGGCCTGCTCGGGCGTGCGGGCGTCGGGCGCGACGGCCAGGGCCTCGCGGGCGGCGGCGGGGACGGGGTCGGCGGCGGCGTCCGGGGCGTCGGTCGCGGAGAGCCGGAAGCGGCCGAGGTTGTTGTTCTGGTTATCGTCGCTGTTCCAGCCGCCGTGACGCTGGTCGAGCTTGAAGCGGAGCCGCACGCCGGCCGGGAACGAGACCGGCTTCTCCAGCACGAACACCGCCCGGCGCGGGACGTTGCGGCGGCCGGGGCCGATGTCGATCCCCCAGGCCGTCTCGACCTTGCCGTCGATGGCGTAGTCGATCGGCCCGGTCACGCGACGCTTGCCGCTGCGGTCGTCGAAGATCGGCTCCAGCACGGCCTCGGCCGGGTTCACGTCGGCCGTGGCGCGGGCGATCTTCGCCGCCGCCCACTGGTCCGGCTTGTCGGCGGGCGCGACCTCGACCTGGAAGTCGGTCAGGGCGAACAGGCCCTTGGTGGAGCGGCCGGGGCCGTTCAAAGGCAGGCTGGGGTCGTTCAGCAACTCCAGGCGGATCGCCGCCACGGCCGGCACGGGCTCCAGGGCGGTGAAGGTGTCGACGTGCAGCGTGGGGGCGTAGCCCGAGGCCAGCAGCGAGCCGTCCTCCTGCATCGTATGCTTCTGGCCGGTGCCGTTGTTGGCGTCGACGTCGGTCCGCACGACCGTCCAGTTCGGGCCCGGGGTCTTCGCCGACTCCTCCCACGACCGCAGCCGGTCGACCCAGTCGGGATGGTCGCGACGGAGGCCCTCCTCGATCGCGGCGGTCTCGCGCCGGATCGCCTCGCGCTTTTCCAATTCCTCCGGCGTGTAGGCGGCGACGGCCGCCTCGTCGACGTTGTTGAGGAACGCGAGCATCCGGTAGTAGTCGACGTGCTGGATCGGGTCGTACTTGTGGGTGTGGCACTGGGCGCAGCCGGTCGTCAGGCCGAGGATCGCCTTGCCGACCGCGTCCATCCGGTCGAACATCGCCTCGACGCGGAACTGCTCCGGGTCGACGCCGCCTTCCTCATTAATCATGGAGTTCCGCAGGAACCCGGTGGCGACCAGTTGGTCCTGGTCGGGGTTCGGCAGCAGATCGCCGGCGACCTGCTCGACGATGAAGCGGTCGTAGGGGAGGTCGCGATTCAGGGCGCGGACGACCCAGTCGCGATAGAAGTAGACGGTGCGGGGCTTGTCCTTCTCATAGCCGTCGGAGTCGGCGTAGCGGGCGGCGTCGAGCCAGATGCGGCCCCAGCGCTCGCCGTAGTGGGGCGACTCCAGCAGGCGGTCGACGAGGCGGTCGTAGGCGTCGGCGCGGTCGTCGGCGAGGAAGGCGTCGACCTCGGCGATCGTCGGCGGCAGCCCGGTCAGGTCGAGCGCGAGGCGGCGGATCAGCGTCGTCTTGTCGGCCTCGGGCGACGGGCTCAGCCCCTCCGCTTCGAGCCTGCGGAGGATGAAGGCGTCGATCGGGTTGCGGACCCACTCGCCGCGCGAGACCTGGGGCGTCGGCGGGCGATCGGGGGGGATGAAGGCCCAGTGGCCCTCGTACTCGGCGCCCTCGGCGATCCACGCCTGGAGGACCTTGATCTCCTCGGGCGAGACCGGCTTGCCCGTCTTCGCGGGGGGCATCTTCTCGTCGGCGTCGTCGGTCGTGAGGCGTCGGATCAGCTCGCTCGCCTCGGGGTCGCCCGGGACGACGGCCGGGTCGCCGCTGGAGGCCGGCGCGGTGGCGGCCTGGAACGTGTCCAGCCGGAGCTTCCCCTTGCGCTGGGACTCGTCGGGCCCGTGGCACTGGAAGCACTTGTCGGAGAGGATCGCCCGCACGTCGCGGTTGAACCGGACCGACGGCGCCGAGGGGGAGGCCCCGCCGAGGTCGCCCGCGCGGGCCGTCGCGGCCGACGCGACCGCGACCATGGCCGCGACGAGCCCCAGCAAGGAAGCCCGAAGGCGCGACGGGCCCGTTCCGACTGCTCGGTCCATCATCATGAATCCGTCCTCGCGACGGCTGGCGGTGGTGGGATCGCACGCATCGGCGGGATAGAAGACTTCAAGGGCTCGGCCCCGTCATTGTAACCGCGCCGCGGCCCCGATTGCACGCCCTTCCGGTTTTCGGGCGGGCGCGCCGCAATCCTTCGCAAGCGCCCGGCGTCGGATCGAGACGTTTGGTTCGAGGCCGGCGTTGCCGCCGCGCCGCCGTTCGCGTAGATTGATCGGTCCCGTCGTCAAGCCCGGAAGAGAAGAGGAGCCGAGGTCGTGCCAGAGGCCGCCCAGGGAGCCCCGCCCATGAGCCCGTCCCCCACCCCCGCCGGCGCGCGCCTGGACCCCATGGGCGGCCACGGCGTCCTGCGGCCGCTCTCGCCGCTGCCGCCCGAGTGGCGATCGCTCCTGCACGCCTTCGTCCTCCAGGCCCGGCGCACCCCCGACCGCCCCGCCGTGCGCGACAGCACCGGCGCGGCGCTCACCTACGGCCAGACCCTGATGCGCGCCGCGGCCCTGGCCCGCGTCCTGTCCCGCGAGCTGGGCCCGGAGGACTACGTCGGCCTGATGCTGCCGCCGATGGTCCCCTCGGCGGTGGCCAACCTGGCGCTGGGGCTGCTGGGGAAGATCCCCGTCAACCTGAACTACACGACCAACCAGGCGATGGTCGACGCCGCGGTCGTCCAGTGCCACATCAAGACCGTGCTGACGTCGGCCAAGGTGCTGGACAAGTGCCCGATCCGGCCGGCCGCCGGCCTGATGATGCTGGAGGACGTGCCGGCGAAGGTGAAGGCGGCCGACAAGCTGCTCGCCGCGGCCGTCGCCAAGGCCGCCCCGATCGGCGTGATGGGCCGGTTCCTGCCCGGCCTGCGGGCGCGCGGCCTGGACGACCTGGCGACGATCATCTTCACGTCCGGCTCGACGGGCGACCCCAAGGGGGTGATGCTCACGCACCGGAACATCCTCTGCAACGTGCTCCAGGTCCAGGAGCAGATCCACCTCGCCGAGCGCGAGATGATCCTCGGGATCCTGCCGTTCTTCCACTCGTTCGGCTACACGATCGGCCTGTGGACGGCGCTGGTGCTGGGCAAGACGGTGGTCTACCACTTCAACCCGCTGGACGCCCGGACGATCGGCAAGCTCTGCGAGGAGCACGGCGTCACGCTGGTCGCCGGCACGCCCACGTTCGCGCGGATGTACCTCAAGGCGTGCCGCCCCGAGCAGTTCAAGACGCTCAAGCACCTGATCCTGGGGGCGGAGAAGCTCAAGGACGAGTGCTACCGCGAGATCAAGGCGACGCTGAACATCGAGCCGATGCAGGGCTACGGGACGACCGAGCTGTCGCCGGTGGTCTCGGTGAACGTCCCGGCCGACGCCGCGCTGCCCGACGGCCGGACGATCCACGCCAACCGGCCGGGCTCCGTCGGCCTGCCGGTCCCGGGGACCTCCGTGAAGACCGTCCACCCGGAGACGGGCGAGGACCTGGCCCCCGGCGCGACGGGGCTGATCTGCGTGAAGGGCCCGCAGGTGATGTCCGGCTACCTCCACAAGCCCGAGGCCACCGCCCAGGTGCTCAAGGACGGCTGGTACTCCACCGGCGACCTCGGGTTCGTGGACGAGGACGGCTTCCTCACGATCACCGACCGCATCAGCCGGTTCTCGAAGATCGCCGGCGAGATGGTCCCGCACGTCGGGGTGGAGTCGGCCGTCATGTCGGCCGCCGGGGTCGACGAGCAGCAGGTGGCCGTCACGGCCCTCCCCGACCCCAGGCACGGCGAGCGCCTCTGCGTCCTCTACACGGACCTCGGAGCCAGCCCGGACGAGATCCACCGCCGCCTGGTCGCCGCCGGCGTCCCCCGGCTCTGGATCCCCTCGGTCCGCGACTTCATCCAGGTCGACGCCATCCCGATCACCGGGACCGGCAAGATCGACCTCAAGGCCCTGCGCGAGGCCGCCGCCCGCCAGCCCGCCTGACCCGGGCTCGGCGGGACGCCGGCCGTCGCCCGCCGCGCGGCGATTCTCGCGCCGGGGTGGATATGATAGAAAGGAGGGGGCTTCCTCAGGGCGAGCCACGGAGAGCCGCATGGAGCTGATGCTGCGGGTGACGTCCGGGCCGCACGCCGGCGAGGAGCGTCTGATCGACCGATCCGACCCCTTCATCGTCGGCCGGTCCTCGCGCGCGGCCTTCCCCATGACGGGCGACCTCCTCCTCTCCCGCGAGCACTTCCGGATCGAGAAGGCGACGGGCGTCTACCACCTGATCGACCTGGGGAGCACCAACGGCACCAAGGTCAACGGCCTGCGCGTCCAGCGCGTCATGCTCCGCGAGGGGGACGTCGTCGCGGCCGGCCAGAGCGGCTTCGAAGTGCTCGTCTTCGGCTCCCACCCCGACGGCTCGGCGAGCCCCACCTGCCTGGGCTGCGGGGCCCGGCTCCGGCGCGAGCCCGCGGCCGACTCCAGGTCGGGCGAGCGCACCAACGTCATGAGCCTCCCGGCGTTCGACGCCACCGACGCCGCCCTCTGCCCCGACTGCCGCGCCCTCCGCCGCCGCTTCCCCGAGACCGCCCCCGACTTCCTCATCGACGACCTGATCGGCGAGGGGGGCATGGGCGAGGTCTACCGCGCCACCGAGCTCTCCACCGGCCGTCGCGTCGCGATCAAGATGATGCTCGCCAACGCGGCGACCGACGAGAAGGCGTTCCACTACTTCCGGCGCGAGATCCACGTCCTGCGGAACCTGCTCACCCCCGGCGGCAAGGGCCACCCCGGCATCGTCGCCTTCTACGACCTGTTCGAGGTCGACGGCCGCTACCAGCTCGTCATGGAGTACGTCGACGGACAGAACGCGCTGGAGTGGGCCAAGGACCATCGCCCGCTCCCCGTGGCGACCGTCGCGCAGATCGGCCGCCAGCTCCTCTCCGCCCTGGCCTACGCGCACGGCAAGGGGTACGTCCACCGCGACGTGAAGCCCTCCAACCTCCTGGTGATGGGCCCCGTGCACCGGCCGCGGGTGAAGCTCTCCGACTTCGGCCTCGCCAAGAGCTTCGCCGAGGGGAACCTGTTCTCCACCATGACCCGCCAGGGCGACGTCGGCGGCTCCACCGGCTTCCTCTCCCCCGACCACATCCGCGAGTTCCGCGACGTCAAGGAGCCGGCCGACATCTACAGCGCCGGGGCCACGCTCTACTACCTCCTCACCGACCAGTACCCCTACTTCGGGTTCAACCCCCGCCAGGCGAATTCCTACGAGCTGATCCTCGAATCGCCCCCCATCCCGCTGCGCGCGTACCGCCCCGACGCCCCGGAGGAGCTGGAGCGGATCCTCATGAAGTCGCTCCAGAAGCAGCCGAAGTCCCGCTGGAAGACCGCCCAGGCGATGAGCGACGCCCTCCAGGAGCTGACCCTCATCTCCCAGGCGTAGGGCCCGCCGCCCCCTGGCGGATCCGGCCGATCCGGTTTAGGATGACGGACGATCGGCGACGCACGAGAGCGAACCTCCTCCCCACCGCGCCGCGATCGCTTTCAGGTCGGCGGCCGGTCGCGAAGCTGCGCGGGCGACGCACCCGGCCGCCCCCCAGCAGGCCCGCCATGAGCAGCAACCCGCCGATCGTCCGGCCCGAGTGGGCCACGACCCTCGACCCCGCCCTCCAGAAAGAGTTGGAGCAGTACGTCCTGGTCACGAGCTGGGACAAGCTGCTGGGGATGGTGGACGTCGTCTACAACTGGGGCCGACGGTCCTCCATCTGGCCCCTGGGCTTCGGCCTGGCCTGCTGCGCCATCGAGATGATCTGCACGGCCTCCAGCCGGTTCGACCTCGCCCGCTTCGGGGCCGAGGTCTTCCGCGGCTCACCCCGCCAGGCCGACCTGATGATCGTCTCCGGGACCGTCACCAAGACGATGATGCCCCAGATCGTCCGGCTGTACGACCAGATGCCGGAGCCCAAGTACGTCATGGCGATGGGCGCGTGCGCCTCGGGCGGGGGGCCGTTCAAGGAGGGGTACAACGTCGTCTCGGGCGTGGACAAGTTCCTCCCCGTCGACGTCTACGTCCCCGGCTGCCCGCCGACGCCGCAGGCCCTCATCAACGGCATCATCGCCCTCCAGAAGAAGATCGACGGCGAGTCGCTGGCCGTCGCCCCCTGGTATCGCGGCGACGTCGAGCGCGACGTCCCCGTCCCGGCCCTCGGCCCCGACCTCGTCGACCTCCGCACCGTCGAGCTGGCCGCCGAGCGCACCGCCGCCGGGCTCGTCGAGAGGCGCGAGGAAGGCCTCGAAAAGCCCCCCCTGATCCCCGCCCCGCAGCCCGGCGACGACGCCCCGCCCCCTCCGCCGGAGCCCGGCAAGAAGCCCGCGAAGAAGGCCAAGCGGGCCGTCGCCCGCCCCAGCGCCGTCTGGCTGGGCGACGAGGGCCTGGCCGCGCTCGCCGCCCGCCTGGACGCCGCGCTCGGCGCGGGGACCGCCGAGGTCGTCCGCGCCGGCCTCCTGATCCCGGCCGACCGGCTCGTCGCCGCCGCCCTGCACCTCCGCGACCGCGACGAGATCCGCTTCGACTACCTGGCCAGCCTCCAGAGCGTCCACTATTCGGACTGCATCGAGGTGAACTACCACCTCGACAGCACCGCGCGGCCGGGCTCGATGATCCTCCTCCGCGTCCGCACCGCCGAGACCGAGGGGGCGGGCGCGGTCCCGTCGCTCTACCACGTCTACCGCGGCGCGGACCTCCAGGAGCGCGAGGTCTTCGACATGATGGGCGTCCGCTTCGACGGCCACCCCGAACTCAAGCGGATCCTCATGTGGGACGGGTTCGCCTACCACCCGCTCCGCAAGGACTACCTGGAGCCGTACTACGAGGGGCCGACCAAGGTCTTCTCCAGCCGCGTCGACGAAGGCCAGGGCCGCCACTTCCGCGCCGAGGAACTGAACCCCCACGGCACCAACTTCAAGGTCCCGAAGACTTTCAAGCACTGGGCCGACCTCTCCGGCATGGACGACCCCAAGGGGGCCGACGCCATCCCCGAGGGCGTCCGGGTCGAGGCGCTGGACTCCGACCAGTTCGTGGTGAGCATGGGCCCGCAGCACCCCAGCACCCACGGCGTCTTCCGCATGAACGTCCGGGTCGACGGCGAGACCATCGTCGGCCTCAAGCCCGTGATGGGCTACCTCCACCGCAACCATGAGAAGATCGGCGAGCGCAACACGTTCCTGATGAACATGCCGTTCACCGACCGGCTCGACTACCTGACGAGCATGGGGAACAACTTCGGCTACGCCCTGGCCATTGAGCAGTTGATGGGCGACGAGGCGAGGCCCCCGGAGCGGGCCGAGTACATCCGCGTCGTCATGGCCGAGCTGACCCGGATCGCCAGCCACATGTGGTCGATCGGCTTCCTGCTGAACGACCTGGGGGCGTTCTTCACGCCGGCCCTGTACGCGATCGAGGAGCGCGAGCTGATCCTCGACCTGTTCGAGTGGGCCTCGGGCAGCCGGATGATGTGCAACTACTTCCGGTTCGGGGGCGTCGCGGCCGACCTGCCGCCGGGCTGGCTCGACCGCTGCCGGGCGATCGTGGAGACCCGGCTCGACGGCAAGATCGACGAGCTGGACGCCTACCTCTCCGGCAACGAGATCATGCTCGACCGGACCAAGGGCGTCGGCGTGCTGTCGGCCGCGGACGCGATCAACTACTCGACGAGCGGCCCCGTGCTGCGGGCCTCTGGCGTGGCCTACGACGTCCGCCGCGCCGCCCCCTACGGGATCTACGACCGCTTCGAATTCGACGTCCCGACCGGCTCCGCGGGCGACGTCTACGAACGCTACTGGGTCCGGCTCCAGGAGATGCGCGAGAGCGTCCGGATCCTGAAGCGGGCCGTGCGCGACATCCCCGACGGGCCGATCCTGGCCGGCAAGAAGACGTACCAGATCAAGGTCCCGGCGGGCGAGGCGTATGGGCGGGTCGAGAACCCCAAGGGGGAGCTGGGCTACTATGTGGTGTCGGACGGCTCGGCGACGGCCTACCGCTACCACGTCCGGAGCCCGAGCTTCATCAACCTGACGGCCCTGGAGCGGATGTGCCTGGGCCGCACCATCGCCGACGTCGTCGGCATCCTGGGGAGCCTCGACATCGTGCTCGGCGAGGTCGATCGGTAAGGCGAAGGAAGGGTCTCATGTCCATCGGGCGAGGCGTGATCCGGGGCCACTGGATCACGCTCAGGCGGTTCCTCCTCACGTTCGCGCGCGACGTCCGCGACGGCCTCGCGCTCACCCGGCGCGGCGGCGGCCCCCAGGCCCTCGACCTCTTCCGCTCCCCCGCGCGCGGCGAGGAGCGCGTCGTCGTCCAGGACGAGCACACCGACGGCCTGTTCACCGTCGAGTACCCCGACGAGCGCCTCCCCGTCTACGAGCGGTTCCGCATGCTGCCGGTGCTCGTCTACGACGACGAGGACGGCAACGTCCGCTGCACCTCCTGCAACATCTGCGCGAAGGTCTGCCCCCCCCAGTGCATCTGGATGGTCCAGGCGAAGAGCCCCAAGGGGACCGTCGTCCCGCTCCCCGAGGACTTCTTCATCGACATGGACGTCTGCATGAACTGCGGCCTCTGCGCCGAGTACTGCCCGTTCGACGCCGTCAAGATGGACCAGAACTTCGAGCTGGCCAACTCCGAGCGCCACCAGACCCACGTCTTCAGCCTGCAAGACCTCCTGGTCTCCAGCGCCTACTACGCCCAGACCCACCCCGAAGCCTGGTCGAGCGACGACGAGACCTCCGAGCGCGCCAAGGTCGCCAAGAAGAAGGACCAGCGCCTCCGCAAGGCCCTGGGCGTGCCGGCCCAATCCTGAGCCGCTTTTTTCGCGAATCCTGAAATCTCGACGCTGTGGTCGCGGACCTTATCCGATGGTCGGAGGTTCTTTAACAACCCGCATGGATCGATCAGGGAAGCGAGAGTCGCGCCGCCACGAGCAACCACGGCGGGGGTTGGACAACCCAGCACCGCTCTAAATAACGCAAGAAGCCTGCCCCACGACATCCCCTCTCCCGCCGGGAGAGGGTAGCCGCGCAGCGGCGGGTGAGGGTCGTCGGAGTGTCAGGAACGTGCCGGGCGTGCGGAGGCCGCGATAGGCCGAGGCGACACCGAAGGGTGGTCCGAGCGGTCCGCCCGGACGGTTCGAATATTTGATGAGGAGCGTCTTCCCCCCTCGCGGGGGAAGACGGACGCCGAAGGCGTCAGATGAGGGGGACGCGAAGCACGGGCCCCGTCGGGATTCGAGGGCCCGCCCGAGACGGCCGCCGCGAGATCCGACCACCGTCGCGCTTGTCCTCCCCCTCATCCGGCCCTGCGGGCCACCTTCCCCCGCCAGGGGGGGAAGGACGTCAGGATAGCCCCCAAGGTCCGCGACGCCCACGAAAACAACAACTCGATTGCGACGAACAAACCCATTTTCCGGACCGCGCAAATCGACTCAAAACCAACACCACAAGCCACATACACCAATACCCCCGCGCAACGTCGTGCCGACGGACAAAGCCATTCGGAGCCAACCCGGCCTCACCCCATCCGCGCGGGAATCGGGGTTCCACGATCAGGGCGTTCATGGTAGCTTTCTCGCCCGTCGGCGCGGACGATGTCGCCGAAGCCTACTCGTCACCCGTACCAAGGAAGGCGGGCCGCACCATGATCAACCCCAGGAATTCCCATTCCCCCCTCCCGGACGACCGTCGCCGCCGCTGCCCGGTCTGCCGGCAGTCGGTCTACTCCAAGGCCGGCATCCATCCCCAGTGCGCCATCAAGCAGGCCGACCCGCTCCAGGCCCAGGACGACCCAGAAGCCGAAGGGATGGAAGCCGTCGCGACGCCGGTCGCCGTGAAGAAGCCCATCGCGAAGGCCCCGAAGTTCAAGCCCGCCGCGATCAAGGCGTCGGCCTGACCGACGGGCGGCGGCCCCCCCCGCCTTCACGGCTCGATCGGCAGGTCGAGCCGTTCGCCCCACTCGTTCCACGACCCGTCATAATTGGCGAGGTCGGCGTAGCCGAGGCGGGCGAGGTTGAAGAGGACCACCGTGGCCGCGACGCCGCCGTTGCAGTAGGCGACGACCGGCCAACTCGGGTCCAGATTCTCGCGTTCGACGACCGTCCGGAGTTCGTCGAGCGGCAGGAACCCGCCCCCCTCGGCGAAGAACCGCTCGCGGGGGATGTTGACGGCCCCCGGGATGCGCCCGCCCCGCGGGCCGCGGCGACGCGCCGCCGTGTACTGGCCGGCGTCGCGGGCGTCGACGAGTTGCAGGCCCGGCTCGCCCAGGCGGTCGCGGAGCTGCTCCGCGGTCAGCCGGAGCGCGGGGCGGACGCGGGGCGTGAAGGTCGCGCGGGGCGGCGTCGGGACCTCGGCCGTCGTCGGCCGCCCCTCCTCCACCCAGCGGTTCCAGCCCCCCTGGAGGACGCTCGCGCGGTCGTGGCCGTGGTAGGCGAGCGCCCACCAGAGCCGGGTGGCGTACTGGCCCCCCATGTGGTCGACCGCCACGACGTGCGTCTCGTCGCCGATCCCCCGGGCGGCCATCGCCTCGGCGAACGCCCCGGGCTTCGCGACCTGGGCCTTCACCGGGTCGTCGAGGTCGACGATGTCGCGGGTCCAGTCGACGTAGACGGCCCCCGGGATGTGGGACGCGGCGTACTCCTCGGGCGCCCCCTTGTAGTCGGCCTCCTCCACGCCCGGGGCGACGGGGCGGGCGACGACGTAGCCGCGGACGTCGACGACGCGGACGGACGGGTCGTCGAGGTGGGCTTCGAGCCATTCGGGCGTGACGATCGGGTCTCGGTCGGGCATGGGGTTCGCGTCCCTGTAGGTTTCCCGGGGCTTCGCCCCTTAAGATAACCCGGTCCCGACCGTCCCCCAAGGGCCGCGCCCGCCAGGGTGTACCTTTGGATTTTGGCGGATCGCGCCGGAGGTTGAGGGGGCGTCGTAACGGCCTTCCCCCCTGGCGGGGGAAGGTGGCCCGCAGGGCCGGATGAGGGGGACGACGAGCGAGAAAGCCGTCGGGATCCCGGGCCGGCTCGGACGGGCCTTCGAATCCCGACGGGGCCCGCGCTTCGCGTCCCCCTCATCTGACGCCTTCGGCGTCTGTCTTCCCCCGCGAGGGGGGAAGACGTCCATGAGCGTACGACCTTCCGTCAAAGTCCCAAGGCACACGCGCACGCCGCAATCGAATCGGAAGCGAATCGACATGAAAGCCGCCGTCTTCTCGAAGTTCGGGGACCCCGCCGAGGTGCTGGAAGTCCGCGAGGTCCCCACGCCCGAGCCGGGGCCCGGGGAGGTCCGCGTCCGGATGATCGCCAGCCCGATCAACCCGTCGGACACCATGTTCGTGGAGGGTCGCTACGGCGTCCGGCCGACGCCGCCGGCCGTGCCGGGGTTCGAAGGGGTCGGGGTGGTCGACAAGGCCGGGCCGGGGCTGATGGGCCGGTTCGTGGTCGGCAAGCGGGTCGTCGCCATCAATAATAAGGGGGGCAACTGGGCCGAGTACGCCGTCATCCCCTGGAAGCAGGCCCGGCCGGTCGCGGCCGACATCCCGGACGACCAGGCCGCCACCTTCTTCGTCAACCCGATGACGGCCGTCGCCCTGACCCGGCACGTCCTGGCCGTGCCGAAGGGGGAATGGCTGCTGATCTCCGCCGCCGGCTCCACCCTCGGCAAGATGATCGTCCGCCTCGGCCGCCGCGACGGCTTCAAGACCCTCTGCGTGGTGCGCCGGAGCGAGGCCAAGCAGGAGCTGATCGACCTGGGCGCCGACGCGGTCGTCAGCTCGTCGGAAGGGCCCGTCCCCGAACAGGTGCGGCGCATCACCGGCGGCGACGGCCCGAGGTACGCCCTGGACCCGATCGGCGGCGAGGCCGGGACGGCCGTCTTCCGGTCGCTGGGCAAGGGGGGCCGGCTGGTCGTGTACGGCTCGCTGACCGACGAGCCGATCGCCGTCGACCCGCGGTCGCTCATCACGTCCCGGACCTCGGTCGAGGGCTTCTGGCTCGGCTACTGGATGGCCGAACGCTCCATCCCGAAGGCCCTCATGCTCTTTCGGGAGGTCGCGACGCTGATCCGGGAGGGGGTCCTCTCGGCCGACGTCGGCAAGTCGTACCCGCTGGAGCGGGTCGGCGAGGCCGCCCGCGAGGCCGCGGCGGTGGGCCGCGGCGGGAAGGTGCTGCTCAAGATCGGGGCCGGCGGGTGAGCCGGATCGGCTCGCATCGGCGAGGCGTCCTGGGAGGGGCGCCGGCGTCGAGTTTTTCGGATTTCATTCGCCGAGGGTGGGGGGGCACGCTACAATTTCGAGGTGTAGAGACCGTCGCCGCGAGGGCGAACCAGGGAGGCCGCGTCCACCCCACGGGTCGGCCGCCATCCATCCCCCCGCCTCGCCCTCGAATGCCCACCTCCGGCCTCGCCAAGGTCATCCATCGTGCTGACGCCCCGAGAATCCGGCGCAGGCCGATTCTTCGCGTCATCCGTCGCGCGGGCGTCTGCGACGACGATCGCCGGGGCGGCGTCTCTACGGACCAGAACCTGTATGGAAGCCACCCGACCGAGAATTCACCGGGTCGCCTAGAACAAGTCCCGATGCGGCGTCGAGTCGACGACACAAGGCGCAGGATGCGGAGGATCGGCCGCGTCGGGCGGGGAAATATCCAAAGATGAGTAGCGGAACGAGCGGTGCTCAGGACTGGCGTGCGATCGCCTGCCTCTCCCCCAACGGCGAGCGTCTTCTGTGCGTGGGCGAGAGCTCCTCGCAGGTCCGCGCCGCCTACGCCGGGGCGTGGGGCGAGGTGATCCGGGACGAGGACCGTCCCACCGTGCGCGCCATCTCCCTGCAGCGCTGGACGGGCCAGTTCTGGGCCGGCCAGTGGGAGCACCAGTCCTACCTCGCCGTGCCGGCCACCCGGACCGGCAAGGCCCCGGGCGCCGACGCCGAGGACGGCGAGGTCGAGGGCGACCTGGAGGGGGGCGTGGCCGTGGCCGTCGAGGAGGCGGAGGCGGACGCGGACGACGAGGGCGACCTGCTGGAAGCCGGCGGCTCCAGCTCCAAGCGGAAGTGACGCCGGATCGATCGGATCGCGACGCCTCCCCTTCCTCCCCCCGGGCCCGCCGGGGGGTTTTCGTTTCCCAGCCGGAGCCCGGCGGCCGGCACCGGGTTTTTCGCCCGGATCGCTTCGCGCCGGCGAGGGCGTGCGGTAGGATGGGAGCCCCGCACGTTGCCGAGGGTCGATGCTCGTATGCGCGCGTCTTGACGACAGGCGCCGGCCGAAGGCTCCCCGTAGAAGTGAACTCGATCGAGACCCGCGTCCCATGATCATCGTCCTGAAGCCCCATTCCGCGCCCGACGTGGTGGCGCACGTCCTGGAGCGGATCGAGGAGCTGGGGCTGACGCCGCACCTCAGCCAGGGCGTCGCCCGCACCGTGATCGGCGTCATCGGCGACGAGTCGAAGCTCCAGGCCGAGCCCCTGGAGGCGATCCCGGGCGTCGAGAAGGTGGTGCCGATCCTCAAGCCGTTCAAGCTCGCCAGCCGCGAGTTCCACCCCGAGGACTCGGTCTTCGACGTCAAGGGGGTCAAGATCGGCGGCGGCCACCTGGCGATGATCGCCGGCCCCTGCGCGATCGAGGGCGAGGACCTGCTGTACGAGACGGCCGTCAAGGTCCGCGACGCCGGCGCCAACATCCTCCGCGGCGGCGCGTTCAAGCCCCGCACCAGCCCCTACAGCTTCCAGGGCCTGGGCGAGGACGGGCTGCGGATCCTCCGCCGCGTCGGCGACTCGCTGAACATGCCGGTCGTCACCGAGGTCATGGACCCCCGCCAGGTCGACCTCGTCGCCAAGTACACGGACATGTTCCAGATCGGCGCCCGCAACATGCAGAACTTCGACCTCCTCAAGGAGGTCGGCAAGGTCAAGCTGCCCGTCCTGATCAAGCGCGGCATGAGCGCGACGGTCAAGGACCTGCTGATGTCGGCCGAGTACATCCTCGCCCAGGGGAACCGCGAGGTCATCCTCTGCGAGCGCGGGATCCGGACGTTCGAGGACTCGACGCGGAACACCCTCGACCTGTCCATGGTCCCCAACGCCAAGTGCCTGAGCCACCTGCCGATCGTCGTCGACCCCAGCCACGCGACCGGGCGGCCCGAGCTGATCCCGGCCATGGCCAAGGCGTCGGTGGCCTCCGGCGCCGACGGCGTGCACGTCGAGGTGCACACCTGCCCGGAGAAGGCGCTGTCCGACGGCCCCCAGGCGCTCCTCCCCGATCAATACGCCCGCCTCATGGCCGAGCTCCGTCGGCTCGCCGAGCTGCTGGGCAAGTCCATCGACGTCTGCGAAGGAGTGACGGTCTGATGCGCACGCTGCTGATCGCCGGCAACTGGAAGCTCAACCCCACCTCGACCGAGGCCGCCGCCGCCCTCGCCGACGGGGTGAAGAACGGGCTCGGGCCGGCGACCGACGTCCACGTCGTCCTCGCGCCGCCGTTCGTCTTCCTGAACAAGGTCGACCAGGTGCTGGAAGGCTCGCCGATCGGCCTGGCCGCCCAGGACCTCTACTGGGAGTCCAACGGCGCCTTCACCGGCGAGGTCTCCGGCCCGATGCTGGTGGACGTCGGCTGCACCCACGTCGTCATCGGCCACAGCGAGCGCCGCCACGGCATGGGCGAGACCGACGCCCAGGTCAACGCCAAGCTCAAGGCCGCGCTCGCCGCCAAGCTGATCCCGATCGTCTGCATCGGCGAGACCAAGGACGAGCGCCTGGGCGAGAAGACCGAGGAAGTCCTCCTGGGGCAGCTCACCGGCTCGCTCGCCGGGCTGACCGCCGAGGAGGCCGCCGGCGTGGTCCTGGCCTATGAGCCGGTGTGGGCCATCGGCACCGGCCTGACCGCCACCCCCGAGCAAGCCCAGGCCGTCCACGCCTACATCCGGGGCTGGCTGGCCCAGGTCTTCGGCGAGGCGACGGCCGCCCGGGTCGTCGTCCAGTATGGCGGGAGCGTCAAGCCCGACAACGCGGCCGAGCTGCTGGCCTGCCCGGACATCGACGGGGCCCTCGTCGGCGGTGCCGCGCTGAAGGCCGGCGACTTCCTGGCCATCATCAAGGCGGGCCAGGACGTGACCGCCCGCGGCAAGTCCTGACCCGAGCCCCCGACCTCGATCGCGAGCAAAGGATTCCCAACGTGGGTGTACTGACCGTTATCTTCAACACGCTGATCGTGCTGCTCTCCCTGTTCCTCGTCTGCCTGGTCCTGATCCAGCGCGGCAAGGGGGGCGGCCTGGCCGGGGCTTTCGGCGGCGCGGGGGGCTCCAGCGCCTTCGGCACCAAGGCCGGGGACACGTTCACCCGCATCACGATCGTCGCGGCCTCGATCTGGATCCTGATGACGATGCTGCTGGTGATCCTGACCAGCCGCCAGACCCCGTCGCTGTTCGACGACGCCCCGACCTCGCTGACCCGCGACCTCACCAAGCCGGCCGCGGCCCCCGAGGCCCCCGCCCCCGTCGTCCCGGCCCCGGTCGACGCCGCGGCCCCGGTCGCCGGGGCCCCCGCCCCGTCCGCGGCCCCGCCGGCCGCCCCGGCCCCCGCGGGGGACGCGCCGGCCGCGCCCGCCAACAACTTCCCGCTGACGCCCGGCAACGAGCCGCCGCCGTCCCCCAAGTGACCCGCCGACGGCCCCCGAAAGACCGCGAGGCGAGGCGGACGCGCTCCGCCTCGCCTCGATCCTTCCACGACGACCGACGAGGCCGCCCTTGCTGCTGAGCATGACCGGATTCGGGGAAGCCCGGGGCCAGGGACCGGACGCCGGCCTGGCGATCTCGGCCGAGGTCCGCGCGGTGAACAACCGCCACCTCAAGATCACGGCCAAGATCAACGACCCCTACGGCCGGCTCGAGCCCGAGCTGGAGCGGCTGGTCCGCGACCGCGCCCGCCGCGGCACGGTCCAGCTCTCCGTCCGCGTCGAGCGCCCCCGCCGGGCCGAGGACTACCGGCTCAACGAGGCCGCCCTGTCCGGCTACCGCGCCCAGATCGAGAAGCTCGGGGGGGCCGTCGACCTCGCCTCGCTCCTGGGGCTGCCGGGCGTGGTCGAGGAGATGAAGGCGGCGACCCCCGACGTCGAGCAGGAATGGCCCGCCATCGCCCGCGTCGCAGCCGAGGCCCTCAAGGAGTTCGAAGCCGCCCGCGTCCGCGAGGGGGCCGCCATGGCCGCCGAGCTGTCGGCCCTGGGCCGCTCGATCCGCGAGACGCTGGGGAAGGTCGCCGACCGCGCCCCGCGGCTCGTCCAGGGCTATCAGAAGCGGCTGACCGAGCGGGTCCAGGCGCTGGTGCAAGAGCACGGCGTCGCCGTCGACCCCAAGGACCTGATCCGCGAGGTCGCCATCCTGGCCGACCGCAGCGACGTCTCCGAGGAGCTGGTCCGGCTCCGGGCCCACCTGGACCAGTACGAGGAGATCCTGGACGCCCCGGAGAGCGGCGGCCGGAAGCTGGAATTCGTCGTCCAGGAGATGGGCCGCGAGATCAACACCGTGGGCTCGAAGTCCAACGACGTCGAGATCAGCCGCCTCGTGGTCGAGGTCAAGGGGGTCATGGAGCGGATCCGCGAGCTGGTCCAGAACGTCGAATGACCGCGAATCGCAGGGAGACCACCGTGGAGACCGCGAACGACTGGTCAGCCCTGCCGGGCCGGCTCGTCGTCCTGTCCGGGGCCTCGGGCGCCGGCAAGAGCACCCTGGTCCACCGCCTGATCGACCGCGCCGGCGGCAAGGTCCGGCGCTCGATCTCCGCGACCACCCGCGCCCCTCGCGAGGGGGAGATCCCCGGCGTCGACTATTTCTTCGTGACGCCCGAGGAGTTCGAGGCCCTGCGGGGGGACCTGCTGGAATCGGCCGAGGTCCACGGGGCGAGCTACGGCACGCCCGCCGGCCCGGTCCGCGAGGCCCTCGCCGCGGGGCTCTGCGTGATCCTCGTGATCGACGTGCAGGGGGGATTCCAGGTCCGGGAGAAGGTCCCCAACGCCTTGCTCGTCTTCGTCCAGGCCCCGTCGCTCGACGTGCTGGAGCGCCGACTCCGGGAGCGCGGGACCGACGACGACGCCACCATCGCCCGGCGGCTGGCCAACGCCCGCCGCGAGATCGAAGCATCCGAAGGCTACGACGTCCAACTCGTGAACGACGACCTGGAGGCCTGCGTCGACGCCCTGGTCGCGACGCTGGCCGAACACCAGTGCGCAGGGGGGATCGGCCATGATTGAAGAGCTGAAGGAAGAAGAGATCGTCAACAAGGTGGGCGGCCGGTTCAAGCTCTCCACCCTGATCCAGAAGCGGATGATCGCGCTGAATCAGGGGGCCCGCCCGCTGATCGACGGCCGCGGCCTGGACAAGATCTCGATGGTGATCCAGGAGATCATGCAGGACAAGATCTACCTGGACATGTCCGGCAAGCTCCAGACCAACGAGTCGCCCGAGGATTACGTCGACGGCGGGACGGTCGATCTTACCCAGGCGTCCGAATGAGCGCGACCCGCGGCTGAGGAAGGCCTCGCGCGGGCGAAACCCCCGAAGCCGGCGCGGCCCGCCGGCCGATGACAGGGGACGCCGACTCCGTCATCGACCAGGTGCGAACCCGCGCCCGCCGGACGCCTCGAAGCGACCGCCGGACGCGGGGGCGTTCGGGGGGACCCATGCTCCTGCGACAGCGATTGTTCCGATCGGCCCCCGGCCTCGCCTTCCTCGTCGTCAACCTCTTCCTGGCCCTCAGCCTGCTGGGCTACGACCCCGGCGACGCGCTCCGCGGCCGGTCGACGCCCGACGACGCGGCGGTCGTGCCGGTCGCGAACCCGTGCGGCCCGGTCGGTGCCCAACTCGCGGAGCTGGCCCAGCAGACGTTCGGCTGGGCGTCATGGCTGGGGCTGGCCGCCCTGGCGGCGCTCAACCTGCTGGTCGCGCGCGGCCGACGGCCGGCCGACCGAGTCGGGCCCGCGATCGGCTTCCTGCTCGTCGCGACCGTCGCCGCCGCCCTCATCGACAGGTTCGGTGCCGGCGTCCGGCCGAGCGCGCCGGTGGGTCCGGGCGGGTATGCCGGCGCGATGGCCGCCTGCGCGCTGGAGGGGCAATTCGGGCTCGCCGGGATGCTCCTGATCCTCGCCGCCGCCGGGGTGCTCGGGGTCGCGCTCTGCCAGGAGGCGCTGATCACGCTGCCAGCGCAGGAGCTGTCGGCGATGCTCCCGGGCGTCTTCCGGCGGAGGCGGTCGGCGGCCCCGATCGCCGGCGTGCCGGCGCTGGCCGAGTGGCAGCCCGGGCCGCCGATGCTGGCCGGCGAGGCCGCGCCCCGCCCGGCCCTCGCGCGGGTCGCCGAGGTCGGGCCGCGCCCGGGCCCGCTGGTCCAGCGCGGGCCCGCGCCGGGGTCGGCCCCCGCCCCGGTGGTGCGCGGCCCTCAGCCGCCGGCCGTGGCGAGGCCGGCGCAGCCGGTGCCGATGGTCGACCCGTCGTCGCCGTTCCAGCTCCCGCCGTTCGAGCTGCTGGAGCCCCCGTCCCCCGCCCCGGTGCAGGAGCACGAGGCCCAGATCCACGCCCGCGCGATGCTCCTGGAGCGGACGCTCCTGGACTTCGGCTATCAGGTCCGCGTGGTGCAGATCGACACCGGCCCGGTCATCACCCAGTTCGAGATCGAGCTGGAGGCGGGCCTGCGGGTCTCGCGCGTCGCCGGGCTGTCGGACGACCTGGCGATCGCCCTGGCCGTGCCGACCGTCCGCATCGTCGCCCCGATCCCGGGCAAGAGCACCGTGGGCATCGAGGTCCCCAACGAGCGCCGGACGATGGTCCGCATCAGCGAGGTCATCGCCGACACCGAGGCGATGCGCTCAAAGACCCGCATCCCCCTGTTCCTGGGCAAGGACGTGAAGGGGGCCCCGATGGTCTTCGACATGGCCGACATGCCCCACCTGCTCATCGCCGGCCGGACCGGCACCGGCAAGTCGGTCTGCCTCAACGCCATGATCACCTCGATCCTCATGACCCGGTCGCCGGACGAGGTCAAGATGATCATGATCGACCCCAAGATGGTGGAGCTGTCCCAGTTCAAGAAGATCCCGCACCTGATGACGCCCGTCGTCACCGACATGAAGAAGGCCGAGTCGATCCTGTCGTGGGCGTGCGACAAGATGGACGAGCGCTACGGCTTCATGGCGAGGGCCGGCGTGCGGCACATCTCGCTCTACAACCAGCTCGGGGCCGACGAGATCCTGCGCCGGATCGCCCCCGAGGACGAGGAGGAGGCGAAGCGGATCCCGACCTACATGCCGTACATCGTCATCGTGGCCGACGAGATGGCCGACCTGATGATGACCGCCGGCAAGGAGGTCGAGCAGCACATCGTCCGCCTGGCGCAGAAGTCCCGGGCCGTCGGGATGCACCTGATCCTGGCCACGCAGCGCCCGACGGTCGACGTCATCACGGGCCTCATCAAGGGGAACATGCCGGCCCGGATCGCGTTCCAGGTGACGAGCCGCAACGACTCGCGCGTGGTCCTGGACGAGATGGGGGCCGACAAGCTGCTGGGCAACGGCGACATGCTGTTCCTGGTCCCGGGCACGTCGCAACTGGTCCGCGCCCAAGGGACTTACGTCTCCGACGCCGAGCTGAACCGGCTGACCGACTATCTCTCGCAGTATCCGGCGGAATACAGCCGCGAGATCATGCAGCTCAAGGCCGGCGGCGGCCCCGGCGGCAAGGAGCGCGAGGCGGCCCTGAAGGAGCGAGACGACCTGTACGAGCCGGCCATCGAGGTCGTCATCCGCGAGGGCCGCGGCTCCAGCTCGCTGCTCCAGCGGGCCCTCGGCATCGGCTACGGGCGGGCCTCGCGGCTCATCGACTTCATGGCCGAGGACGGCATCGTCGGCGAGTTCAAGAGCGGCTCCGCCCGCGAGGTCCTCTTCACTTGGGACGAGTGGGAGGCGCTCAAGAACGGCGGCGAGGCCGGCGGCGCCGCGGGGGCCTCCGACGGGGCCGCGGCCTGAACGGGAGACCGCGATGAGGAAGGCCCTCTCGGCCCTGATCCTGGCGCAGGTCGCCCTGGCCCTCGCGGTGGCCGCGACGTATGGGATGTTGCCCGACCGCGTGGCCACCCACTTCGGGCCCGACGGCCGCCCCGACGGCTGGGAATCGAAGGCCGCCTATGCGGCCTACCTGCTCGCCGGCTCGGCGATGATCTCGATGATGTGCGCCGGGCCGCTCTACCTGGCCCGCAAGCTCCCGGACTCGCTGATCAACATCCCGGAGCGCGACGACTGGCTCGCGCCGGAGCGCCGGGCCGAGGCCCACGACCGGCTGTTCGGCCTGGGGCTGGCCATCGCCGCGGCGACGACCGTGCTGTTCATCGCCCTCCATCTGCTGACCGTGCGGGCGAACCGCGAGCGACCGCCCCGGCTCGCGCCGGCCGAGGCGTCGGGGCTGATGGCGGCCTTCCTGGCCGTCCTCGGGGGCGTGATCTATGGCTTCAGCGGCCGGGCGTGGAAGATCGAAGACCGTCCCTGACCCGGCGCGGTCGGCTCAGCGGGGGGCCGGGGGGATGGTGCCCGAGGCCGAACGGCCGCCGGTCGACGCCGAGGGCCTGGCGGCGGGGGCCGCCTTGGAATAATAATTCGACCGCGGGACGCGACGGCGGGAGGCCGCGGACGAATAGGCGCGGGTCGCGAAGTTGGTCGACTGGTTGCGGAGCTGGAAATACGACGGCGGCGCGTGGCCCGACATATCGAACCGACCGCTCGCGTCGGCCCCGCCGTAGTTCAGGCTCGAACGCGGCGCGGACATGTACGCCTTCGAATTGGCCGCGGCGGTATACTTCTTGGCCCGCGCGACCTGCTCCTTGCCTTCCTTCGCGTAGTCTTCCGCGATCTCCCCCGCGTATTGCTGGGCGGCGGCGGGGCGGGCGAAGGCGACGGCGAGCAGGGCGAGGCCGGCGATCGTGATCTGGCGTCTCATGATGTTTGGCGTCTCGCGGGAAAAGACCAAGCATCGACGGCGATCGTCCCCGACCGCCTCCATTCTCATCATTGTCGGCCCCGCGGTCGTGGTTTTCAAGGACTCTTGAAGCCTCCGCGCATCGCGGGCCCCGTCATGTCGCCCGAAATCCACGCGAGGGCCCCCTCGGGATCGCCGTCATCGCCTCGCGAACCGCTCCCGGTTGACCTTGCGGAAATACTGTCGGGCGAGGATCTGGAAGAGGTCGTCCTCCTCGCCGGATCGGGTGAGATCCTGCCCCTTCTTCACGACGCCGATGTAGCCGACGAGCATCTCGTCGGTGGACGACGGCCCCCAGGTCACAAGCCGGGGGGGGTGGTGGGGGTTGCGGGGGTGATCCGAGTTGTCGAAGTGGGCGACGACGTGGACTTTCGTCCCCTTCGGGAGGGTGATCCGTTCCTTGAAGTAGTAGGTGTTCTGCCAGGAGGGATCCCAGCGGGGGATGTCGAGCAGGTCGCGGGTGGAGCCGTCGGGGAGGACGGCGGTCATGCGGAAATCGCGGCCGAGCTCGTGCATGTGCGGGGTGGCGGCCAGGGCCTCGACGTCGACCGGGACGTGCCACGTCGCCTTGACCTCGACGTTGGCGTCGCCGGCCGGGAGTTGGAGCTTGTCGTTGGTCGCGTTGGCCCAGTGGATCGACTGCTCCACCGGCTTGCGGCAGAGGTGGAGCCCCAGGCGGGTGCGGTCGACCTCGGGCTTGCCCGTGGGGTGGTAATGGACCTGGAGGATCACGTCGGCCCCGCGCGGGACGAGCCGGCCGACGCCGTCCGGCAGGTGGGCCACCTGATTCCCCGCGGCGTACCCGCCGAGGTCGCCGTCGACAGGCACCCCGGCGC
>Ga0209958_1000906_pt1 | contig 32182 bp, 27 predicted proteins | sample ThiBio_inoc_plan_FD_183942 | JGI IMG/M metagenome (GOLD analysis project Ga0209958, IMG submission 183942) | Wastewater bioreactor microbial communities from Cape Town, South Africa - Thiocy_inoc_plan (SPAdes) | ecosystem: Engineered > Bioremediation > Thiocyanate > Unclassified | place: South...
TGGATCGCCTGGGCAAAGATTTCCTTGCCGGTGCCGGTCTCGCCGGACAGCAGGATGGGAATGTCGTGGTCCTGTACGCGTTTGGCACAGCGCACGTTGTATTCCATGGTCGGATCGCCGAACTGCAGCTCCTCCAGGTGCACGACCTTGGGGTTGCCCGGCACCGCGACCGCAGGCGCGGCACGGCGCGCGGGCGCAGCCGCCGACGGGCCTTGCTGTTCCGGCGGGCGCATCAGGCCGAAGAAACGATTGCCTTGACGGGCTTCGTAGAGCGGAACCGGGTTGAGCCAGCTCAGATTCTTGTGGCCGATCAACGCGGCCATGCCGGTATTGAACAGGTCGCGCAACTGCAGGCCGACCATGTCGGCCGGTTTCTTGTAGCCGAACTGGAACAGCGCACTGCGGTTGGCGGCGAGGATGCGACCTTCCTCGTCCAGCGCCAGGACGCCTTCCCACAACGTACCGATGAGTTCGGGGCGGCTATGGAAACGAAGCGCATACTGGTCGCGGAAACGGCAGAGGAATGCACGGTTCTCGATGATCTGCGCCGACATGTTGACCAGCACCAGCGTGTGCTGCTGCGCCATGTGGGAGAAACTGGAAGCATCCAGAACCGCGAGCAGGCCGCCCTCGGAGTCGAAAATGGGCGCGGCCGAACAGGTCAGGCCGATGTTGCGCGACAGGAAATGTTCATTGTGGTGGACCAGGATCGGACGCTGCTCGATGGCGCAGGTGCCCATGCCATTGGTTCCCTGGTGGCGCTCGCTCCACAGGGCGCCTTCCACCATGCCGCACTCGGCGGCAGTCTTGGTGAACGTCGGGTCGCCCAGAAAATCCAGCACCACGCCTTCACGGTCGGTCAGCAGCACCGAAAAACCGGAACCAGCCAGCTGCTGATAAAGCGTCGCCATTTCGCCCTGGGCAATGGCACGCAAGCGCTCCAGCGGCTCCTGGCGTTCCTTGAGTTCGCGACTGTCGAGAACCACGACCGGCTCATCCCTCACCGGATCGAGGCCGAAGTCGTGGGCGCATCGGTTCCATGAGCGCGCGATCGCCGGCACCACTTCCACCGGTTCCATCGCCCCCCCCAACCCCACCACCGCGTTTACCTGACGGGCATGTTCCAAGATTTCTTGCCTCTCCATCACTCTCATCCTCACGAAAGCAATATCCACGCCAAACCATTAACAACGACTCTGGATGTTTATTGTTCTTAAGGCGCAGCAGATTAAGGCTCCCTACCTTGGTATTGAATATACCCGAGCCGACGAAGGGCGCGGGACAAATTGTCACGTAATCGGGACACCCAGCATGACAACGCCCGGCATTCCTTTTATCGGGCACGGCACACCCCGGCGGCAACTCCGGCCGTGGCTCCGGCACCCCGGCATCTTCATGGCATGTCTCCTGCTTGACGCTTCCCATCTTCATTCCGCAAAGGAACGATATGTTGGAGGCGCTGCGTATTTTGCTGGTCTGGCTTGCCTTGTGCCTGGCTGGCCCGTCATGGGCAACGACGACGCTGGGGGGCGATTTCATGCTGCGCACTACCAGCGGGGAGCCGGTTTCGCTGTCGTCCCTGCAGGGCAAGGTCGTGCTGCTGTATTTCGGCTTTACCTACTGTCCGGAGATGTGTCCCGCCGAACTGCTCCAGTTCCAGCAACTGCTCGCTCAGTTGCCGCCCGAGAAACGCCACCTGGTGCAGCCCATTTTCATCAGCGTCGACCCGCAGCGCGACACCCCGGACGTGCTCGACCCCTACATCAAGCACTTCGGCGGGGGAATCCTGGCCCTGACCGGTAGCGAACAGGAACTGCGCAAGGTGGCCGACCAGTATGGCGCCCAGTTCCGCTACGTGCCGACCGGATCGAGCTACACCGTTGATCACACGGTCAACACCTACCTGATCGACACCGGCGGCAAGTTGGTGAAAATCATTCCCTATGGCACGCCCGGACCGGAAGTGCTGAAACAGGTTTCCAGATTCCTGCCGTAATGGCTCCGTTTACAGAAAGCCACCCATGATTACTTGCGATACCGTCTGCGAAGCCGAACTGCCCCGTACCGCCGCGCGCCCGGGCGGCACGGCCGCTTCCATGCCCGATGTCCAGAATACGCCCGACGCACGCCGGATCGCCATCGACAAGGTTGGCATCAAGGCGGTCCGCCATCCCGTCAAGGTCCTGGACAAGACCGGCGGCGTGCAGCACACCATCGCCCTGTTCAACATGTACGTGCATCTGCCGCATCACTTCAAGGGCACCCACATGTCCCGCTTCCTCGAGATCCTCAATGGCTACGAGCGGGAAATATCGGTGGTGTCCTTCGAACACATGCTGCGCCAGATGGTGGAACGGCTGGAAGCCCGTTCCGGCCACGTCGAAATGAGCTTTCCCTACTTCATCAACAAGAAGGCACCGGTATCGGGTGTCGAGAGCCTGCTCGATTACGACGTGACCTTCGTAGGCGAAATCCGCGACGGGCGCTACCTTCAGAGCATGAAGGTCGTCATCCCGGTCACCAGCCTGTGCCCATGCTCCAAGCAGATTTCGCGCTACGGCGCGCACAACCAGCGCTCGCACGTGACCTTGACGGTGCGCACCAACAGTTTCATCTGGATCGAGGATGTCGTACGCGTCGCCGAGGACAACGCGTCAAGCCAGCTCTACGGCCTGCTCAAGCGGCCGGACGAGAAGTACGTCACCGAACACGCCTACGACAATCCCAAATTCGTCGAAGACATGGTGCGCGATGTGGCGGCGGCGCTGGATGCGGATAGGCGCATCGATTCGTACGTAGTCGAGTCGGAGAACTTCGAGTCCATCCACAACCACTCGGCCTACGCCTTGATCGAACGCAACAAGGCCGCAGCAGCCTGAAATGCACGGCCTGCGCCGACCTATTGGGAGACAGGCGCCCAATTCAGGCCCGGGCGGGAAGTCTGGAGGAAGCTGCTGAGCAGATACAGCAATGCCGTCGGCATTGCGCTACGGCCAGCCATTCGACGCCGGCATCCGTATGCTGCACACGGGGATACGCCGACACTTGGCAACTGGCGGAGAGGGGGGGATTCGAACCCCCGTCAGGATATTATCCTGAACACGCTTTCCAGGCGAGTTATTTATGAGCATCATACCCCAATATTGACGTCACATTCAAGCTGATTAACACCATTTGAATTTGCTTTCGGGCACAATTCGGGCACACTTGGAACGAAATCATGGCAACACTCCGACAACGTGAAAGTGGTTACTGGCAAGCAATCGTAAGAAGACGAGGGCGCCCCCAGGAATCCAGAACCTTTGCCACAAAGTCCGAGGCGCGCGAATGGGCGCGCCAGGTCGAAGCACTGATGGATAAAGGTGTATTTCAGTCTTCCAGCGAAGCCGAGCGGACAACATTTTCCGAAATCATCGACCGCTTCATCAAAGAATTTGCGCCTGCCCATTACCGCCTGCGGGAGGATAGCAAAGAAGCCTGGCGATTCCAATGCGCGCGCCTGAGAGAAATTTTAGGGCCTTATTCCCTCGCCGCTATCGATCAGAAGCTCGTTGCTCGCTTTCGAGACGAACGGCTGAACCCTCCCCCTTCCAGCAACCGCAAAGGCGTAGGTGAAAGTACGGTCCGCAAAGAGTTGTATCTGCTCTCCAAGGTGCTGGGGTTTGCCGAAACCGAGTGTGGAATCCTGCTTCCACGAGGCAATCCGATTGCCCGGATCAGAAAGCCCAGCGAATCGAAACCTCGTGACCGTCGCCTCACGCCTGAAGAGTGGGACAGACTCGCTTTGCAATGTCAGCGCAGCAGAAACCAGCTGCTCTACCCTGCCCTGACGCTGGCCGTCGAGACTGCAATGCGGCAAGGCGAACTGCTTGCCCTACGCTGGGAAAACATCGATTTCAGCCGACGTATAGCAATGCTGCTACAAACCAAGAATGGCGAAGTTCGCGCCGCCCCGCTTTCGAGCCGCGCAATTGATACGCTGAAAAGCCTACCGCGACAAATCTCCGGGGTTGTCCTCCCGGTTGAACGGATGACCCTACACCACGCCTTCAATGCGGCCTGCATACGCGCCGAATTGGAAAACTACACGTGGCACGACTTGCGCCACGAAGCCCTCTCCCGCCTTGCGGAACGTGGGGACTTCTCGGTGCTTGAACTGGCTGCGGTCAGCGGTCACAAAACCCTGCAAATGCTTAAGCGCTATACACACTTTCAGGCCGAACGGCTCGCAGCAAAACTTGGGTAAGGCGCTGCGCGGTCCGACCACTGAAGTACTCAGCTCCAGATTGCAGATTCGAATCAATATTGAGCGGGAATGATCCTAGCCTGACCAGGCATTGACTGTATCTCAAATGAGATACACAATAGGCAAACTCATAGGAGGGTCTAACCATGTCCGCACACACTTCGATGCTTCACGTCCGGGTGGACGATGAAACAAAGGCGCAAGCAACTGAAACACTTGCTGCGATGGGCATGTCGGTATCCGATGCTGTCCGCCTTTTTTTACGCCGCGTGGTCGTCGATCAGACATTCCCGCTCGAACTCAAGGTTCCGAACGCTGAGACGCTGGCGGCCATGGAAGAGTCTCGCGCAATGATGGCCGCTCGCCGCACCCGCTTTGCCACCGCTGACGCGCTGTTCGATGACCTCGAAAAAAACAGCCGCAAGTAAGCGTGCCTCGCTGCCGCGTGCATCGGATTACACCAAGTCTTTCCTTAAAGACTGGGAGCGCCTTTCTCGCTCGGGGCGCTACGACATGCATCGACTCAAGGAGGCCATGATGTTGCTGATTGCCAGCGATGCGCCCCTTGGCGCCGAATGGCTCGATCACCCACTCAAAGGTGAGTGGGTCGATCACCGGGAATGCCATATCGGCGGCGATTTCCTGCTGATCTATCAGCTTGATGGAAATGCCATCAACTTTGTGCGGACAGGCACTCACGCAGAGCTGTTTAACCAATGACACGACGGACAGTCCACTTCCTGATCTGAGCAGACAATTAGGCGGAAGTGCACGACAGGATCAACTTGGGATAATCATGTTCGACCTAAGCAGATGGTTGAGTGGTGTCTATCAGTTCGTGCGAGTATTCGACATGAGGTGACACTCGCATCGGTCTTGTATCTCCCTCTCGAAAAGAAGGGATGCGGCACCACCACCAATCCCTAGCGGCAGAAAACCCACGGAGCCACCTCCTCTATATTTTCAACCGCAATCTGATAGTCCGGCGCCCGCTGAATTTCCGTGTCGATCGCCGCCCGAACGTCCTGGATGAAGTAAGAAACCAGCGCCGCGCGGCAGGTTTCCACACGGCTTGCAGTCCCGTTGAAAAATTCGGTCTGGATCACCCTGGCCTGTTCGGGAGAGAGTTCAGGGTGGGCAACCAGCCGCACCTTGACCTTGGTGTTCCAGTCGGGGTCATCGAATCGGGTGCGATCCGAAGGACGCGTCAAGGGTTTCACCTCGAGGATCCGCCCCAGTGCGTAATCCCGGAATTCCTGATTGGTTTCACTGTAGGCGCGCACATGCCACCTGCGGCCGGCGAGAACCAGGCTGTGCGGATAGATCGTGCGGCGATGCGGAGCCGGTTCGCTCATCGACATGTATTCGATTTCGACGGCTTTTGCCTGTCTGATCGCATTTCCGAGGCTGGCGAATGTCTTGGGTGCCGGGGCGGTGATGCTTGGCGTCGCCGACCAGGCCACCGAACTGCCATCTTCCATGGCCGACGCATAGGGAAGCCCGACCATGGACAGGTAACGGGAAAGCGATTCGGAAATGTCTGCCTGAGAGGCCTTGGTGTACCGCTTGTAGAAATCTGGCGTAGCGAAGTAGCTCCTGGACTTGCTGTCCCATTGCATCCAGGTTGGGTTCAGGTCGCGGATTTCCTTGATCCATTGGCTGGCCCGAGGCAAACCAATGCCAAACAGCTCGCATACCCGCGAACGGTAAATACGCCCTTCCCAAACCAGCAAAAGCTCCATAAGGGTAAGGCGTTGTTGCGGGCTGTCGTTCCGTTGGTCCATGTACATTTCCGTATGTTATAGAAAAATATAACATATAAATTCTTATAACATTGACCTTGCAGCAAAAAACCCCTGGCCAGCCAACACTGTAACCAGGGGGTTGCCCCAGCATGCGTTCCGTGGGCCCGCTTCGTGCGACCGCTTTGGCCAAAGAAGCGACGGAGGGAGGCTCTCTCAGACAGGCGGGTCGTCGGCCTGAGCGGACCATTAGGTACGCCGTCGCTTCAGTCCGCTGCTCGACCCTAAGCAGACGCTCCGAATGAAAGACGCGAGGGATCGGTATGCGGCCAGAGCAGATGGTGGCGTTCTGCGCACCTAAGCCACATTTCTCTTGGCTCCATCAGTCTGGGGTCAATGCCCATGGCGGTGATGGATGTCCGGAAAGTGGGGATGTTTGTGGGTTAAGACCGCATGCCTGTGCTGATGGCTGTGCGGCTCGGTGCCATTCCAGTCGAAATCGTGCTCATGTTGGTGATGCGCGTCGTGAACATGCGGATGGGTGTGTTCGAGCGGCTCATGCGTGTGCACATGCTCGTGATGCTCGGTCAGATGCAGCCAAACCCCAATCCCCATCAGGAGGGCGGCGACCCAGAACGGCGCAGGCGTCGCTTCGCCCAACAGCAGGATGGCGATGGCGGCACCGATGAAGGGTGCCGTGGAGAAATAAGCGCCGGTGCGGGCCGTGCCCAAACTCCGCAGTGCCCGCACAAAGAGAACCAGACTCAGGCCATAGCCCAGCAGACCCACTGCCATGGCTGCGCCCGCGGTGGACCAGGCGGGTAAGGATGCGCCCAACAACAAGGCGAGGCCAGTGTTGACGACGCCTGCCGTCCAGCCCTTTGCCCCGGCGATGAACAGGGCATCCGAGCCGGAAACCCGGCGCGTCAGGTTGTTGTCGATGGCCCAGCACAAGCACGCGGCGGCGATGGCCAGGGGACCGATCCAGTCCGGGGGCTCGCTGCTGGTGCCGGGCCAGGCGAGCACTGCCCCGCCCGCGACGATGAGCAGCATGCCGAGCACGATGCGGCGGTCGGCGTTTTCCTTGAAGATCACCCAAGCCAGCACTGCCGTAAGCACCGCCTCCAGATTGAGCATGAGGGAGGCGACGCCCGCATCGGTATGGGTGAGGCCGAACACCAGCAGCACCGGCCCCAGCAACCCGCCGAAGACGATGGCACCCGCAAGCCAGCGCCATTCCCCGGGTGCCAGCCCGCTCGGTTTCCAGCCGCGATCCCGCAGCAGGCGGATCGCAGCCAGCCCGAGTCCGCTGCCCAGGTAAAGCAGCCCGGCCAGCAGCAGGGTCGGCAGCTCGCCCACCAGCAGCTTGACCAGCGGCGTGCTCCCGCCGAACAGGGCGGCCGCAGCCAGGGCTGGCCAGATGGCGGAGCGTGGATTGCTCACGGGAAACGAGGCTGGCGCATCCGGCTTATTTCAGATTGAAGGTCGCCTTCGCCGGGGTTTTCCCAGGCAGGGTCGTCGTGAGCACCACTCGCACTCCGACGCCGACCTTGAAGTTGCCCTTGGCGACCATACGGTTCTCGCCGGCCGGCTCCAGCTTGACCGTGGTCTTGTCGTTGCCGGCGTAGATCACGGCCTCCGCCTGGGCGCCCTGGGTCGGGACCGGTTTGCCGTGATCGCTGACATAAAGGGTAAGGCTGTCGGGTTTGGCGACCAGTTCATAGGCCACGTTGTGGAGTTCGCGCACCACGCCGCCGTATTTCGGCCCGTGGTCGTGGCCTGCGCCGGCGAAGACGGGGGCGGCATTCAGCGCGGCAGCAAGACCGGCGGCGGCACACAGCGAGAGGATGGAAGATTTCATGCTTGACTCCTTATCAGTTGAGAAATTCAGACGAGGTTGGTGCCATCAATGGCGCGCCGGTCAGGTGTGCCGCCATTTTCCAGCAGCTGGTGGATCGCGCCGAAGCGCAGGTAAAGCGCGGGCACGACGATCATGTTCAGCACCGTCGAGCTCAACAGGCCGCACAGGATGACCACCGCCATCGGCGCCTGGATCTCGCTGCCCGGCTGGCCGGCGGCGAGCGCCAGCGGCACCAGCGCGAGGCCGGCGGCGAGCGCGGTCATCAGGATCGGCACCAGCCGTTCCTCGGCGCCGCGCTTCACCGCTTCCGCCGCGTTTGTCACGCCCTCGTGCTCCACCAGGTGGTGGATGTGCGAGATCATCATCACCCCGTTGCGGGTGGCGATGCCGAACAGCGTGATGAAGCCGATGATCGACGCCACCGACAGCACGCCGCCGGCGGCGAACACGCCGATCACCCCGCCGATCATGGCGAGCGGCAGGTTGAGCATGACCAGCAGCGCGTCGCGCGCGGTGCGGAAGGCGATGAACAGCAGCAGGAAAATGCCCACCGTCACCGCCACCCCCAGTAGCAGCAGCGTGCGCGAGGCCGCCTCGGCGCTTTCGAACTGGCCACCGTATTCGATGTGGTAGCCGGCGGGCAGCGTGACCCCCGCCGCCACCGCCTTGCGAATGTCGGCCACCACGCTGGCCAGATCGCGCCCGGCGACGTTGGCCATCACCACCATCTTGCGCTGCACGTTCTCGCGGCTGATCGAGTAGGGCGCGCGGTCGTTGCGGATGTCGGCCAGCGCCGACAGCGGCAGGCGCGCGCCGTCGGCGGTGGTGACGAGGGTGGCGCGCACCGCGTCGATGCTGGCGCGCGTCGACGGGTCGAAGCGCAGCACCAGGTCGAAGCTCGCCTGCCCCTGCTGCACGCGGTCGACCGGCATTCCGGAGAACGCGGTCTCGATCGCCTCCGATACCTCGCGCATCGACAGGCCGTGCTGCGCCAGCGCGGCGCGGTCGAAGCGGATGGTGAGGAAGGGAATGTCGGTCTGCTGCTCGTCGGTGACGTCGACCGCGCCGGGGATCTCCTGCACGACGGACTTCACGCTTTCCGTCAGCCGGCGCAGTTCGCCGAGGTCCGGCCCGAAGATCTTCACCGCGATGTTCGAGCGGCTGCCCGACAGCATGTGGTCGATGCGATGCGAGATCGGCTGGCCGACGACGATTTGGGTGCCGGGCACGCTGGCAAAGTCGGCGCGCAGCGCGGCGAGGAAGTCTTCCTTGCTGCGTTCGCCCATCTTCAGCGTGACCTCCATTTCCGAGGCCGACACGTCCATGGCGTGCGGATCGCCCTCGGCACGGCCGGTGCGGCGGGCGGTGGCGACCACCTCGGGGTGCGACAGCAGGATGTTCTCCACCATGCGTCCGAGGCGGTCGGACTCTTCCAGCGAGGTGCCGGGCAAGGTCGCCATGCCGACGGTGAGCGTGCCTTCATTGAAGTCGGGCAGGAAGGCGCGGCCGGCGAATCCGAGCGCGACAAGGGCGACGGCCAGCGTCGCCACGCTGACCCCGGCTACGGCCTTCCAGCGCGTCAGCGTCGCGTCAAGCACTCGCCGATAGCCTGCCTTGAGGCCGTGGATGAAGCGCGGCTCGATACTCTCGCGCACGGTCTTCGAATTCGGTAGCAAGAGCGCCGCCAGCACCGGCGTCACCGTGATCGCCACCGCGAGCGAGGCGGCCAGCGACACCACGTAGGCGAGGCCCAGCGGTGCCATCAGGCGTCCCTCGACGCCGGAGAGGAAGAACAGCGGCAGGAACACCAGCATGATGATGAGCGTGGCGAAGACGATGGAGCCCTGGATCTCGCGCGTGGCCTCGTACACCAGATGCAGCATGTTGACCTGCTGCTCGGCGGGCCTGGCGCGGTTCTCGCGCAGGCGGCGCACGATGTTCTCGACCACGATGATCGCGTCGTCGACCAGCGCGCCCAGCGCGATCGCCATGCCGCCGAGCGTCATGGTGTTGATCGTCGCGCCCAGTGCCTTCATCGACAGGACCGCCGCCACCAGTGACAGCGGGATGGCGACGAGGCTGATTGCGGTCGCCCGCGCCGACAGCAGGAAGGCGAACACGATGGCCACCACCAGCACCGCGCCCTCGACCAGCGCCTTCATCAGGTTGTCGATGGAGACGCGGATGAAGTCGGCCTGGCGGAAGATGTGGCGCTCGATCTTCATGCCCTTCGGCAGCCTGGCCTGGATTTCTTCCAGCGTGGCGTCAAGGCGGTCGGTCAGCTCCAGCGTGTTGGCGCCGGGCTGCTTCTGGATGCCCAGCACCACCGCCGGCTTGCCATTGTGCGAACCGACACCTCGCGTGGGCGCAGGGCCGATGGCGACCTCAGCAATGTGGCGCACCAGCACCGGTTGGCCGGCCTGCCGGGTGACAACGATGTCGCCGATGTCGGCCAGCGTCGCGATACGGCCCAGACCCTGGATCAGGTATTCCTGCCCGCCCTCGACCATGAAGCCGGCCGAGGTGTTCTGGTTAGCAGAGCGCAGCGCGTCGGCGACCTGGTCGACGGTGAGGCCGTAGGCCGCCAGCCGCTCGGGATTCAGCGTCACCTGGAACTGCTGGGTGTCGCCGCCGATGGGCAGCACCTCGGCCACGCCGGGCACTGCCAGCACGCGCCGCTTGATCACCTGCTCGGCGGTGTTTTTCAGCGTCATGCCGTCGTGCTTGTCGGAAGCGAGGGCGATGAACAGGATCTCACCCATGATCGAGGCAGCCGGTGCCATGGCGGGCGCCGGGATGTCCTCAGGCAGCGAGGCGCGCGCCAGTTGCAGGCGCTCGGCCACCACCTGGCGGGCCTTGTAGAGATCGGTGCCCCACTCGAACTCGACCGTCACGACCGACAGGCCGATCTTGGTGCTTGATCTCACCCGGCGCACGTCGGGCGCGCCGTTCAGCGCAGTCTCGATGGGAAAGGTGACGAGGTTCTCGACGTCGGTCGGCGCCATGCCGCGCGCCTCGGTGACCACGGTCACGCTCGGCGCGGTGAGGTCGGGGAAGACGTCGACCGGTGTCTTGGCCGCCTGCCAGCCGCCCCAGGCCAGGATTAAAACCCCGGCCAAGACGACGAAAAGCTTGTTACGCAGCGACCACGCAATGATGTGTCCGATCATGTTGGCATCCCCCGATCAGTGCGCATGGCCGTGGCCAATTTGCGCGGTGCCGGTGGACGCCAGCTTGACCAGATAGGCGCCGCGCGAGACGACGCGGCTGCCTGGGGTCAAACCCTCCAGCACTTCGACCCAGTCGCCTTCGCGTGCGCCCAGGCGCACCTGGCGCCGCTCGAAGGATTCGCCGCCGATCATCACGAACACCACGCTCATGCCGCCCTCGTCGAGCACGCTCGACGCCGGAATCGCCACCGCTTCGCGCACGCTGCCGGCGAACACCTGCGCCTGCACCGCCATGCCGATGGGGAGATTCCGGTCGGGTGCGGTGAACTCGAACACCACCGGCACGGTGCGGGTGGTGGCATCCACTACACCGCCGACGGCGATCAGCCGTCCGCTCTTGCCGGGGATGATCTCGATGCTGCGTTCGTCGCCCGCCACGCGGAAGGCGGCGCCAGTCGGGTTGGCCAGCCTCGCCGCGTCGGATTCGGGAACGCGCAGTTCCAGCCACAGCTTGCTGCGGTCGGCGATGTGGAACAGCAGCGTGCCCTCCTGGGCGAACGCCCCGGGCGACACACGCACGTCTGCCAGCGTGCCGGACACCGGCGCACGGACGGGGATGCCGCCACCGGCGCCACCGTATTGACCCAGCCGCTGCTGCGCGGCCGTCAGTTCGGCGCGTGCCAAGGCTACGGCAGCACGTGCAGCGAGCACCCGTTTCTCCGGCACCGCTTCCTCACGGAAAAGCGTTTCCATGCGTGCCAGCTCTTGCTGGGCGAGATCGAGCTCAACCTGAGCCTTGTTCGCGGCCGCCCGCAGGGTGGCGAGATCGGTTTCGCCGCCCATGCGCGGCACCAGATAGGCGAGCAGTTCGCCTTTTTTCACCTGCTGGCCCAGACGCGGGAAGGTGCCTGCGGACTGCACCTGTCCCACTGCCGCGGCAGTGAGCTGGGCCTCGCCATCCGGGCGGGCGCGCAAGACACCGGTCGCGTTGACTGCCGTGCGGATCGGACGCGTCACCACCTCGGCGGTGGCGAAGTCGACTTTCCACTGCTGTTCCTTGGTGAAGCCGATGCCTTCGTCGTCGTGCGGAGCCGGCTCGGCCTCGGCGGCCTTGCGGTCGGGATACACCGTGAACGGACCGAGTTCATGCGTCGCGCTGAACTCAGGGGTGGCGACCTCGATCGTCAGATCGCGATCCCCCGCATGCTTCGGCATGGCCTCGGGGCGGAAGATGCCGGGCTGGCTGGCGCCTTCCACGCTGAACACCTCGTCGGGCTGGCCGCCGCCCGACAGCCGGACCGTGACCTTGCCGCCGGTGAGTGCCTTGAAGTCGGCCAGCGTGGTCAGGTGCGCGGCAAAGGCGGATTTCTCGCCGACCACCAGCCGCGGGAACTCGACGAACAGTTCGGTACGGTCGCTGAAGTGGGTGAGCTTTTCACCGCCAGCGCCGTGGCCGTGTGCGGCCTCAGCTTCCGCCGCAGGGGGATGGCTGCCGTCTTCGGCATGTTCGTGGTCACGGCTGCAGCCCATCAGAAAGAGGGCGGCGCAAAGGGATGCGCCAATAGATCTAATCAGGGTCTTGTTCATTGGTCGACGCTCCCGGTCAACAGGTCATATTCAATGCGGGCGTCTCGTGCCCGCTTTTCAAGTTCGAGGGCGGTGGTTTCCGTCTCCAGGGTGTTGCGGTAGGCGTCGAGCAATTCCAGCAGGCTGGATTCGCCGCCCTGATAGGCGGTTTCCGCGATGCGCAACAATTCGGGGGAAGCCGCCACTGCGCGGCTGCGATAGTCGATTGCCGTTGCGCGCAGGCCCTCGGCCTGGCGATTGAGGCCGCGCAGGTCGCCCTCGGCGCGGCTCTTTGCCAAGCGGTATTCGGCGCGCGCCTGCAGGGCTTCTGCCACCGCGCGCTGCTGCCCGGCCTGCTGGCGGTCGAACACCGGCAGCGGAACGGAAAGCGAAAGTGCCACACCGTTGTCCTGGGTGATGCCGTTATCGACATACTTGGGTCCGACCCCCACGGTCACCTCCGGAATGCCACCGCGCTTGGCGGCACGCCCCTCCAGATCGGCTGCCTCTGCACGACGGGACAGTGCCTGCAGGTCGGGCCGCTGGTCGAGGCTGGTCAATACCGTTTCGACCGGAACAGGGGCCGAAGGCAATAGCTCGCCTTTCAGGAGGGGGACTTCGGGTGCGCCGGTGAGCGCCACCAAGTGCGCCAGGGATCGATCCAGTTCGGCCCGTTCGGCCGCCAGCCGGGCTTCCGCCGTCTGCCGTTCGCGGGCAAGGCGCCGCCGGTCATAGCCGGAAGCCTCGCCTGCGCGGGCCAACTTGCCAACCATGCCCTCGACCCGAGCGAAGCGCTGCGCCCAGGTTTCGGTCACGCGGATGGTCTCCTGCCGGAACAGGACTTCATGGAAACTGCGGCGAATTTCGGCGGCCATTTGGAGTTGCCGGGTGGCGTTGCCGGCGGTGACGGCAGCCACCCGGCGGCTGGCTGCTTCACGATGCAGCCCACGACGCCCGGAAATGTCGAAGGCTTGTTCGAGCATCCAGGTTTGTTCGACCGTGTCCAGCGAGCCATCAACGCTTTCCCGGCTGTAGCTCAGGGTGGGATTGGGGAAGAGGCCGGCGGCAAGGACATCGGCCTCGGCAGCTTGCACCGCGCCGCGCTCAAGATCGGCGAAATCGGCGCGCGTCAGACCCAGGCGCACAGCCTCGGCCTCGGTAAGCGGGGTTTGTGCCCACACTGCCAACGGCAGCGCGAGCAGACATACGGATAGCGTGAATCGCATGGTCTTCCTCGTGATCAAAACAGGGGACGAAGAACACCGGCGTGCGACAGGAGAACACGGCCCAAAGCCGCGTTAGAGCAAGCGCTCGCCGGTTCAGGCGCGCGCTAGAGGGGGACGGTCGAGAAGCGGGGGGGTGCGGGACAAAAAGGCCGCGGGTTGATGAAGAATCGGCCCGCCGGACAAGGCTATATCCAGCGTGACGCCGGATTCCATAATGATGGAGGTGAAGACGGGATGGTAGTGTCCATGATGTCCGTCTTCGTTGTGATCCTGATTATCCGTGTCGCCATTGGAGTCGTGATCTGGATGAGCGCTTTCATGGTGGTCATGATCATGGGTATGAAAGCCCGAGGTGGCCACATCCTTCCCCGCATGCCCATGCAGCCCGGCCGCCGCTGCCCAGGCGAACTGGAGCGGAACGATGAGCATGATGATCAGGGCGATGAAGCGGCGCATGTGCCGGATTCTACAGATTCCAGCGTTTTCACCAAGAGTTCTATCGTACGCATTCGCCGGAGTTGGTCATTCATCGGCATTTATAGTCAATGGCCGGTGAGCGGTGCTTAGCTGACCCGACTGGCGCAGTACGCATACGGCGGCTCTGGCCGATGAAGAGACGGACGGGCGTCCCAACTTGAACTTCCGCTCCGTACCCATAGCCGTCCTTAGGCTTGTTCCGATGCGGTCATTCAACGATAAGTCACCAGCGTGCGTCAGTGCGTACGCTGCGGCGCCTTGTTGCCCGCGATCCGCTTTAACTCGCCTTCATGTGCTTCATATTCGCCCAGATGCGCGCGCATCAGGCTTTTCCAAAGTTTTCCGTGGTTTGGCACGAAGAAGTGGAGCAGCTCGTGGACGATGATGTAGTCCCATAGCTCGGGTTTCAGGCCGGGCAGTTCGTCGCTGAAATTCAAATGGCCCGCGGTCGAACACGATGCCCATTTGTTCCTCATCGGCCGCACACCCAACCAGACGATCTTTACGTCCAGCTTGTCGGCCCATAGCCGGACGCGCTGTTTGAACTGGCCTTTGTGATCGATTGCCTTCATTGCCGCTAAATCCGATCCGCCTTTTCCAGCAGCGTAAACAACTCATCCACCATCGCCGTCACCCGATTCAGGTCGTCAGTTTCCGCGAAGATGGCGAAGGTCACTTTCTTGCGGAGTTCACGGATGGCGCTTTCGCTGCGTTTCCAGTTCGGAAACTCGGTGAAGGCGTGGCGAATCTTCCGGCTGACCGCCTCTGCGTTCTGAATCTTCGCGTCCAGCAGGCTGCGGTAGACAAAATAGGTCAGGCCATCGAAAGACTTTTCGGCCTGATCCTTCTTCCTCGTTTCATTGCTTTCCACTTCACGCAGCAATTCGGCCAGAGCTTCGGCAGTGCTGGTTTGGCGGTCCTCGAAGCTCTCCTGAACCGCCCTCGCACGTTCTGCCATGGCGATGAGGTAAGGGTCGTCGCTACCTTCCTCGGCCAGTTTTTCAATGCTTTTGATCAGGTTGATGACTTTGGTGCCATCCCCGCCGCTCTTGTTCTTGATCAGCTCAATGGTATTGCCATCGATCGCGACAATCTCGCCCAGACCGCCCACGCCATAACTGCCGACCTGCTGCTGCACCAGATGGTTGGTCTTGGCCTGAAACTCGCGGTCGACCATCACGGTCCTGGTGTAGGCCTTCCGGACGATCTGGTAGATCGCCGATAAGGTTCCATAGTCGCCAATGAACGGGCGCAGGAAGGCATCGGGCGAGATGATCTCGTAGAGCATCTCTATTTCTTTGTATTCCTTGAAGAACTCCTTCCGCCGCTCCGGATCGCGGAAATGCTCGATCAGGGTGTCGACATCCTTGTCGTTGAAGTTGCGCTCGATTAAACCGAGATACTCCGGAGCCTTGGACTCCATCTTGTTTTTGAAGAGCACCTTGAGCAGCTTCAGGTCCTTGACGATGGCGTTGATCTCCTCGCTGTCGAAGGCCAGCGCCTTTTCCAGCTTGTCGAAGATGCCGACGAAATCGAGGACGAAGCCGTGGGGCTTCACCATCTCCTGCGCTTCGTTCTCGTAGGGGCGATTCACCCGGGCAATGGCCTGGAGCAGCGTGTGGTCGCGCATCGGCTTGTCGAGATACATGGCGTAGAGCACGGGCGCGTCGAAGCCGGTGAGCAGTTTCTCGGTGACGATGAGAATTTTCGGCATCTGGTCGAGTTTGCCGAAACTCTTGCGGATCTGCCGCTCCTTCTTCGGGTCGAGATGGAATTCCTTCAACAGCTTGGAGTCGTTGTTGCTGCCGGTGTAAACAACTTCGGAATACTCGGGAGGCAGAAACTGGTCGAGCGCGTGTTTGTAATGGGCGCAAGCTTCACGGTCCACGCCGACGAGGAAAGCCTTGTAGCCGAGTGGCTCGACGTTTTCGCGGTAGTGCTCCGCGACGAATTGCGCCACTTTCTGGATCCGCTCCTTGCCCTTGAGGAAGTTCTTCAGGTTCACCGCCCGCTCAAGGATCTTGTTCAACTCCTCGATGTCCGCCACGCCTTCGGCTTCGGCAAGGGAAAGGAACTCCTTGTCCAATGTCTCGTGCGGCACGAGCATTTCATTCGGTGCGAGCTGGTAGTAGAGCGGCAGTGTCGTGCCGTCCTCGATGCTGTCGGCGATGGAATACTTGTGCAGGTAGCCTTGGTCATCCTCACAGCCGAAGGTCTTGAAGGTGCCCTTGCCATACACTGTTTTGTCCACCGGGGTGCCGGTGAAGCCGAGGTAGGTCGCATTTGGCAGGCCGGCCATTAGGAAGTTGCCGAGGTCGCCGCCAGTGGTGCGGTGGGCTTCGTCGATCAGGACGTAGATATTCGAGCGCAGGTTCAGATTCGCCGGCATGTCGCGGAACTTGTGGATCATCGTCACGATGATGCCGCGGTAGTCGTCGCGCAGCAGCTGGTTGAGCCGGGCGATGCTGCTCGCGTGCTCTAGATTGCCGAGGCCAAGCGCGGCGAGGTTCTTAAGCATCTGGTCTTCCAGCTCGTTGCGGTCGATCATCAGCAGCACGGTCGGCTTGTCCGCCCCGGGTGCGCGGAAGAGCCGTTCCGCCGCCTTGATCATGGTGAAGGTCTTGCCGCTGCCCTGGGTGTGCCAGACGAGGCCGCGCGCGCGTTTAGGATCGAGGGCGCGGCTGACGGTCGCCTCCACCGCGCCGGTCTGGTGCTGGCGCAGGATGTATTTGTTCAGCTCCTCGTCTTTCTCGGCAAAGACGATGTAGTCCTTCAGGAAGGCGAGCACCTGCGGGATGGCGCAGAAGCTCTTCACCTTGGCCTCCAGCTTGCCGACTTCCTCATCCTTCCAGTTGAAAATGTTCCGCCGCACCGTGTTCCAGCTCACCCCGTAAGAAAAGCCAATGGCGTCGGTGGCAGTGAAAAGCTGTTGCGACACGAACAGCTCGGGCGTCTCGCGGTGGTAACGGCGGATCTGGTCCACCCCCAGGGCAATCGCCTCGTCCTTGTTGGCGTTCTTGCACTCGATCACCAGCACCGGGATGCCGTTGGTCAGGAAGACGACATCCTCGCGCGTGCCGTAGTGGCCGTTGTGAAAAGCCCACTCCTCGGTAACTTCGTAAACATTGCGCGCCGGATCGTCGTAATCGATCAGGATCAGGTCGCGCTCGCGCTTTTCCTCGTGGTCGAAGAACTTGCCCCGGTTGCGCAGGTGCTCGACGAATTCCCGATTGCCGTAGATGTCGGTATGCAGATGGCGAAACTGCCCGAGCAAGGCGCCCTCGGCCTCGGCGTAGCGCGGGTTGAATTCCCGCACCTTGGCGTCGAGCAGATCGTCGAAGAAGAGCGAACGGTTCCTGGCGCGGTCGGCGGGTGGCACGTCCGGATCAAAGCCGCGCCGCTGCTCGGCTTCCTCGCGGGGCACAAACGTCCAGCCGATGGCCTCGGCGTAGCCGAGGATGCGGGCTTGGACGGTTTTGTGTTCTCCGGGGGTGGGCATGGCTATTCAATCGAGTGCTTGAATGCGGGGTACTGATCCAAATCGATTTCAGGAAACCTTTCGTCCAAAGCCATCTTCAATTCCCTGTGGTCTCGCGTGGCACGGCCCCGGTAGACGGCCTGGCCGTTGTAGCATGTTTCACAACCACCAAGAAACGCTTCAAAATGCTCTTTGGAATATCCTTGGATACAAAGTTTTATGACTTCTTGGAATCTAGTATCAGCGGTGTCAAAGCTGCTGCTTTGGCAGTAAAGCCTGATTCCCGCGAGATAGACTTTATTGATCGCATCGCACGTGCTTAATGATCTGCAAAGCTGGATGAAAGCATCACCAGACAGGACCTCGCGCTCATCAATGCGTCGTATGACTTCATTCATATGAGAATCCGGGCTTTCGCTAACGAACCAGCAGCTGGCGAAATTCTCCAACGACAAATCTGCGTAATTCTGGATGGGTGTTTTGACAGCATCTGTTAGCAAAGTAAAAACTTCGGAATAGGTACGAAAGAATCCTGTCATCACGCGCAACGTGCTATCAACGAACGCTACGTCGCTGAACCATTCACGCTCAGCGGTAATTACGTTGACTAGCTCAGCACGGTGTTTTGCATAAACCACTTCCAGGGTCTGTGCATTGACAGCTCGATTAGCTTCGCATCTCGCATCCGTGGATTTGAAAGAAACACGCCACAAACTTTTGAAAATGTGAGCGAATGTCGCCGACGAGAAATGCCTGAAATATTTCGCTTCGAGATATTTCGTCAGATCATTCAGACCCAGTCCAAGATTCGCAACCTGCTCCACATCTTCGATGAAGGTATCGAATACCTTGCGTGACATGATGGGCGGTTTTGTCAGAACCCCATCAAGAACGTTTCGGATATGGGCGCGCGCAGTCTCCTTATTAGGAGAGAAAAGAGCATCACTACTCGTCATCACTGGGTGAGCAGATAGATGCCGATGCGCCTGTAGCGATTGAAGAAATGAAAGTTCAGCTGGGTCCAGCAAATCGGTGCGAGAAGCAACCTTGCTGACGAGTTCTCCCTCCCATTCCGGCGACTTAGGGTTGTTTTTCCGAAGTTCACCAATCTCAGCCAGAATGCTTTTAGCTACTGCATCGGAATATGCGTGTTCAAGTTGGTCCAACTTGAAGAGAATGTCAGTTACAACAACAGACCAAAGCATGACGACCGCCGAACGATAGTGGCCTATCGTGTAGTTTCCATAAACCTCCGCAAAATACCGCTTCGTTCTGGGGTCAACTATGCGCTCAGCAGCTAGCTCAATTGAATAGTCACTCATTTGGTTTGCTCGTGAGTTTCGAAAAGGAAGACGGCCAGCGTAGAAGCGGCCCCGACTGCCAGTTTCGCGTGGCGAGTTGTGAGTCCAGAGGTTGAACCGTGCTGTCCGTGACCTGTGCCATAAAGGCCGCGCAGTTCGGCCAAGCCATGGCCGATTGTCGATAGATTGCTCAAGAGACGTTTGATCACATCCGCGCCACGCGCTGCGTTCGGAACTCCTTCAGGAACGAGGTTCAGTTCCTTCAATGTGGCCTTCGTTAGCGTAGGAATGTCAGGGGTACCGGAAATCTCTTGTCCGCGTTCAGAGAGGATTGTTTTGCAGCAGGTCTCGATGAGTTCCTTAGCTGTGCCGATGGCCAGGCTTGGATCAGTCTCGACCGAGTCCTCCATACGGCGAATCTGTTCCGCAAGATGATTCGCATCGAGGGACTTTGCTTTCTGCTTCAGATCATCGAGGCTCGGGCCACCGGCAAGGAGGCGGCTTGCGATTTCTCGGGCACGTTCCGCCAACTTTTTGGCTTCTTCAGTGGGTTCGCGAGCAGTATCTTGCGCGTAGTCGATTAACGCGTTCAGCAATCGCCCCACAAGGTAGTCAGACTCGACTTCCCAGAAAGCGCGCAACTTCTTGGCCTTTGATGAACCGTGAATCGAGTATTCATCCGAGTGAATCTCGATATCGACGGCTTCATGGACGAATTCGCCGAAGGTACGGTCGGAAAAATTCAGGACGTAGCCCCCGCCCATGCCGAGAAAATCTTCGAGAACCCGCTTCTCTCGCATGTTCAGTGAACTCATATGGAGTTGCCTCCCGTTGAAAATTCAAGTTTGTGAACGCGGGTCTTCGCGGTCATCAGTTCGTAAAGGAGGGTGCGGAATAAGTCTTGGAGTTGGGTTTGCTTGGCTCTGATTTGGTTGAGGCGGGTGTCGATGGTCTCAAAAGCATTCGCGAGTTCGTCTTGTTCTTCGCGAGGCGGAAATCCGAACTTCACCCGGTTAATGATTCCTTGGGTGATCAGCGGCTGCCCCATCTTGTTGCTGTATTGGTTGAGGTTGAGGTACTCGAAATGAGTCCGAGCGTAACTGCGATTCACGGACCGCTTCTCCTCCTTCGTGTAGAGCGCGTTATCAGTCACCCACGAGACCGGCGCTGTGAGGTGAGCGCATCCACAGTATTCGCCAACCCTCCCGAGAATTAGCACATCCTCATCAAGTAGGCTCTGTGCCGAGTAGCCCAGCACCCCGTTTCCTCCATACACGGGGACTGTCCGCTCAGCGGAAGGCTCGGGGGCAGTGTCCGTCGGCTTGGTTTTCCCGCTGGTGAATTTGAAGACGTCACCGATCTCCACCACCTCCCAGCTCTCAGGAACGGGGCCGATTTCGGTTTGTTTTTGGGGTTCGTTGCGGAGGCCTTCGGTGAAGAGCTTGTGCATGAGGGCCTTTTTCAGCTCGGTGGTGGTCTGAATGATCCCCTCCTGCGCCTCGATCGCCCGCTGCACAGTCGAAAGGATGCGCGCGATCTTCTTCTGCTCGGGGAGTGGGGGGAGTGCTATTTCCAGCGCGCTTAATTTCCCCTTATTCAGAGTCTGGCCTTTGATCGCGGTGTCTTGGTAATCCTTGTAGTTGATCTGCGAGAGGTAGTAGCTGATGTAGTCGTCGCTGAGTTTCTCTGGATCAGGTTGAAACGAGATTATCGCTTCATTGTGAAACGCAGGAACCCCAAGCCGTGACATCCGGCCAATTGTCAGCTTAAACGACATCAACAGACTTCCTTCCGGAACAAGCCTCCCACGAAAGACCGTGTCGTATGCTTCCTGTGAGACCTTCTCGGCAGTCTTCGTGACTACGCCGTGAGGAGTCATATCCGAGATGCTGACCCAAGGATATTTGCCTTCCTTCCAGTAGATAGAGCTGGCACGCGGGGGGGTTTTTCCAAGCTTGTAGTCGACGAGATTGCCGAAGAAATCCGCCGACCAGTGAGACGGCAGCGAATCGGTTTTGAGGTTTTTGAACTTACTACTCATACCCCAAGCTTCTTCAGGATCTCATTCAAGGCCTTGTCCGTCTCCCGCGCTTCGGCCTCGATGACTTTCAACTCCTCGACGATCTCCGTAATGGGACGGTAGGTTTCGGCGTCGCTCGTGTGGATGTAGCGGCTGGGGGAGATGTTGTAGTCGTTTTTCTTCAGCTCGGCGTGATCGACGATGCGGCTGAATTTTTCCTCTTCCTTCCACTGGATGAGGGTGTCGGCGATGCGCTGCATGCCTGCGTCGGGGATGAAGTTTTTGGGGTCTCCCTTTTCGAAGACCTGGCTGGCGTTGACGAGGAAGACCTTCCCTGCCCGGGTCTTGGGCTTATCCCTGTTGATGAAAAGGACGATGCCCGGGGCGGAGGTGTTGTAGAAGAGGTTTCCGGGCAGGTAGAGCACGCTCTCGATGAGGTCATGGTCCACGAACCATTGGCGGATGTCCCTTTCCTTGCTAGTGCCGGCATTGCCCGATCCGCGGGAGGCGGCGCCGGTGTCGAGGACGACGGCGGCGCGGCCCTTGTCATTGAGGCTGGCGTGCATGTGCTGGACCCAGCCCCAGTCGGCAGAGGATTTGCCGGGAAAGCCGGCCCCGGCGGGGAAGCGGTCGAGTTCGTCGTTGTCGTAGTCGGCCTCGGTGAACCAGTCCTGGTTCCACATGGGATTGGCGACGACGCGGTCGAAGGTTCGGAGCTTGCCCTGCTTGTTGCGGAATTTGGGGTTCTTGAAGGTGTCGCCGATTTCGATCTGGCCCTCCATGTCATGAATGATCATGTTCATGTTGGCCATGGCCCAGGTCTCGGGCGTGAATTCCTGGCCGAACAGTTTCAGGGGCGCGACGGTGCGCTTTTTGCCCTGGGCGCTTTCCTCCATGGCGATCTCGCATTTCACGAGCAGGCCGCCGGAGCCGCAGGTGGGGTCGTAGATTTCCATGCCGGGCTCGGGCTGGAGGACGCGGGACATGATGGTGCCGACCTCGGGCGGGGTGTAGAACTCGCCGGCGCTCTGGCCGCCGCCCTCGGCGAATTTGCGGATCAGGTATTCGTAGCTCTTGCCGATGATGTCGGCCTCGACGTCCTCGAGCCCGAGGCGCTTGGTGCTGATGGCCTCAATGAGGTTGGAGAGGCGGTCGTCGTCGAGGTCGCGCTGGCCGTGGGTGGTGGCGTTGAAGTCGACGCGGTCGATGATGCCCTGCAGCAGCGGGTTTTCCCGGGCGATGGCCCGCATGTGGGTGGTGACGCCTTCGCCGATCTTGTCGGAGAGCTTGCGGATGACGGACCAGACCGGCTGCTCGGGATCGTCCGGCACGAGGGGGAGGTAGAAGCGCACCAGCTTGTGGTCGGCCTTCGCGAGCTGGAAGGCCTTCTTGCGCGAACCGACTTCCTTGGCGATGCGGTTCACTTCATCGTCGAAGACGTCGCACAGGCGTTTTGTGAAGATGAGGGGGAGGATGTAGTCCTTGTATTTCGGCGCATCCTTGGCGCCACGGATGGAACACGCGGCGTCCCAGATCCAGGACTCGAGAGATTTGTCTTTACCGTTATTGCTTGCCACCAGCCCTAAGCCCTTTTTGTCTGTCGATCTTTTCATTGGGACAGAGTGAGAACGGAGCAACCCGCCATTACCCAAACTGAAAGGTATCTCTGAAGAACGGCTTTATGCCGATTGCAGACTATATCAAAGCGGGCATCATTAGACTGCTAAGGCTAACAACTTGCCGTTCATGCCAACCCTAAGACCGGCAGATTTCTGGTCTACGCCTGCCGCCCAGTAACATTTTCCCCCGCCTCGTCAGTACCCTTTCATGGCCAACAACCGCCCCAGGCAGTCGAAGCCGCTTTGTGGCTGCATGGCTCAATTGGGAATAGCCGTGGGCCAGTCGATCGATCACTCTATCGAAGGCCATGGTCCTGGCCCTCTCCACAACAGATTCCGTAACCCTGAAATTAAGACATTGCCAGCAGCCCGGGGATTCACAATAATCCGCAACGGACTTGTCCACACTCACCAACGGAGATTACAAACATGAACAGAAAAGAACTCATCGACGCACTGGCCTCTCAGACCGATTCCACCAAGGCGGATGCTGAGCGTGCAGTCGCCGCGCTAATCGACATCATCTCGGGCACTCTCAAAAAAGGTGACTCCCTCACGCTGGTTGGCTTTGGCACGTTTGAAGTGCGCAAGCGCGCCGCGCGCATCGGCCGCAACCCCAAGACCGGCGAAGAGCTGAAAATCAAGGCGTCCAAGGTTCCCGCGTTCAAGCCAGGCGCGACGCTGAAGGGCCTGGTGAACGGCGTCAAGAAGTAAGCGCTGTTTCGCTTCCCGTGACAACGGAAAGTCTGGCATCCACATTAAATATTGATGGTTTGTTATGGAGCTGGAGATGACTGAGGTGGTGGGCCTTGCGGGTTTCCAGTGCCCGGCTGGCAGCATGGCCATGCACCCCATGCATGGCCTGGTTGAGGTCTATGCACAGGACGGCTGGATGCGTGGCGTGCTCTACGAGCACCCTGTGCAACTGAGCCTTGCCGACGAGGCCGAGGAAAGGGTTGTTTCCGAGAGCATCGAGATGCGCGAGACTTGGGTACACGTCCGCGAATTGGCCGAGGCCAACCTTGCAAAAGATATCGAAAATCTTCGCCAGCGCGGGCAACTGCTGTTCGACACGATGGACTGACGCGAGGGACGGAGTGAATACGCAGTGCGTATTGACACTCCAAAAACTTTTCGGCAATCTGAAGACCGATGTTTCACTGCTGGCTGTCAGTATCAGCTCGACCGATGCGCGTTACGCATTGCCCTTCAATGCCGTTCAGTTCCTGAAAACGGCGGGTCTTCGGATCTGGAATTCCATCGTGGTTTACCCCCTCAAAAGCTCCCACCAAGGGAGCGCCCCTCGCTCCTTTCAGTCGGCGTTTTTCATGCACACCAACCGGGTGCACCCTGCCCCACACGAAATGCTGTCCTCAGTTTTCGTGTGGCGGAGTATCAATCAATGCTTGTATCAATCAAGCCCAGTTGATGCAGCACGCCCGTCTCTGTGCCCCGGCACAGAGACGGGCGCCGACGGCACCCGGAATCGCCCGCCCAACGGGCGATTCCAAGCAATCAACCGCGCGTGAAAACGCGTGATCGGACGAACAGCCAACCTGCCCCTGATCGTGGACCTGGAGCCCGACCGCATATTGCGCGGTCGGCGAGCCTGACCCGCACCAGCGAGATCAGCGAACTACGGCATATCAGGACTAGAGAGCGCCAGGCCGCGCTATAGAAACTGCCACCCCCCACGTTTGCCGCGAACGCATCGCGAGCGAGTAACACTCACCGTGCATCAAATGGTCTTGGGGTGAACCGGAATACCGCTGCAAGCCTGCGTTGCATGAGCCAAAAGCCATTGCACTGCGGATGCGGGTTCCTATTGAAACAGGAACGCTGCCCATGCCACAGCTCAATGCTATGGAGATGGGCCGGGAGAAGAAAATATGTCCCGAAATTACGGGCTGGGTACACGCGACATGTCGAGCGCAGGCCGGATCGCGCTCGATCAGGCGGTGGGGCGCGGGGAACTGTCATTTGCGTCGGTCGATGCGATCGCGGATCGCTTCTCGAAGTTTGCCAGCTACGCGAAAGAAAAAGGGATTGGGCGCATGGAGCGTATCGACGCCGAGCAGGTGCGCGAGTACGGGCGCAAGCTGGCCGACCTTGTGCAGCAGGGCGATATGGCCGCCAGCTACGCCCAGAACCTTGTCAGCGCAGTAAACACAGTTATGACGCAAGCCACGCGTGGTGAGTGGCAAAGCGTGTCGCCGACCAGGGAATGCGGCATCGAGCAGCGATCTGCCATCCGCGAGGATGCGCCGGTCGGTGTCGATCGACAGACGTTCAGCCGGGCGGTGGAAGCGATGCGCGAGTCCGGGATGGTGCGCCAGGCGTGCATTGCGGAACTCGCCCGGGAGTTCGGGCTGCGTTCCAAAGAGGCAAGCCTGCTGGATACCCGCACCGCCCTCGCGGAAGCCAGAAGAACCGGCACCGTGACGATCAGCGAGGGGACCAAGGGCGGCAGGACACGCGAGATTCCGCACTCGTCTACTATGCAACTTGAAGTACTTTCGCGCGCCGCCGAGGTGCAAGGCAACGGCCGAAACCTGATCCCGACCGAGGCTTCATGGCGGGAATGGCGCGAGGGCGGGTTGCGCGATGGCCGCGAGGCGATCCAGACGCACGGGATCGATGGTTACCACGATCTGCGTGCCGCCTATGCCTGCGAACGCTACGAGGCTCTGACCGGCCGCGCCGCCCCGGTGATGGGCGGCCATATTGAGGATCGTCAGGTCGACCGCGATGCCCGCGAGCAGATTAGCCATGAGCTTGGGCACGACCGCATCGAGGTCGTTGCCGAATACATAGGGGGTCGGGGAACATGAAGCTGATCAAGGAGGCCGAGTTCTTGACCCGGGGTTACGGCCGCACGGGTGGCAAGGACAACCGCCGCCAGCAGCGGGCACGCATGCTCGCTTTCGCCGAGCATTGCGCCTCGCTGGGTGCACACTCATTCGGCCAGGTGGGCAGAAACCACGTCATCAGCTACTGGAAGGTCCACCGGGCACTCTCACCAGCAACCGCATACTCGCACTGGCTCGCCATCCGCGAACTATGGCGGCTGGCGGGCAAGTCAGGTGTGCCGCCTGAGCCCAGGACTGCTCGAACAGTGGAGCCCGATTGAAGGTCACCCTATCCGCCACATTGCCCCAACTGCGGATGCGCTAATCACCGGGCTCCATACGTTCCAAGCCGACGTATCGATCGACTCCATCGGTGAGTGGATCGGCACGGCGCACCTAGGTCAGGCACACCACCTCACCGAATTTCACCATGCGCCAGCCCAGGTTCATATTTTTTCAGCCACGTTCGGCACCCATCTCCTGCCAGGCGGCAAATTCCAGTGGGCGCAAGCCAAAGCGAATGGCATTGCCGGCGTGAAGGGTTTTGAATTCCTCCAGTGCCAGTGCGACAAAGCGCGGCCGATCCGCCTGCACCACCGTCGTGGGCATGATGGCGAGAATCGCTGTTTCGACGGAGGGCTGTCCATCGCGAACGATGGCGCGCACAGTCTCGGCCAGTTTATTTGGCGCGCAACGGCTTGATTGCGCCACTTAAACTGTTTGTTTGGCGCGAATCATGAGAATCGCGCCAAATAATAATGGCTTTTCTCAGGCTGTCCAGGCCAGGATTTCAGCCCCTGTGCGCCTTGGGGTTTCACTCTTGGGCATCATGCGCACGTCCTCCCGAACGCACGCTGGAAAGCAGCTTCTCACCATTCGCCACAATATCGGCACTGGCTTCGATCCGCTCCTGCATATCCTGAATGATTCGTGCGCGTAGCTCTGTTTGACGGCCCGATCCAGCCTTCGCCTCCATCAATCGCTGGATGGACTCCTCAACGATGCCAGGCAAAGGCTGCCGACCGTCCTTTTGGGCTGACTCGATTCCTGTCGCAACCAGTTCGGACGAATACGCAAGCTCGATGCGCTGCGCTTCGGCTTCATCGTCAGCTGTCCAGGTAACAATCCCTGTAGGTCGGCGTCTCCTCCGCTTTTGAGACGATCCGCCAGGCGCAGCAGAATCTCCAGCCTGCCGCAGGCGGCATGCTGCTTCCTTTGCAGAATCTTGCGTAGCAGAACCTTGAGCTTGCTGAACCTTAGCAGTTGCCAATCCGTGGTTCGGAAAACCCGAACTACGGGAAACCCGATCTTCGGTTTCCATGTTCGACGGTTGGCTTTTCAGGGGTGCTTCGTTTGCCCATTGCTCTGGCGTGTAAAGAACCCATCGACGCCCGGCAAAAGTGCCATCGTGCGTCTTGATCGACTCCATACGCATTGCACCGACGCGTTCCAGCTCCCGTATCAAGGAGAGCACAGCTTCTCGCCCTTTTGGGTTCATCGTGACCAGATGGGCCAGATTCGGCTTCCAGCCTTTCGGCAAATCCCACAAAAAGGCAAAGAGTCCACGCGCGCCGAAACTTAACCTGACATCGCGCAACAATGCTCGAGCCATCGGCTTGGAATAATGAACCTCCCCTATCCGGACCAGCTCGTCGCTCATAGCGCAGCCTCCATCTTGCGAGGACGGCCACGGAGCCGTTTTGGCTTGGCTCGTAACAAGGGGGCCACTGCACCGCTTGGGACAGGAGTACTTGGTGTGCCAAGTCCGCCAATCCAAACCTCGATGTCTGCGCGGCGATAACGGAGCAACCGTCCAACTTTGATAGGAGCGGGGAATCCTGCTGGTGCTGGTTTGCGGCCATAGGCCCAGTTTTCGATGGTTGCCGGGCTTAGTTTGATTAATTTTGCGACATCATCGATGTCGAGCAATAGAGAGAGCATCTGCGTGCCTCCAGTGAGGACGCAGCCCAGGCTATGAAAATACTGGATTGTTTGCGCGCGCCAGTGGATGCGCCAAGGGTGGGCTGCTACGCCCTAAGCCGCATCACGCGCGGCTAAACCTATTGGGGCGGAAGAGCTTGTTGGCCAGAGTGGCCTTGGGAATCCCCAGTTTGCCGTAAGCAATGCCAAGAGAGTGAGCGGTATAGCGGTTTGACTTCTGACCGAGCAGGCGGAACATGTTGACAGCAGCCTGCGCCAACGACCGCCCCTCTGCCCACCCCTGTCGGAGCAGCCAATTGAATGCATGGGATGATGCACAAATTTTCCTGGCGGCGCGTCTTGCCATCCATATGAGGGCAAACGCGATCACCATTCCTGCCGCTCCAGCAAAAGCAATCGCACCAAAGCAAGATGCACAGAAAGTCAAACAGACGGCGTTGAGCGTCCAAACGCTCCGAACCTCTTTTTGTCCGGAATCGCCAACAAAATATAGAGCCAGATTGTCTATGTCGTAGCCAAGCATGGCCTGACTATGGCCGCACTCGCCAGTGCCTGTCAAGCAATCACAGGCACAAATTCGCCGCACAAATCCGTCACATCAAGTGAGGACAACAACAGGACAACTCCGGCACAATTCGGGCACACTTCAACTTGATATAGTCCTGTTTTCGGCTTTCTCGCAGTCAACCTCAAGCAAGCTGTCCTGCAAAATAAAAACCCCGTAAACGATTGAAATTTACGGGGTTTTTTGCATAATGGCGGAGAGGGCGGGATTCGAACCCGCGTTAGGATATTATCCTAAACACGCTTTCCAGGCGTGCGACTTAAACCACTCATCCACCTCTCCGGGAGCCGCGCATCATACCGGAAGCCCCCGCGCGCAGCAAATCGAAATGCGCCCCGCCCCGTCCGGACAGCGGCGATGAAAAAATACTGCCCCCCTATTGAATCCGCCTGGTTCGGCCCCACTTACCCGCGAGAACAATTGGGAGCCCAGATATGCAGGACGACATCAAAATCAATGCGGAAGCGGCCGAAAGCCATCCCGTCAAGGAAATCATGCCCAGCCCGGAAGAGCTGCTGAAGGCAGCCGAGTTGCAGGCGGCCGAGCATCACGACGCCTGGCTGCGCGCCAAGGCGGAGACCGAGAACATGCGCCGCCGCGCGGCGGAAGACGTCGACAAGGCACGCAAGTTCGCGGTGGAAAACTTCGCCGGCGAACTGCTGGCGGTGAAGGACAGCCTGGAAGCTGCGCTGGCGGCCGACTCGCCAAACGTGGAGAACATGAAGGACGGCGTCGAGCTGACCCTGAAGCAGTTGGTTGCGGTATTTGGAAAGTTCAATTTGCACGACATTGATCCGATGGGCGAGAAGTTCGATCCGCATCTGCATCAAGCCATCCAGGTGGTCGAGTCCGAGCAGCCCGCCAATACGGTCGTTACCGTGCTGCAGAAAGGCTATCGCCTGCACGAGCGCACCCTGCGGCCGGCGCTGGTGATGGTGGCCAAAGGCAAGGATTGAGCCGGCCCGCCCGGCATCAGCCTTGAAATGGGCGCCGCCCCCCCCACATTTAAATCAATTAGAACTTTTTTAGAAGGAACGCATCATGGGACGCATTATTGGCATTGACCTGGGTACCACCAACTCCTGCGTGGCGGTGATGGAAAACGGCACGCCGAAGGTGATCGAAAACGCCGAAGGCGCGCGCACCACGCCGTCCGTCGTGGCCTACACCGAAGATGGCGAAATCCTGGTCGGCGCGCCGGCCAAGCGCCAGGCGGTCACCAACCCGAAGAACACCCTGTTCGCGGTGAAGCGCCTGATCGGCCGCCGCTTCGAGGAGAAGGAAGTGCAGAAGGACATCGGCCTGATGCCCTACAAGATCGTCAAGGCCGACAACGGCGACGCCTGGGTCGAGGTGCGCGACAAGAAGATGGCCGCGCAGCAGGTGTCGGCCGAGACCCTGCGCAAGATGAAGAAGACCGCCGAGGACTACCTCGGCGAGGAAGTGACCGAAGCCGTCATCACGGTGCCGGCCTATTTCAACGACAGCCAGCGCCAGGCCACCAAGGACGCCGGCCGCATCGCCGGCCTCGAAGTCAAGCGCATCATCAACGAGCCGACCGCGGCCGCACTGGCCTTCGGCATGGACAAGAAGGAAGGCGACCGCAAGATCGCCGTGTATGACCTCGGCGGCGGCACCTTCGACATTTCGATCATCGAAATTGCCGAGATGGACGGCGAGCACCAGTTCGAAGTGCTGTCGACCAACGGCGACACCTTCCTCGGCGGCGAGGATTTCGACCAGCGCCTGATCGACTACATTGCGGAAGAGTTCAAGAAGGAACAGGGCGTCGACCTGAAGAAGGATGTGCTCGCGCTGCAGCGCCTGAAGGAAGCGGCGGAAAAGGCCAAGATTGAGCTGTCGTCTGCACAGCAGACCGAGGTCAACCTGCCCTACATCACGGCGGACGCCTCCGGTCCCAAGCACCTCGCGGTGAAGATCACCCGCGCCAAGTTCGAGAGCCTGGTCGAAGAGTTGATCGCGCGCACCATCGAGCCGTGCAAGATGGCGCTGAAGGACGCCGGCCTCTCCACCTCGCAGATCGACGACGTCATCCTGGTCGGCGGCCAGACCCGCATGCCCAAGGTGATGGATGTGGTGAAGGACTTCTTCGGCAAGGAGCCGCGCCGCGACGTCAACCCGGACGAGGCCGTGGCCGTGGGTGCCGCGATCCAGGGCGGCGTGCTGCAGGGCGAAGTGAAGGATGTGCTGCTGCTCGACGTGACGCCGCTGTCGCTGGGTATCGAGACCCTGGGCGGCGTGATGACCAAGCTGATCCCGAAGAACACCACCATCCCGACCAAGGCCAGCCAGGTGTTCTCCACCGCCGACGACAACCAGAGCGCGGTGACGGTGCACGTGCTGCAGGGCGAGCGCGAAATCGCCTCGGGCAACAAGAGCCTCGGCCAGTTCAACCTGTCCGACATTCCGCCGGCGCCGCGCGGCATGCCGCAGATCGAGGTCACCTTCGACATCGACGCCAACGGCATCCTGCACGTCTCGGCCAAGGACAAGGCCACCGGCAAGGAAAACACCATCCGCATCCAGGCCAGTTCCGGTCTGAGTGAGGAGGAAATCCAGCGCATGGTGAAGGACGCCGAAGCCAACGCCGCCGAGGACCACAAGGCGCTCGAACTGGCCACTGCCCGCAACGCGGCGGACAGCATGATCCATTCGGTGAAGAAGTCGCTGGCCGAATACGGCGACAAGGTGTCGGCCGACGAAAAGGCGGCGATCGAAGCCGCGCTGAAGGAGTGCGAAGACGCCGTGCGCGAGGGCGACAAGGACGCCATCGAAGCCAAGACCAACGCACTCGCCACCGCCAGCCACAAGCTTGCCGAGCAGATGTACAAAACCGAGCAGGCCCAGGCGCAGCCGGGTGAGGCCGCCGGTGCCGGCGGCGCGGCGGACGACAACGTGGTCGACGCCGAATTTGAGGAAGTGAAGGACAAGTAAGGGGCTAGGGGCTAGGATCTAGGGGCTAGGGGAAGTCGCGCGTTGCGCGGCTTTTCCTTTTCCGGCTCCACCCTAGCCCCTAGATCCTAAATCCTAGCCCCTAGATCCTAGAAAATGAGCAAACGCGACTACTATGAAGTCCTCGGCGTCACCAAGAACGCCTCGGACGAAGAAATCAAGAAGGCCTACCGCAAGCTGGCCATGAAGCATCACCCCGACCGCAACCCGGACGACAAGGGCGCGGAGGAGAAATTCAAGGAAGCCAAGCTGGCCTATGAAATCCTGTCCGACTCGGACAAGCGCGCCGCGTACGACCAGTTCGGCCACGCCGGGATCGACCAGCAGGCCGGCATGGGCGGCGGCTTCGGCGGCGGCGGATTTTCCGATGCCTTCTCCGATATCTTCGGCGACATCTTCGGCGGTGGCGGCGGCGGCAGCCGCCGCGACCGCGTGTATCGCGGTGCCGACCTGCGCTACAACCTGGAAATCGGGCTGGAAGAAGCCGCGCACGGCACCGAAACCAAGATCCGCATTCCGACCCTGGAAGAATGCGGCGTGTGCCACGGCAGCGGCGCCAAGCCCGGCACCCAGCCGACTACCTGCACCACCTGCGGCGGTCACGGCCAGGTCCGCATCCAGCAAGGCTTCTTCTCGGTGCAGCAGACCTGTCCGCGTTGCGGCGGCACCGGCAAGATGGTGGCCGATCCCTGCACCGCCTGCCATGGCGAAGGCCGCGTCAAGAAACACAAGACGCTGTCGGTCAAGATTCCCGCCGGGGTCGACAGCGGCGACCGCATCCGCCTCGCCGGCGAAGGCGAAGCCGGCGTCAACGGCGGTCCGCCGGGCGACCTCTATGTGGTGATCCACCTCAAGGATCACCCGGTATTCAAGCGCGACGGCGACGACCTGCATTGCGAGATGCCGATCAGCTTTGCCACCGCCGCGCTCGGCGGCGAAGTCGAAATCCCCACCCTGGACGGCCACGCCAAGATCAAGATTCCGGCCGAAACGCAGTCGGGCAAGGTGTTCCGCCTGCGCGGCAAGGGCATCAAGGGCGTGCGCAGCCACGCGCCGGGCGACCTGCTGTGCCACATGCTGGTGGAGACGCCGGTGAACCTGTCCGAGCGTCAGAAGGAACTGCTGCGCGAGTTCGAGGCATTAAGCCC
>Ga0209958_1000908_pt1 | contig 32160 bp, 44 predicted proteins | sample ThiBio_inoc_plan_FD_183942 | JGI IMG/M metagenome (GOLD analysis project Ga0209958, IMG submission 183942) | Wastewater bioreactor microbial communities from Cape Town, South Africa - Thiocy_inoc_plan (SPAdes) | ecosystem: Engineered > Bioremediation > Thiocyanate > Unclassified | place: South...
CGCAGCCTTCGGCTCGTCTGCCCTTGCAGGCCTTTCGACAGAGGCCCTCGACACGTTCTCGCATGACAAGCTCGCCGCCATCAGCGCCGGCGCGATCAAGGGCCTGCCACCGGGCTACATGGCGACGCTCTCCGAAAGCGAAATCGCCGCGCTTGGTACGGAAGCGATCTCCGGCCTCAGCAGCGCGCAGATCGCGGCGCTCAGCACCGCGCAGGTGGAAGCCTTCTCGCTTGCCCAGATCGCCGCACTGAGCCTGCCGGGCATTGCCGGCCTCACCTCCGCACAGATGCAGACCATCTCTGCGGAGGAGCTGGCCGCCATCGGAACGGCGGCCATCCGCGGTGTAGCTCGCCGCGATTTTTCGGAATTTTGACACGAGAGATCGGAATTTCTGAAATTCCGAATGCGGTGACAAAATGGGTTCGAAGTCGAATCAAAGGCCCTTTAAAGGGGGCGAGCTTGTGTACTCGCTCAAGCCTTGACGATCTTCCGAATCGAATTGCGCGGTGTGCCAGATCGGATGGCAGCAGAAGTTGCGCTATTCGAGCCGCCTCTAAGACCTCTTTAATGCGCGCCCCTTGATGCCATACTCAGGTCGCTGATAGCGTATCGCGGGGTTCAATCTGGAGGGGAATATGGCCACCATTATACGCAAGGAAGTTCGGAAGCGCGGTTTCTTCGGGTGGGTGTTCCTGCTCATTTTTGTTGGCTTCAATCTCCTCATGCTGCTCTGGATCATCGCGGGCCTTTCAGCGGTGGGTGGAGCGCCGGGAGCATCAGAGGCGGAAAATGCTGGACGTGCGATCGGGTCAGCCATCGGTGTCGGTATCATCTTCTTCATCTGGGCATGCGGCTCAATCATCCTCGGGCTTCTCGCCCTTGTCACACGCGGCCGAAAGACGATTATCGAGGAGACCATGGCATGAAGCGAACATCCTCTTTGGTGGCAGCGCTCGTGCTCTTAGCGCCGGCGGCTGCCGGCGCGGCCATGGACATCAACAAAATGCAAATGGCCACAGGGCTGGCGGAGATCATCTCGCGGGCCGAACATTGCGGCTACAAAGTCGATGAGGCTGCGCTTGAGACCTACTACGAGAAGTCTGGTCTAGCCAACCCCGAGGCGCTGGCCTTCATCAGTGGCAACATCGCCATGAGCGAGTTCGCGCAGAAGCCAAACGCATCAACCTGCACGCTTGCCAGAACGACAGGACGCAGCATCGGCATTCTGGCCAAGTAGGTTCCTCTACCAAACTTCAAAGATCTGCCGGGCAAGCATATGAACTGTGCCCGGCACCGGCTCACGTCTTGCCCTCCTCGGGAGCCTCGATCTCCACAGTTGTCATGTATGTGTCCTGATAGACGTGATCGACGCCGGCGCAGCGCCATGGGCCGTTGCATTCGGATCGGAAGTCCTCAGTCACTATCGGCGCGTCAGCCATGATGTCCGGGCGGCCAGCAAGAGTGAGCGACCCGGAGCCGGTGGCCCGACCGAGGCGTTGGCCTTCAGACTTTGCCGCGGCGCTCGCTTCCTCTTTTGTCGGCAGCACTCTGCGAATGCGTTTTGTCGAGCCGTCGAGGCCAGTTTCTTCCGCTTCATAAAAGACCTGGTTCGTCTTCCGGTCGTACCAACCGGCCTCGACTTTGCCATAGAGCGGGCGCGGCTCAATGTCGAAACTCCAGCCTTCGCACTGATATTTGCTGATGGTCACCGGCCCGAGTATGCCGCGCTTGACGAAGACGAATTTACCTCCTTTCGGAGAAAACAGAGCGCCGAACCGGTCGGCGAGATGGGTGAGGAAATCAGCGCTGCCTCGCTCGTAGCGCGCGATGTACGGGATTTTGATCGAAGCCAACTCGTCATCCACCTTCACCTGGTATTGATGCCGATTGGCTAGTGTGCTGACGATCTCGCCGACCGTCGTGTCCTGGAAGTGCTCGCTATACTGCTCCTTCAGGTCAGAGCGCATGTCGGCCGAGCGGCCTGAAATGGTGATGAACTCGCCTTCGTCACCGCCTTCGATCGACGTCTTCTCGTAGGTGAACAAGCCCATTTTCTGAGATGTTGCCACTCCAAAACCGTCGCGAAAACCAAAGCGCGCGAGGAGTAGGGCGCCCTTGTTCGGTATCGGCACGTTATTGCCGGCGTCATCGAAGCGGAATGAGCAGTTGTCGGCCTCCTGGCCGGGGGCATCGTGAATAGTCGCCGAGACCAGGCGCTCGTAAAAGAAGCCGTTGACCGGCGCTCCGTTCACAAAGACCTCAATAAAGGGAAATAGGCTCATTCGTCCCAAAGCCTCCGCACTTCATCCGAGCCGGCCTGCACCACAAACTCGGGCAAGTTCACTTCCGTGCCGAGGGGTAAAAGGGCGCCGAGATCGGCAAGACCGGGGTTGGCGTCGAATGTGGCTTCGACATAGTTTTTGATTCGTCCCGCGGCGCGGCGATCTTGAAGCACCTGCATGAGATAGCCGAAACAAACGAGATCGACTGTTGCGTCCTCGACGATGACGCGGGCCTTCGAAGCGGGGATGATGCGCACGGTCATCCGAATAGCCCCACTGGTCGACCGGAAGCCCCGAGCGGCGCCACCTCTATTTCATAGCTTATGCGACGGCCATGGCCGTCACGGTTGATCGATGTTTGCTGGTCACGGATCGCCAGGATAACCACAAGGCCATAGATGTTTGCAGCCGTTCCGCTTCCTGCCCATCCAGCCATTGTGACGGGCACGGCGCTGCGTTGGGTCGCGCGTAGCGCCTCAAGCTCTTCTCGCCCGCCCAGCTCCTCGGGAAAAAGGAGGCCAGAAATCAATATTGGATCTTCGCCATATCCGGTCATCTGGCGACCAGGCCGTCCCGCGAAGCGGGAGATCGCCGCCCATTTGACGGTCGTCTCTCGATCAAGCGCCTGAAATGAAAGCGGTGCAATCGAAAAGATATGCGGGCCCAGCGCAAGTAGAGCCATTACTCGGTCCCTCCATGAAGCGCCCCGGTTTTGGCATTGTTGATGGCATTGCCGACGCTGCCGCCACGGTTCCCGCCGGCAACAGTCGAGCCGATCTTGCCGGCCGCTGCGCTGATCGCGCCGGCAACGCCAAGCAGCTCCCGTCCGACCCGCGACAAGGCCGCTGCCGCATCCTCGCCGCCGCGCGCCACGGCCGCGCCACCTTGTTCGCCTCCGCGCACGAGATCCAGCGCCGAAGAGTGCAGGTCTTTGACGTTGCTCCAGAGGTCAGAAAGCGCACTGCTCTGGCCACCAGTGCTATCGGGCTTGCCGCCACCGGATACGTCGCTGACCGTCTTGGTCACGGCCGTCTTGGCGCCGGGCTTGTCGTCAGTGCCGTTCCAATAGTTCGACCAGTCATCCGCCCAGCCGCCCAGCTTCTCTTCGGCGGCGGCTGTGAAATCGCGGTTTTTCTCCGCCAGCCATTTCAGCCACGCGGGCGGCTCAGGCCAGTTGATCTTGAGGTCGAAGGTCAAGAGGTCGCTGACCACGCCGAGCATCGATTTGAAGCCGTCGATGATGCTCTGTGCCAGGCGTGCGCCGGCTGCGTACATCTCAGCCTGCTCGCCTTCCGACAATCGCTCCTGGCTAAACCAGCTGCCTAGCCAATCCCAGAACTCGGAGAGCTTGGCCCGTGCACCATCGATGAGCCCGGAAAAGTCAAACGCTTCGGCCATCCGGGCCTTGAAACGTTCAACTGCGCCAGGGTCGATGCCGAAAATCGCGGCGTTGAACTTGATAAATTTGTCGGCAAAGCCCGACAGGCGGTCACCGACGCCGCTGAACGCGTTTGCGAACACCGAGGCGAAGCCGGTCGAGAATGACGAGATGCGGTCCCAGAACTTCCAGACCGCAAAGCCGGCAGCGGCAAGGGCACCGATAACCGCCCATGCCGGCGCGGTAATGGTGGCAAGTGCTGTACCGATCGCGGTCATCGCGGCAGCCAAGCCCCCGAAGACGCCGCCGCCCGAAACCATGGCGAGCATCCGGAAGCCGGCGACAGCATTCCGAAGGCCCGGCACATGCCGCACCAGTTCGCCGAAGGCGCCGCCGAGGAAGGACAGAGGCAAGCGCAGCGCCGTGGCAGCACCGCGCATCAGTCGCCAGCCGCTCGCGATGTTTCGGCCATCCTTGTCGAATTTCAGGAACATGGCCGCGAGATTGATCAGCGGAAGCCGAAGGGCGGCAACGCCGAACGCCAACAGGCGGCTGGCGATGCTGAAGGCCATCAGGCCGGCAGCGCCCTGGACCAGACCGGAGGCAAGCTCGGGGTTCGCGTCGGTCCATACCGAGATCCTGTCCAGCAGCTCAATCATCGCCTCGCTCGCCTGGAAGAACGTCGGCAGCAGCTTGTCGCCGATCATGATCGCCAAACGATCGAGGTTGTTGCGCAGCAACTCCCAGCGCTTCTCCGCGCCCTCTGCCTGCTTTCCAGCTTCTTCCGTCGCCGACCCGGCATAGCCCGCCTGCTCGGCGACAAGCTCAAGCGCCTGACGGAGCAGTTCCGGATTACCCAGAAACTTGGCGAAATCATCGGCGAAGTCCTGGCCGACCAGTTTGATCAGGGCTTCCATGCCCTTCGGTGACGTCGCCATGGAGTTGAAGAGCTTTTCAAGCGCCGCCGGACCATCGGCAGCAAGGTCCTTCTGGAACTGCTTACGCGTCATGCCGAGCATCTTGAACGCCTTGTCGACGTCCTTGCCACCTGCGACCACGCGGTTGGAGAGCGCCGAGAGACCGCGCGCCGCCGTCTCGGGCGCGATGCCGGCCGCGATCATGGCTGCGCCGACAGCCGACATTTGAACGGCCGTCAGGTTCAGCGTCTTCGAAGCGCCCGCGGCGCGGTTGGCGAAGTCCGTGATCTCGCTCGCCTTGGCCGCCATCTTGTTGGATAGGTGGTTGGTGGCATCCCCGAGATCCATGATGCCTTGCTGGTTGAGCTTGTAGACGTTGCGCAGCTTCGCGAATCGCTCCCCGATCTCTGCGCCGGCCATGTCGAAGGCGACGGCGGCCTTGGCGACATAGAGGGAGAAGGCTTCAAGCTCGGCTTCCGGCACGCCGCCCTGGGCAGCTTCCGCCATCAGCTCGACGAGGCTCCCGGCCGCAATCGGTACGATGGCGGAGGTGTCAAGCGCGAACTTGCGCAACTGCTTAAGACGGGAATGCGTGACATCGAGAACCTTGTCGAGGCCGCGCATCGACTGGTCGAAGGAAGCAGCCTTCATCACCGGGGCAGCAAGGGAGAACGCCATGCCGATCGCGCCGAGAAGGCGGGAACGGGCATTGGAAAAAGCCCGCTCGGCGTTCTGGGTCGCCGCCTCGATATTCTCGACGGAAAAGCCCTCGCGAATCGCCTGGCCGAAACCCTGCTTCATACCGGCGACGACGCCGGAAATACCCTGAAAGCCAGCCTTGATCTTCTGGGCGGGACCGGACGCCTGGTCGATCAGCCGAATGAGAAGCGAGACGTCCATGTCACTTGTCCGCCTTGGCACTCATGATGCGCACCATATGCGCATGCAGGAAACAGGCCTCGACCCAGTCGAAGTCGTCTACTGCGCGGGGATCGTAGCGGCCGCCGATGGCGAGATCGCCTGCAACATCCCAGACGCCGCGGACTGGAGTTTGGGAAAAAAACCGGCGAACGCCATCACCAGGGCCGGGAGATCAACCACATCGACGTCGTCGATCGTGGCTTGGTCCTCATCGCACAGATTGGCGATCAGAGCGGTCAGGCCATCCAGGCGATCCTCGTTGAGGAGCGCATTCAGGACCTTTCCGACAAGCTCGCGGCCTTCGACCTTTGCGGTTTGCGCAGTATCGTCGGAAAGCAGGATGTCGAGCACGTCCGCGCCGATCAGCGCGGCAAGGCGCTTGGCGTGCCGGGTCTTTGGTCGACGCAGAACGAGCGAGGAGCGCTCGGCGGTCTTGCCGTCGGCGGCCGGGACGGTCACGGGAACCGCCAGGGGGACGGAGATGGTAGTCTTGAGGGCGGTGTCCACGGTGAACTCCTACGACAGGATACGGCGGCGGGCGGGCAGATAGGGCTGGAAATTCCAGATATCCCAGCCGCCCAGTTTGAAATTGAAGCGATGCATGGCGCGCCCGTCCCAGAACTCGGTATAGTTCCAGATCCCCATCACCTCGTTGTCGTAACCATTGACTTTGCCGGCCGTCATGGCCTCACCCTCGATCTTCGAAAGTCGGCCACGGCAGTCGAACATATGCTCGTGGGTGCTGCCGTCCTCTTCGGAGATGATGAGTTTCTTGCCGGTGAAGGAGCGCCGGAACCCGGGAGGGCCACCGAACAGACCGACTATCTCGGGATTGTGAGTCTTGAGCTTAAACGGAAGCTTGAACGCCTTCACGCCCATGCCCGTGACGTCGATTTCCATGTCGCTGCCACCCGGCTGATAGCTTTCGCTGATCTCCTCGAGGACAGGAAGTTTCATTTCGGCAATGTCGAGGCCGAGATTGCGGTTGTCATCGACGATCAGCGTGAAACCGCGAAGGATGCGAAGGTCACCCATGGGAAAGGTCCTTACTGGAGGTAGTCGGCGATCGTGCCGCCGAATTCGACGCTGACGCGCCGCTGGATTTCCGACGCGAGATTGTCGAAATAGGCCTCGTTGCGACGCGAACCGAAGATGAGATCTTCGAGCGGCGGCGCCTCCTCGGCGTCGAACTCAACGCGAACCTTGCCAAGACGGAGGGAGGCGTTGACGTTCATCGAGCGGTCGAAATAGACGCGCCCGCCGAGAATGGCGCCGACCCCCGTCATGCTGTCGAGAAGGTCCTGAAGCGACCTCATGACGGCAACGACATGCTGTGCCGACATATTGTCGTCGATCGCCCAAGGGCGGAAACCTCGAACGATGGCCTTCTCGATCGTTGCGCGGGTCCGCACGACGTTGACGAACTTCCAGATGGGATCTTCGGCGGCTGTCCGGTTGCCCCACAGGATGCGCCCATTCGGCGAGAACTGGCCGCCGGCGCCTTGGACTATCCGGGAGGGAATAAAGGTCGCAATGCCCGCCTCGTTCAGGAGGTTTGCCTCGTGGTCGATTTCGCCATCGAAGTAGGTGACCGGTCGCGCCGTCCCGAGAATACCAAGCACTTCCTGGTTGGATGGCGACCAGTACGGCCCGCCTTTTTGTTTGTCGCGCTTGACGAACATCGCGGCGGCGAAGGGCGATGCCGGCCGCGCTACGATGGCGGCCCCTTCGGACACGCGCACGAAAGGATCCACGAGATACGTGTAGCGGGACGAAAAGTCCGCCCGATAGGCAAGGCTGGCATCGCTGTCCGGCCCCCCTGTGTCGAAAACCGTAACGGCCTTCAGCTTGGCTCCGACGCTTTCGATAGCCGCAGCATAGGGGTTCTTTGCGCCTGCGACGCGGCCGGCCGCAGGGGCGCCTCCGACGATAATGTCCGGTGAACGGCCGACATGACCTTCAGCATAGGACAGCGCGTGCGCACCGGTCATCGAGGCTGCCGTGCCGATCAGCCGTGCGAGTTCTTCCTCCGCCTTTTCGACTGGATCCGTTTTGACGCTGTGTGCCACGCGGGATGCAACGATCGCGACCTCGATACCCTGTGCCCGGGCCGCGTTCACCAGAGCGAGCGCCGTGTTGCCGACGCCGGTCCCTAGTGCGGCCACCTTGTCGGCCTGATGGCTGAAGAATAGCGTTGGCTCGCTGTCTGGGGGAAAGGCGCTGTCATCTGCCGTCGAATCGACGAAGTTGACAGCAAGCGTTGTGGTGTCGGCAAGTTCCAACGGGCGGCTGGATGAACCGGCATCGATAACGCGGGTGCCGTGATTGAAGGTAGTGGCCATGCAGCTTGTCTCCGGATTTCGGAGACAAGAGACACGCTCGCTCGCGCGAACACGCCACTGACATTGTCAGTGAGAGTATAATTCGTCCGGCGGATATTCGCGTAACCGCGCCCGGAGCTGAGCTTAAATGGAGCTTAATGTGGGTTTATAGCCCGCGTCAAACATACAGAAAGCCGCCATGGCCTTCTCCTCCATATTGGGCGTGGAGCACAACGTGCCGCCTGACTGCCCAGCAAACAGTCAGGCGGCATTGAGCCGGCGGAAGGAGGCACCGGCCCGAAGGGATGGATTGTGCCGCCGCAAGAATGTCGGGCTGCACTACCGTAGCAAATAGACCGCCCAGACGGCGGCATAGACGATGATGTTGCCCGCCATGTCTGTGACATTGCTCCAGCGGGTCCACATGAGATACCAAGCGCGAGGCGAGCCAGCGGGCAGCTTGAGCCCAGTCTCGCAGTCCCTTTTCTCACGGCCCCAGTACCAGGCAATGGCGATGGCGCCGGCATGGAAATAGGCGGTCCATGGATCATGGCCGGCGAGGTTGACGAGGATCAGCGCGACGACGGCCGCGATGAGCTGGCCTTCGAGGATGTGGCCGATGAACGACTTGTCGATCTTGAACTCGCCTTTCATCGGCTGCGCTCCTGAAGCTCGAGAATGGTTTGTAGGTCCCGCCACTGGCGATCCTCTCGGGAGGCGCATGCGGCGAGGACTAGGCAGCACAGGGCCGCTGCGAGGGTGCGGTTGGTCATGGCGCTCGCCCTCCCTCAGATAGTCGGCCAAAGCTCGACAACCGCGTCACGCTCGGCCTCCGTGAGGTAGCCCGTGGCCACCAGTGCTGCGAGACCCTGCACCGTCGTCGGGTGGTCTCGCTCCATGGATTGTGCCAATTCGAATTTGATCCAGAACGCAGCAAGGCCTGGATCAGCCTTAGCGGCAACAAGGTCCGCGTCCGTCATCTCGCCCGCCACCTGGACGTGCTCGATAAACTGCAGGTGTGTCATCACGAGCGGGACCGCTGCGGGCGCCGGCGGCGCTGCCCAGGTCTCCCCGTCGAGCTGCCAGCCGATACCGACACCAGCGGCGTCGGCGTCGATGACCTGCGCATCCGGGAAGAGGTCACTGGCGATCCCGAGATCGTCCGCGACGATGACATTGGCGATGACGCCGTTGATTGCGATTGCGACGTGCATAATCAAATCCCCCTGAAAATACGTACTCTGACCTGACCGCGCGCACCGGGGCCGCCATTAGCCGCTGCGGGATTGCCGCCGCCACCACCGCCCGGCACCTGACCGGCTGCGCCGGGGCCGCCGCCATCGCCTGCGTTGACCGATGCGCCCGGCGTGACCGTGCCGCCGCCGCCGGCGCCGTTGATGGATTTGCCACCGACGCCGCTGGTGTCGGTACCGCCCCCACCACCGCCACCGTTGACGGCGTCGATACCGGTCACCTTGTTGGATGTGCCAATGACTTCATTTGTCGAGCCGCGCCCACCGCCGTCCTCAAGGCCGGGCGATATCTGGCTGGTTGGCTCCCCGCCGCTCGGAGCCCCACCTTTGGTCGATACGCCAGGCCCCAATACGCCGCCGCCGCCGCCGCCTCTGCCGCCACCGCCGCCAGCGCCGCCATAGGCCGTGAATTTTCCAAAGGCACTCATGCCGCCGGTCTTGCCTGCCTGGTCGCCGCCGGTCCCAGGTGCGCCAGGTGCGCCAACAATAACGGCGACAGACGCCGCGAGGTCGCGGGCTCTGACATAGTAGGGCTTGCCGGCCCCGCCGCCGCCGCTACCGGCGCCATTATATCCGCCTCCGCCACCGGCGCCGACCGGGTAGATTTCCACAAGATCGTCCGGCTGGACACCAGCCGGCTTGGTCCAGGTGCCGCTGGTCGTAAAAATCTGCTCGTCGATCAGCTCGACGCCGTCACCGCCAAACAGTCCGGTATATGTGCTCATGCAACTCTCCTGCCTTCGACGCGCCAGGTCGTGCCGACATAGCTCGCCCGCACGCCGCGCCTGTTTCGTTCAATCGTGAGATTTTCGGCGAGCGCTGCGATCGGTTGCCCGTTGCGCGCGATCGTCACGTCATTGGCGCCGATGCGATAGATCTCGATCGGCACCCGCTTTTTGACGTCCGGTTGGGATGATGGCTGCGGGAGGGTCACCGTGATCGGCCCAGCCGAGGTGTCGCACCAGATAACCTGTCCCCACTGTGCGGCTACATTGCCGGTCGCGACGATGAGGCCGTTGATATATTCGATCAGTTCCGCGCGCAGGGCGTCGATCATGGCCTTGACGCCGGCCGGATGCGCCATGCGGGTGGTGCTCGATCCGGCGAGGTGCTCCGCCTCGCTCGCAAACACGGTGAGCACGACGGCGCTATAGACGCCCGCCATGCGCTTGTAGATCGTGCCGTTGGGCACGCCGATCAGATGGCCGTCAGGCGGGATCAGGATCGTCCAGGCTGTGCCCGACCACTCGGCCAGGCGCTGCGCATGGCCGGCCCAAGCTCCAGTGGCGCCGGCCGGGATGGCATAGAGATCGCCTTCAAGCGGGCTCGCCGGCGGTGCGGTCAGCGTGATGCTCTTGACCGGCAGGTGTGGCAGGTTGGTGAGCTGGGCCATCGGCACCTTGCGGGCGATGACCCACTCTCGGGTCGCATATCCATCCGGATTGATGTCGACCTGTATGTTCGCCGTCGATGCCAGGACAAGGATCATCTGGATCTGCAGCGCCGTCACCACCCCCATGGCGGCCACCGCCTTCATGGTTTCGGGATAGTCGGCGATGGCGATCAGCGTGCCGGAAGCGTCAAACAAGCCGATCTCGCGCACCCAGAACGGGCCGGCCGAACCGGGGATTTCTGCGGTGACCCGAAGCCAGGTCGGATGCTCGGGATCAATCGTTCGCGAATCGACCGGCACGCGATGACGCTCGTTGACGAGCCCCGTCATGGTCTGCAAAGGCGTGATGGCCGCTCCGTTGCCGTCACCGACAGCAATGGTCGACAGGATGACGGGCGATCCTCCGGCAGCAGCCGCGGCCGCGAATTTAGCCAAACCGGCCAATGTGACGACGACACCCATTATATTGACACTCCGACGGGATAGAGGGTGGATATGCTGCGCACGCTGACCACGCCGCCGACATGCAGGTAAGGGCTCACGGCGAGGTGCGATGGCAGCTCGGGCGTGAGGATGGAGACGATGCGGCTTTGCAACAGGCCGCCGATGTAGGGGCCGACGCCGCGTGTGGTGCGCCGCAGGAGGATGGCCTCAAGCCGCGAGCGGACATTTTTGGCCCGCAAGGCAACGCGCACGAGCTGATCGGCGCGACGGCCGCTCCAGCTCTCCGTATCGGTGAGGTCGATGGTCAGCCTGAACCGGTAGGGAGCGCCGTCGTACTCAAACCATTCCTCGACCTTGGCGCCGTAGTTGAGTGCGGTGATTGCCGTCTCGACGGCATAGGCCGTGCCCTTGTGACGGTGGATGTCATAGGACTGCTTGATGGCCTGCCGCTTGACGTCGACGCTCCAATCCGGATCCCACTCGTCGACGCTGTATTCCCAGGCCAATATCGGGAGCCACGCCTCCGGGCACTCATCGGGCCGATGGATGCGCCGGATGACGTCGGTATCCACCGCCTCCATGCGCCAGGCGTCCACCTCGGCGATAGAGCGCTCCAGCGCCGTCGAGCTGTCGGGCAACAGCGTGACGACATAGGGAGGCGGGCCATAGGGCTCGCCAAAATCGATGGGCGTGCCGTCCGTGTCCTCGACATAGATGATGTCGTGGTAGAGATCGTAGACGCTCATCGATTGCTTCGCCTCGGTTGCGGGATCCACGTCGATCCGCTCCAGATCAGTTCCACGCCCCGCCGATCCCGCTCGATGACGAGGTCTTCGGCGAGATCCGCGATGGTCTTGCCGTTGCGGGCGATGGTGACATTGTTGGTACCGCGCCGATGCACGACGATCCGGGCACCGACTGTTGGTGCTGCAGGCAGGGTCATGGTGAGCGCAGCCGAGGCCGTGTTGCACCAGGTCTCGCTGCCGGAGGCGACTGCACCGCTGGCCGCCACGAATACGGCGGCGCCCGACAGGTCCGCTGCGGTGAGCAGGCGGTGCCATGCACCCCAGACACCGTCCGACCCTGTCACGCGGACATTGACCAAGGGGGCACCGGGAGCCCCGGCGCCATAGTATGCGGTCGCAATCTGCCGCATCGCCGAGTTGCTGTAGAGCTTTTGCGTCTCGACCGACCAGAAGCCGACGCCCGGCGTTATCGGAGGGGCGTTGACGCTGTTGGCATTGTAGAGGCCACGGCTGCCGGCGCCCAGGTCGTTGAAATCGATGACGGCAGAGTTGTAGACGCCATACGAGCCGAGCACGTAGGCGGCAATCTGGTTGTCGGTGAGCCCCAGATTGCTCCTTGCTGCAGCGGCGGTATTGGCACCGGTGCCACCGTTAGCCACCGACAGGACGCCGGTAGCGTTTGCCAATGCGCTGTAAAACGCACCCTGTTGCCCATCCAGCAGGTCCGCATCAACGCCACTACCTGCACCGTCGACGGTGAGCAGCTTGGCGCGGACGTCGCTGGCCGTGTAGCCGAGCGCAAGGATCGCAGCCGTGACAAACGCCGTCGTCGCCAGCTGGGTGTTGTTCGTTGCCGGGTTTGCGGTCGGCGCCGTCGGCGTGCCGGTCAGCGCCGGCGAGGCAAGCGGAGCTTTGCTATCGAGTGCGGCTTGCAGGCCGGTCACGGTGCTGATTGCTTGGACCCCGGTATGGTTTCCACGCCCCAAAAAATGGGCGGGGCTTAGTCCACCAAACTTCGCGGCATCGGCGGCTGTCGCAGCGATCCCGAGATAGACTAGATCCATCTCAGCCTTAGTAACGAGCGATCGCTCCCACATCCCGAAAACGCTGCCCTGGCGCAAACGCCAGTAGCTTTTGGAATCAGCGGCCGTACCATTGATCGCCGTCAGCAACTGCAAGCAGTGTTGACCGGAAGCTCTGTCGGCAACAATCCCTACGAAATAGTCAGTGCTGTTCGGAGCGTTCACCGCCCCTGGAGCCGAGGTGTAGTAGCCGGGCTCAAGAGCAGCGTCCCAATTCGTCACCGTTTTTGAAGTGGCGCCGATCCGTGCAGGCAACTGGGCATCCGGCAAGGTTCCAGCATTCATATTGCCGGCGTTACGATAGAAGGCACCCTGCTGCCCATCGAGTAAGTCGGCATCGAGGCCACTGCCTGCGCCGTCCACCGTCACCAGCTTGGACAGGATCGCTGCCGCCGTCTCGCCGCCGGCAACAGCGTCATAGAGCGACTTTACAAAGGCGGTGGTTGCGATCCTTGTCGAGTTGTCGGCGGCGCCTGGTGTGGGGGCGGTCGGCGAGCCGGTCAGGGCCGGAGACGCGAGCGGAGCCTTGAGCGCCAGCGCATTGGTGATCGTCGCAGCAAAGGACGGATCGTTGTTGATGGCCGCTGCCAGTTCGTTGAGCGTGTCCAGCGCGCCCGGAGCCGAGTTGATCAGATTGGCGATCGCCGTCTGCACGAAAGCCGTTGTAGCAACCTTGCCGGTATTGTCGCCGTTGCTCGGCGTCGGCGCGGTCGGCGAGCCGGTAAGCGCGGCACTGTCCTTGGGCGCATACCAGCTGCCTTGCTGCCCATCGAGCAGATCAGCATCGAGACCGGAGCCGGTCCCATCAACGGAGAGCAGCTTGGCGAGCACGTCAGCTGCGCTGTAGCCAAGGGCCGTAACGACGGCATGGACAAAGGCGGTGGTGGCAAGACGCGTCGTGCTGGTTGCCGTTGCCGGCGTCGGCGCGGTCGGTGAGCCGGTCAGCGCCGGCGATCCGATCGGCGCGTACCAGGCACCATGCTGCCCATCGAGGAGGTCCGCATCGAGACCGGAACCGATCCCGTCGACGGTGAGCAGCTTGGCGAGCACATCGGACGCCACATAGTTCAGCGCGGCGATGATCGCCTTGACATGGGCGGTCGTTGCAAGCCGGTCGCTGTTGTCACCGATCGCAAGCGTCGGCGCGGTCGGCTCACCCGTCAGCGCCGGTGAGTTGATCGGCGCATACCAATCGCCATGCTGGCCATCGAGGAGGTCGGCGTCCAAATTGGAGCCGATGCCGTCGACGGTGAGCAGCTTGGCACGGACATCGTTGGCCGTGTAGTTGAGCGCGAGGATTGCAGCGGTGACAAAGGCCGTCGTCGCCAACTGGGTATTGTTCGTGCCGGCGCTTGCCGTCGGCGCGCTCGGCGTCCCGGTCAGTGCCGGGGATGCAAGCGGAGCCTTGAGCCCGAGCGCATTGGTCATCGTCGTCGCAAAGGACGGATCGTTGCCAAGTGCGGTCGCCAGCTCCTGCAGGGTGTCCAGCGCGCCTGGGGCGGAGTTGATCAGCTCCGCGATCGCAGCCTTGACGTAGCCTGTCGTCGCCAGGCGATGCGAGGCATCACTCGTCGGCGGCGTCGGCCCTTTTGGCTCTCCGGTCAGGTCCGGGCTGTTCTTCGGGGCGTACCAGTTGCCGTGCTGCCCATCCAGCTTGTCAGCATCGAGGCCGGAGCCGTCGCCATGCACCGTCTTGAGTTTGGCGAGCACGTCGGCCGGCGTGTAGTTGAGCGCTTCAAGCGCCGTCACCACCTGTCGAGCCAATTCGTCGACGATGAACTGTGCCTCCGCACCTCCGGCCGTCCGATGCATCGCACCTTCGACGAGGCCGAATGTGCTGATATCGCGCAGGTTGTCCGTCTCCGGGAGAAGATCGGCACGGGTGGGTAGGTGGATGCGGGGCCTGAATGTCATGTGACTATCTCGTAAGTGACGGTCACGCCGACGCAGCGCGCCAGCTCCTTTGCGCCGGGCACCACGTCGTTGACCTCGTTACCATTGACGATCGCGACGATATCGGCGTCATCCACCATGGCGACGCCCGAGGCGTCGGCAACGTGGACGGCCGCGGCGATCGCGGTGTCGGAGATGATGCGGCCGATCTGGCGGCGCGAGGCAATGTAGGCGTCGAGCCGCTTGCGCGCCTCGGCAATCACCAGCTCCGGGGCGGGGCCGTATGGGATTTTGAGGACGATCGACAGGCTGTAGTCGAGCGTCGAGCAGGCCTCGACGATCACCTTGTCGGTCAGCGGCCTGACCCGCTGCCGACGCGTGATGGCGCGTGTGCGCGTCGGCGTCGAGGCATATCGGATGATCCTGGCATCGAGGGTGTCGGCAATACTGTCGAGCACCGCATCTGTCGGCACGCCATCACCTTGTGACGAGGCGATGACGCACAGGACCTCGCCGTCGTTGCACAGACCGGAGTGCGGGTCGTAGATCGCCGCATCGAGCGCATGGGGATGCGCAGACAAAGCAAAGAATAGATAGGCGCCCTCGGGGCCCGCCACGCTGAACGCCTCAATGACGAGCTGTCGCCGACGGCGCAGGCTGTCATCTCGCTCCATGACCGCTTCAGTGGGAGGATTGGCGGCCGGATCGGCAGGCACAAGGATCTTGCGCTCGACACCCATCTCGGCCGCTTTGTGGTCGAGGTCGCTGCGGCGGGCAAAGGCGAGTGTCGTCCCTAGTGCGGCGTGGTTGACCCGGGTGCGCACCAAGTTGTCGAAGTATGCAGCGTGCCGCTCTGTGATTATGAAGGGGTCATACTGCGTCTTGTCGACGTCAAAGGGGATGCCGGCAGCATTGAGACGGGCTTTCAGTTCTGCAATGCGATCCTTTGCCAAGGCGTCGAGGTCTAGAACTTCGATTGCATCGAGTTTGGGTAGGAGCGAGAGATCGATATCTACGAATCGGCTCATGCAAAATCCCGCAAGAAGTTGGCGCTGCGCGCTTCACGAATGGTGAAGTCACCGAGATGACCGAGGGGGTAGAAGTCGCCGCTCAGGATGAAGACGAAACGCCCGTCTTGTCCGGCGCGGGCGAGATCGATGGAAGTGAGATTGAAGCCGGGCTCTCCGCCCTCCGGGTCGTTCAAAGCGTCTGCAATCGCTACGTACAGCCGCAGCAGCGTTTCCGGCGAGGCGTTGTCATCCTGAAGTTCTCGAACAAGTGCGCCGAGATGGCGTTGACCTACTCTGCTGGCAACGCGCGTGCGAAGGCATTTACCGATCGACTGGACGCAATGCGCCCACCCTGTCAGCAACATGCCAGTCGTAGCGTCGATACCAGTGCGCATGCCGAGTGTTACTCCGCCACCAAGACCGGATCATCCACGGGCGGATTGGCCTCATCTTGCGCCTGGTCGACGGCGGGTGGGTCAACCTTGCCCTCCTTCTTCCTCGACATTGGGCCGGGCGTCTTTGCGCCCGGGCGTTTCAATTCGCCGGCCACCAACGCGAAATGTGCCTCATCCTCAGTCAGCAAGATTTTTCTGCCCTTGCCGGGTGAGCGACGGCCAGCGACGAAATATCCGGCTTTTTCGGTGACTTCGAACTCGGTTTTAACGGTCATCAAAAGCTCCTTCCTAGAGCGCAAAAACTTTAGCGGCGCCGTCGACGGCTGCGTCGCCACCGCTGTCCATGTCGCCGATACGGTGGACTGCCTTCCCGCCTTCGCCGCCGAGGTGGATTTCACCTTCCAGGATGATCTTCGAGCCGCGCAGGCGCACCGGCCCGTCATTGGCGAAGATCATTTCTTCCTGCGGCTTGTCGGTCGGGTTCTTGGCGTCGTCGGTGTAGCCGTCGCGGACGGCAAGCGACTGCGGGCCGATCTCGCCATTCGGGCTCATGAGCCGCATCGGGTCGCCGACCTTGACCGGCAGATGCGATCCGCTCTGGCCGGCCGCCTCCTGCACCTGGACCCAGGGCGAGAGGAAGGGCTTGCCCGTGCGGCCATCCTCGGGAAGGATTTCGAGCTGGACGAGATTGCCCTTCACCTCTTTGACGTTGCCGGACAGCATCAATGACGCCATACGGCGGTCGAGATCGTCGGCCACCTTGTAGAGCGTGCGAAACTCGCGGGCGATAATCAGTTGGTCGCGGCGGTTCATGGCTCGCCTCCTGGTGTCTGCAGCCCGATCTCCTCGCCGGTGACGTAGAGTTCGGAGAGTGCCACCCCGGCCTGATCGAATATGTTCTCGCCCAGGCGTCGGACCGTCTGTGACCATTCGACGGCCATAATGGCGACGCCTCTATCCTTAATCGATGCTGATACAACCGGCTGGATGGCGGGCTTTTCCGGCGCGCCGATTCTGACAAGGCCCCAGAGTTGGCCCGAATGCAGCCTGGTCGAGATCGCCTCGGCCATGGTCCAGCCCTGTTCGTCACGGCCCTTGCCATCGGTGACAATGAAGGCAGCGCACTGGAGGGCGACTTCGCTCTCGCCCGAGGCATGGTCGATCAGCTTCCCGAGGAGAACGGCTATACGCACGGCCGGGCAACGGATGGAAGTCCGCTCCAACTCGTCGAGATTGAAGCGGCCGAACTGCGCCTCGACGGTCGCGGCCGGCAGGATGGCCTTGATGTCAGCGATGACCGCGTTTCGGAAGGTATTGATGCGGCCGGTCACTGGATCAACCTCGAAAGCCAATCTTCCGTCGCCTCGACGATTTCATTCTGGTTGTCGGCGGAAAGCCCCAAATATTGACGCCGCGGCATGGTCACGGACTTCACCACGGCAAAGTTTACGAAGCCGCCGGAAACCCACCAGAATTTGAGGGCCGAGCCGTTCTTGGGGCGAATGACGCCGCCCTCCTGGTGGATGCGGGCATAGACGAGGCCGGAACCGACGATGACGCTCCCGGTCGAGGCGACATAGTCGATCGAATCGGCCAAAGCCCCGGAAGCATAGAGCGTGCTGGTGCCGGCGCGGTTCGCCTGCCAGGCGCCGCCGTCGGGGGCGGTCTTTTCGCTGGAGATGCGGCGGCGCGTTTGTTCCTGGACGAGCCGGCCGATGCCCTCCATCAACTCGCCGGTCGGCGCATTGGCGATGCCCTCGATCTTGAGCAACGCCTCTTCCAGTCCGGTTTCGAAGATCTCCAGGGCAACACTCACGGCAGGCTCCCTCGCGAGAACAGGCGCCCGTTGGCGGTGAAATACGCGCCCCCGGTGGATGCCTCGGGTTCGGAGCTGGCACGCGGCTCCTCGGCGCCAAGGCCCGCCTTGCCGTCCGCGATGCGCTCCAGCAGCTCGACGGCCTGCTTGTAGCGATCTTCGATCGTCACGGTCAGCGCCGTGTGGCGCACCGCCACATGATAGATCGCGATGTTGACACAGGGCGTGACCAGGCCGGCCGGGGCAACGTCTAACGGCAAGGAGTACCTGGCCGACAGGTGCAGGTCGATTTCGGCACTGGCCTTGCCGAGCGCCGTCTGAAAGGCGTCGGCATAGTCGACGTCCACGGGCAGGAGGTCGCCAAGGAACTTGGCCCCCCAATCCTGCTCCATCTGTTCAAGCGTCGCGTAAGTCATGATTGCGTCCCAAGTGATAAGCGCCGCTGTTTCGGTGCCCCCTGACGGGCTTCTGCTGCACCGGGGCTTCGGGCAGGCAACCGGCACTGGCCTATCGGCTCTCCCGGTTCACGCCGCTCGCGGCTCTCCCCGCACGGATTCCTCAGATCGCGTCGAGCTCGTCGAGCTCGTTGAACGTTTTCTCGTCGATGTCAGCCGGCAGACAATCACCCGGGCCATAGGTCTTGCCGCGATAGCGGATTTCCTGCTTCGCACGCGGTCCCTTGCGCTCGGCGGCAGCCTTGGCGGCGGCCTGTTCCGCAGCTTCTGCTGCGATCCTGGCCTTCTCTTCGGCTGCTTCCTTCGCCTTTGCTTCGGCATCTGCCTTCACCTTGGCGTCAGCTTCCGCCTTTTCGGTTGCTGCCTTCGCTGCTGCGTCTGCCTTGGTCTTTTCCTCGGCCTCCTTGACGGCAAGCTCGGCCGCGGCGTTTGCGTCCGCCGCTGCCTTCGCCTTTTCGGCAGCGTCCTGGTCGTTCAGTTCGATGGGTTTCTTCATGGTCAGTCTCCGGGTCTTGCGAAAACGGCGCTGATCGCCGCTTGCGGAAGACCCGTGCGCCCTTGAGCGCACGGGTGCGGGCCTTGGGCAAACCCGCAGGGAGCTTAGGAAACGGCGTTCTGGATGAGGTAGCCGACGCTCTTGGCCACCACGAGTTCGCGAACGCGCTCGCCGACACGGACACGGCGACCGCCGAGGAGGCCGATATCCTTGTCCTCGATGGAGCCGGCGATGCGGCTGCCGAGTTCCGCGGTCATGCCCCAGGTGATGACCGAGCCATCCGCCTGCTTCTTCGAGGGGTCGAGATAGAGGAGCTGGATCGACTTGCCCCAGACGCGGGCAAGGTTCACCGCCTGGCCCTTGCGGGCAAGGTTCACCTGGGCGACACCGACAAGGAAATTTTCGACCGGGATCTCGAAGAGTTCGGCGAACTGCGCCCTGGTGATGGCGCCGTCCTCGGTCAGTCCGCCTTTGACGGCCTTGATGAGCTTCGGATTCCGCTTGACCTTCGACCAGGCGGGCTGGCCCATGATGATGTGGTTCGGCCGGTAAATCAGCGTCTTGTCCATGCCCTCATCGATAACGCCGTAGGGGTCGCTGTTTGCGAAATCGTCGAAACGATCGGTACCGGTAAGCACGATCTTGCGGGCGGCGTCGTAATTGTCGGGGTTCTGCACGACGGCCGCGGCGCGGACTTCGCGGCCGAGCTGCACAAGATTGGTCAGGCCTTCCGTGGCCTGGTTCTCCGGATCGAAGTTGGAGCGCTTCTCGGCGCGGGCGCGGCGGGCAGCCTCGATGTCCGACTGCGGGATGGCGTCGTCCAGGCCGTAGTCCTTGACGGACGCGGTTTTCTCTTCGCCTGTGAACTCGACCTGGTTGACCTGGCCTTTGCGGCCGACCTCCAGTTCGGGGACGGTGAAACCCTCGGAAAGCGGGAACTCGGTCCACTTGAAGTTTTCGTCAAGCACTTCGACGCCCGGTAGGGCGCGGGTGCCGATCAGCGTATGCGCGGGATTGCGATAGCCGATGGAGATGGCGGTCAGCGTGGGGCTGACAGGAAACGGCCGGTTGACGGTCGACATGGATGCGGTCCTCAGCGGTTAGGGTGCCGGCGTGGCGAGAACGCCGGGCGCGACGACGTAGGGAATGATGTCGCCATCGGAGGCGTCGGAACGCGCAAAGCCGATGGTGCGAACGACGGAGCCGGCAACGGGAACGGCCTTGATCGCCTTGCCGAGATTGTTGGCAGTCAGCGGATCGCCCCAGCTGATGTTGCCGCCCGCACGGACCTCGCTCCAGCCGACTTCGGTCACATCGACCATGCCGTTGGCCGGGGCACCCATGGAGCCGGCCGCGCCGATCAGCGGATCGGTTGCAGCGGTCGCGACCTCGGCGACGCCGGCCGCGCCGTATTTCAGGATGAGGAAGCCGACAAGTGCGGTGGCGCCCGTGCGGAAACTTTTGATGAGGATAGGCGTCGTCATGCGCGTGCAGCCTTCACATGTTCGACGGCTTCGGAGATCGAGACGTTGACGCCGAGGGCGGCCTGATCGTCCTGATACTTCCTCGCCTTCGCGGCGAGAGCCGTGGGGTTGACGGCGTCTTCGGCCGTGGTCGTAACCGCCTCGCCATTATTGAGGATGGTCGGTTCGCAGATGACGGGGAGTGTGGCGGCCAGCGCCTTGAAGCGCTCAAGGCCACCGTCCACCGCGCACATGGCGCGGTAGGTGTCGCGGGAGCCGGGCGTGATCTTGCCGGCCGACTGGGCGGCATCAAGCGCGCCGTCGATCTCGCGGTCAACGTCCTTCTTCTGGAGCGCGGCGAGTGCGGTCTGGGTGTCCGTGAGCTGCTGCTTGACGGCGGCGACCTCGGCAGCGGCAGGCGAGGCCTTCACCGAGGCGAGCGCCGTTTCGGTGTCGGTCTGCAGCTTCGTGACCGCCGCGTCGATCGCGCCGGCATCGCTCGCCGGGTCGATCTTCAGCTTGGCGCACAGTGCCTTCGTGTGGCCGTCGCGCGTATCGAGCGCAGCCAGCACCGCCTTTTCGTCGGCATCGTCGTTGAGGCCGAGCTTGGCGGCAATTGCCTTCAGGCTCATGTCTTCAGTCTCCTTGGTTTCGGTTTGCTTGCGGCTCAGCGCCGTCATGACCAGGGCGGGCCGGTTGACGAGGCCAGCGCCATTGAGTTTGAGGATCAGCCCTTCGCGGGTGTGGTCGAAGTCCGGCGAGAGAAAGCGGTATTCCTTGTCGGCAACCTTGCGGGCTGCTGCCTTCGTCCACTCGACCTTGCCCCAGACGGCGCCGTCGCGCTCCTCGACATTGGTGATCCAGGCGGCCGCAATCGCTTCCTTGCCCTCAGCGGCGAGCAGCGCCTGGCCGTGCTCGTAGTCGATGGCGAGCGGCACCTGTTCACGGGCAAAGGCTGTGACGACACGCTGCGGCTCCAGCGTCCAGGCGCGGCCATCGCGCGCCTTCAGGTCAGGACCCTTCGGAAAAAGTTCGACCCATTCCGGCGGGGTGTTGCCCTCGCTGGCCAGATCGGTAAAAAATGCTGTTGCGGTTGCCGTGTTCATGGGCGAACATTGGATCGTCGCGGCAAGCACCGCGACACTGACACTGTCAGCGCCAGCCCGATCGGGCCGCCCTTACCCAAAATCCGAAATCGCTATGCCGCTCAGGGAACGAGCGTCGATTTTAAAGATGGTTTAAAGGCCGTGGGGCGCGTTTCCGCCCTTAAACGAACCTTGCTGGCCTTGGCCTGCCGTCGCGCATCTGTGGCCGCCCTGTGCGATGACGCCGGCCGCGCTTGAAATTTGACGGAAGGTGCCGCATCTTAGGGTCAGGCGTGAGCAAGGTCGACCGGGACGGCGAGCAGTCGGATCCGTGAGGGAGTGCCGCCCCTCCGCGCCATCATTCCACAACATGACCGTTCCTCGCCGCGCGCTCGATGACGCGCCTTGCTTCCTTCTCGCTCTTGCGCAGGAAACTGGTCAGCCACCACTCGGCGCCGTCCGCGGCCGATTTCACGACCACACGCCACCACGATCCACCCGACGTGCCGTAGAAACGGGCAGAGCGTGCGCCTGGCTCGCGGATGACGGCGGCCGGCGCTGTCAGCACTGCGATCGCCAAGCGGAAGTCATCGGAGGTCAATCCGCGGGCCGCATGCTCCTGCAGGATGTGCGCGACACTTTCAGACGATAGCCGTACCGTAGCGCTCGTCGCGTCGAATGCATTTGCCACCGATTGCGGAACCTGCGCGACCGGTATGAACGCTTTCGGCAGGCGCTGTTCCGCCATCGCCTTCATGACGGGTGACTGGACGATGTCCTCCATGGCGACGCGCTGGCGGGCGGGCGACATGGCAGTGATCTTGTCGTGCAGGAAGCGCGAGACATTCTGGCCGCGCAGCTTGCCGGGATTGGTGTCCCAGCCGGGATCAACGCCCTCTGGCAGCATCACGGTTTCACCGGTGCGCTTGTTGAGCCAGGGCCGTTCCACGATGACGAAGGCGGGTTCGCCCTCGCGCCATCCAAGGCTGATCGCCTCGCGGCGCGAGATCTGCCGCACGCGGCACTCGCATCCCCAACCATTCGGTGGATAGAGCCGGTCCCAGATCGGATCGTCCACGGGAGCAACGATGCCGACCAGGCGTTCATGCTCGGGCCGCTTCCGCTCGGCCGTCGACAGGACATAAAGCAGGAACGGAAGAAACGCCTTGTTCCGCTCGGTGCGCTCCCATTCCCCCGCCGCATGCGCCGTCCTGGTGTTCGCCCAATAGATGGTACGCAGCCGACGTGTTGATCCGAGCTGGACGAGTTTCTCCTCGCCGGTCAGCGGATCGATTTCCAGCGACTTGCCCCACCAGCCCTTTTCGTGAAGCGTCCAGATAATGTTGCGCTGAAACTCTTCGAAGGGCTGGCGGTGCTCGATTGCCGTGCCGATCGCCGCCTTCATGTCGTCGAGAATGTCGTATCCCGCCGACTTCGCGACCGTGAAGGCATAAGCATGCTCTTCCGGCGCGATGTCCCGCCAATCGAATGTCGGCTGCGTCTCCTTGCCGTCAAAGTACCGGGTGACCTCCCGCGGCGCGGTCTTGAAAAGATCAAGCGCGTCCATCGCCGATGTTCCCAAGGCCGCGCGCTTTCATCGTCAGCTTGGCCAGCCGATCGGCAAGTGGGCCGGCGTCCATCTTGGCGATTAGGTCATCGAGCCCGGCTTCGAACTGCGCATAGCTGGTCGATGTCTCAACGAGCTTTCGAAGGGGATTTAACAGCGGTGCGAGGTCCTGTTCCCAATCGGCCAGTGCATCGTCGACGAGGACGTCCAGTTCAGCACGTTCGTCGGCGGCCGTTGCGTGATAGCCGCCGCAGTGCTGGCACGGCGTGCGCAGCCTGGCTGCGGCCTTCTCGGGCGGCGGCGGCGTGGGCTCGCCCGGCTTCGGTGATTTTGCGCCGGTCTCAATGACGGGAGGGGTTGGCGCGCGGGCGACGAAAAGTTCATCGTCTTCGTCCGGCTCCTCAAACCCGATACGCTCCCGCGTCTGCTGCATGCTGACCTTCAGCCCCAGCGGCACCAGCTTCTCGATCGCCGCAACAAGGGTCTCGATGTCCTCATTCTCGGTGATCGGAATGACGAGCGTCGGGTACTTGTCCCGCGGGCCATAGTTGAGGTCGACGAAGGGGCGGATAAGATCGCGGTTGGCTGTGATCGCGGTTTGGCGGGCATCTGCGCGCGCGATGTCATGACGGACGTTTTCGTGGATGGCGGCCTGGGACAAGGACGAACCGTCGTCCGTCGTCATCGTCTGGCCAAGTACCCCCTTCGAGGTTTGGCGATCAAGATATTCCGCCTTGTTCGAAAAGACGGCATTGCCGGACGCGCCCGCAGCCTCGATGAATTCGATCTCCATTTCCTTCGGGATGATCGCGGCGGCATCGGAGGAGATATCGCGCACCGCCTGGAGAAGGATGCGGCGATCGTCGAGGCTGGCGCCGCGGCCGAACCTGCCGACGCGCAAGGGCATCCCGTAAACCTCGATAAAGGCCATCCAGTCCTTGAGCGTATAGCTCTTGAAGAGGAAGGCCCAGGCGGCCAGGCGCGCAAGGCCGGCGCGGATCGGCAGGCCCGACATAATCTTCGGGCGGTGAATCGAGAACTGATAGGGCGGCAGGTCGAGGCCGTTGATATCGCCCATGTGTTTCAGCCGCAGTGTCCGGCCGTCGCGCTGGTCGATCACGAAATGCCGCTGGTCGCGCCATTCATAGCGCACCGGCCGCCACTCCTTGCCGGACCGGTCCCAGATGGTTTCCACAACGGAATAGCCCTTGCCGAGCGCATCGAGGAGATCCGCCAAATAGTCGTCGGCGAAGTACGGTCCTTCGACAAGTTCGCGCACCGCCTCGGCAATCTTCTCGTCTTCCGCGTCCTTCGACGCCGAAACGACGATCGGCTTGATGCCGGTGATGGCGCGTTTGCGCGTGCCGAGCACGGCGGCATAGTGCAGGTCGCGCTCCTCCATTTCCGTCGCCAAGGCGAAGTATTGGTCGGGATACCCCCGCGCCGCCGACCGCAGGATCTCGGCGAGCCCGATCGGCGTCAGGCCGGACACGATGGTCGGCGTCCAAACCGAATGCACGCCGCCGAGCGTCGGCGCCGCAAACTCTTTCTGCAGCTGCTGCGTGGAAACGGGATTACCAAACTGGTCGATGATCTGCGGTGCGCGTGCCATCAATAGAGCCCTCCGGAAATCCGCGGGATCAGGCCGCCGCTAGCGGGCTGCTCGAACATCGGAACGTTGTCGTTGAACTGGTCAGCCTGCGAGACCGGCACATAGTCGAAGGATTCGAGATCCGCGCGGCTTGCGAAGTAGGCGAGCGCACCGGCAATGGCCGTGTCGCCGTGCCGGTCGTAACCGTCCGCGCCCTTCGTCCTGTGATCGTCAGGCACCTTGATGTAGCCGTTGACGTAGGCGAGCGCCTGGTGGTCGGCCAGGATATCGGCATCCTTGGGCAGGATGACGGTCTGATCGGAGAACGCCATGACGTAGGCGGTCATCTCCAGCTTGTACCATTTTTCGGAAAGCTGGACTTCGACGATGATGGAACCGTAACGCTGTGCGGCTTTCTCGGCGAGATAGGCGCCGTTGCCCCGCGCATCGAGTGCGCCACCGGAAAGACGCGGCAGGCGATCGACGACATAGAACAGGATCTCGCGCTGCTGGTCGAACGGCACGTTGTGCAGCTCGACGACAAAGCAAGCGCGCCGCACCAGGTCCTGGCCGATCTCCATTGGGACGATGGCCGTGGCATCACCCTTGCGACCGAAGTCTTCCCCGAACACATGCTGGCGACGAGGGTCCAGCTTGTCTAGCAGGGGTTTAAGGTTTTGCTCGCACCACTTCTTCGTTTCGGCGGTACGGCTTTCCTCCGGCCAGTTCTTGAAATCGTCGGAGCATGCCCACCGTACGATCGGAATGCCGTCCTGCATCTGGCGCTCGATCAGGACGCGGGTCAGCGCCGCGCCCTCCTGCTCGGCCGGGATGGCGTCCAGCTCCTGGCGCATGGCGGAGACACGCACGCCATAGGCGCCGCGGATCTTCGCTTCCCATTTCTGCTCTGCCTTCGGCGACCACTTCTTGCCGCGCATGGTGCAGACGCGCTTGTAGAGGCCATTACGGATGGCATCAGCGAAGGTGACCTCGTGAATCGAGAACGGGATCTTCCCCGCCCGAGCCTCCTTGATCAGTTCGTTGAACGGGTTGAGTACGCCGTTATGCGAAGAGATGACGCGGATCTTGCCGCCCCAGATCAGCAGGGCGTTCACGGCATCGAGGACACCGCGGACATTGCGATGGAACGCCGCCTCGTCGATGACGACGATGCCCTGAAGGCCGCGAATGTTCTCTGGCCTGGACGACAGCGCCTCGACGCGAAAACCCGACGCGAACACGCAACGAAAAGCGGGTATATCGCGGATCGTGCCATCCTTCAGCTGATCTTTGAACATAAATTCGCCGATCTCGACCAGCTCCTTCGCAACGGTCTTCGCGAACTTGGCGACATAGCCAATGAATTCCCGGCCCTTGTCCTTGGTGTCGCCGATATAGAAGACGTTGTCGCCGCCTGCAGACGGGGCGGCTGCGGCAATCAGGGTATCGTCGAGCGCTTCGGCGAATGTGATGCCCGTTCGCCGGCCCTTTGGGCAAATCTTCAAGTCGCTTTTGTCGGCCACCCACTCGGCCTGATGCTTCATGAGCACGCCGTCGGCAAACGGGTCGAGATCCTCGGGAAAATCCGAGCCGCGCAAAAAGTCGTCGGAAAGGTGTTTCGTCGCACGCGGTAGGACCGGCTCGGCGGCAATGGCCCGCTTCATTCTTCGTCTCCGTCCGCTTCTTCAGTCGGCTTGTCGTCACGCGGCCGCACGCCGAGGAAGTCCTTGCGGAGCTGCGCCACGCGCTCGGCGGACAGGCCGAGTTCCTTCGAGACCTGCTCGATGGCGGTTTCGGCCTTCTGCGCGAATTCGACGTTGAGCTTCTGCCGGCGCTGGGTGGAAATGTTCTCGGCCATCGAGAGGCGGTAGAGTGCCGCGGCGGCCTGGTGCGCTTCCTTCGGTACGAATCCGTCATCGGCCGCGTTCTCCATCATCTCGAAGATGATGGTCTTCAGGAGCCGCGTGGATGCCTGGGTCAGCTTGTCGGCGTCATCACCGTCGGTGCGGGCAACCACAGCGTCGGCGATCATCTGGCTGCGCTGAAGCCGCTGGGTGACCTTCGCCAGGCGCAAGGCGTGCCGGTTGAAAGACGAGAAGTGCGGAACGTCGAAGGCAAGGCCAAGCTCGCCCTGGAGCGCGATCAGCTTCATCCGGAATTCGGCATAGATTTCCGTCTGGCTTTTCGGGGTGTTGGCAAGTTCCTGCGCCGCCCAGGCGACAATAGCCTCGCACTCTTCGGGCAACTGGTCGATGGCGGAAGGTCGGGGTCTCATGTGCGGCGCCATGGCGGACTACTCCGCGTCGCCGGGCGCCTGCACGCCAGCAAGGACGGTGCGGCGCTCGACATGGTCACGGCCGCGGCGGGTGATCTCCGCAGAGGTCTCCGTGCCTTCGGTGCGGGTGCGCACGGCGCCGGCCTCGCCTTCCAGAAACAGAAGCTGGTTGCGGATATAGTCGCGGGACTTGCGATAGGAGAATCGCTCCAGGCTCTTCTGGATCAGGAACGTGTTGGTGCTGCCGCCCGTTTTCGGGTCGGCCAGGTCTTTCAGGATGATCAGGCGGATATTTTCATCCACCCACTGTGCGTAGTCTTCAGCCGCCATGTCCTGCCCCTCAGGATTTGCTCATAAGAAAGTCTTCCACGCGCCTGGTGGCGCGCTCCGTGGCCTCGGAGGATTTCACCATCGTCGCGATCTGCCCCTCCATCTTCGTTAGCGCGAGTTGGAGGTTGTGGACTGTCTCCTTGTCCGGCAGGTGCCGCATCTCGTCTTCGAGCTTCTGGATCCGGCTCGAATGCAAGCCAAGCGTCTCGATCGCCTTCTTGGCGTCGGACTTGAAATAAAGAACCAGGGGCGTGCCGACTGAGATCAGCAGCGCGATCAGGCCGAGCCAGTCCTTGAGGAGGGAGACTTCCATCAGGGATTTCCTTTACTTGCATCGACGGCCGCGACCGCGGCCGCTCGTCTCGTTTCACAGGTAGTCAGGGCTGCCCGATCGGCGCCCCAGTTGGTCGCAACCTCCCGTGAGGAAAGATCGCGGTCGGGAAGTGTGCGGGGATACGCGCAGGGCTGACGGGCGACCTCGGGCAGCACGACGGGGCGCTGCTCGACACGCACGATCGGTGCGGGTTCAGTGGGGGAGCAGGCGGACGCGATCACGGCCGAGGCCGCAAGCATCGCCAAAAGGCAAGGCCGCATTCGCAATCTCCATATTGGTGAGCTGCTCCTCGACGAGGCGCACACGAGCGTTCGCATCCGCCTCAATGGCCAATGCCGCCTTCGCCTGGTCGGCGATCCGGCGGTTTGCATCCGCGTTGGCCCGCTCGATCTGCGCCGACCAATGTGCGTCCCGACCTTCGGCGGCCGCCTTCGCCGCCCGCTCGATCATGTCATCGAACTTGACCAGGATGAGCCAGAGAACGAACAGGCCGAAAAAGAGCAGCGCTAACCCGGCAAGGACGGGAAGCGCTGCTTGACGAAACATCCCGGCAATCACGATTCACCTCCCGGCTGATCGCGCGGCAAGTTGGAGGCGCGAAAATCCATGGAGCCGGAAATGCGGTGAATGCCGAGCATGGCCGCAATAAGCGCGACCATCGAGGGCACGGCGATCGCGCCGAAGGCGACGGCCTCGGATCGGCCCATGACGGCGCCGATCGCACAGATCAGAATGACGGACCAAGCCAGCACTGACGAATAGAGCAGATGCCGCTTCGACGTGGAGTAGGAGGGCTTCACCAGGGACATGGGTCAGCGCTCGTTCGCGGATGCCGGCGTACCGGCGGCGGTGAGATAGACGCGACCAGGGCGCTCGGGCTCGCCAGTTTTCGGCCAGCGGATGTCGGAGAGGCGGCCCTTCTCGAGGCGCGAAACGCGAACGCTGTTCGACTGGTTGCCGCCGAGGATGTGGAAGTGGGTCGCGTCCTCGCCGACATAAAGACCGACATGCCCACCACCGTCCCGGGTGAAAGTCATGATGGCGCCGAGGGCGGGCGTGGCGAGCTGACGGCCGAACTTGTTGTACTGGAGGGCGCCGAGCGGGTTGGCCGGTAGCGGTTCGCGCGGCAGCGTCAGGCCGAGCACATGCGCCATGAACAGGCCACACCAAGCAATGTCGTCATCGGCGAAGAAGCTGGCGACCCAACCGCCGATGCGTTTGGCCCAGGACATGATCGTCGGATTGCTGCCCTTGCCGACGACTTCCCGCACGCCGATGAGGCGGCGGGCTTCGCGCAGCCAGACGGGCTCGGCGGGCACCTCGGGTGCACGTTCATAGACCGTGAGGCCGCTGGGCTTGGCATTCGGGGACTTCCTGAGGGCATCGACGGTGGCCTGGTCGGCCACGCCCGACACGGCGAGATGCTCGCTCGCCTGGAACCGCTCCAGTGCGCGATACAGTTCGCGCCCCGCAGCGCCGTCCATCGCGCCGCCGTAGGCACCATGCACGCGAAGGCGGGATATCAGCCAGCTTTCAAAACTTTGGAAGGTCATATCGCCGCTTTCGAAGCCCGTTAATCGTGGCTCGAAAGTGGTTTTTCTAGCGGCTTAGGGACATACTGACAGTGTCAGCATCAGAAGAGTTCGCCCTGGCCCTTGAGCTTCTTTCGGATACGAAAGGCGGTGCGCCAATGCATCTTTGCCTTGGCGGCGGCCTGGTAGGCCGAGGAACCCTTTTCGAGTGCCTCGACAAGCTGCCGACGCTGCATCGCCGTCTTGGCGATCGGGATCAGCAATCGCACACCCGTGTTCGCAACGCGATAGTGGTTGCAGATTTTCGTTGCCGCTTCAAGACCGATGAGATCGGTGAGCCAATGTCCTGCCTGCGCGTAGGCTGGAATATAGACGGTCTGCCCGCCCTTTGCGAAGGCAAGCGCCAGTGCTGCCTCATGGCCGGCGACGCGCTCAATTTCCGCTATAACGACAGGCAGATCTATCACGGTCGCTACTCCATCGCCGACATGCCGCAGCCACCCTCGCAAGCCATGCGCAGGTGTTTGCGGGCGCCGACCAAGCCAATATGAAGCTGGCCACCGCATCGCGGGCATTCGATGGTGCGGCGATCGTCACCGGCCGCCGCCATGTCCGCCTTCTGCATGAGGCCAACGAGCAGCGCCTCGAAGATGGCGGCGTGCGATTCCGGGATCTCGGTCATGCCCCACCTTTCGGCATCTTGCGGACGCGTTCGCCGAGCAGGTTCATGACGGTGATCCATTGCTCGTCGGTGAGATCGCGGATGGTCTCGTCCAGATCGAGAAGGTCAGTGACAACCTTCCAGAAATCCCGGCCCCCGTTCGGGCAGAGCTTTCCCCACTGCGCACGGGCGATCTTGTAGCCGTGGCGCAACATCCAGGAGGGGCACGGCTTGTGGTCAGCCCAGTCAACGCCATGGCGGGCGAGCATCGCCTTCATCGCCTCGATGACCGACTGGCCGTCGCTGTGCGCGTGGATGAACCGCACGTCCTCGATGCCTTTGACTTGGTGGCCGAGGGCAAAGCTCTCGATGGCGCTGTCGCGCCGATCGGCGATGGCGCCGAGATTGTAGAGCGCGATCCACAGCGCCCGCATCTTCGGCACGTACTTGCCAGTGAAGGGCGATTTACGGGTGCGGCCGTCGACACGCGGCGGCTTGCGGGAGGCATAACCCTCGCTTTCGAAGGTCTGCAGCACTTTCCAACGCTCGGCGTCGGTCATGTCCTTGGTCGATGGCTTTCCGACGAGGACCATGCATTTCGCGCGGCGGGTGTCGTCATCGAGGCCTGCCTGTTTGGCGGCGACGTGAATACGTCCAACAAGGCTCATGGCTCGTCTCCTTCTGAGTCGGGTCTCGAGGTGAAATATTGCGGCACGAAAATGCGGGCGTAGACGAACTGGACAGTGCAGCCCTGTTCCTCAAAGGCCTGCCAGCGGTCGGGATCGTCGTCCGTCGCGATCGTCGCGATCGCCTCTGCTGGCGTCCGTCGATAGGAGTGCTCGATGATCGAGCCGCCCGGGGTCAGGAGGGCATAGCCCTGCGTGAAGGACGGGGGGATGAGACGTGAGGTCATTTTCCCCGCCGGTATTTGCTTTTGAGGAGGTGCGCAGCAGAGAGCGATCGGCCGAGTGCTTCACCAAATAGGCCGGCGTTGACCTCTGACACCTGTTCGCCCTTCACGACGGCAGTCGTGCCTATGGCCCTCAAGCGTCGGGAAACCTCGTCCCAGTCCCGGGCTTCGCAGGTGAAGTCGATTTCACGGCCTTCGAATTGGTAGCTGCAAGTGAAGGGTTTCAGTTCATCCGACATGGTCACCTCCGGCCGGGCCGGTTCCGCCCGTGCTGGTGGAGGATGCGGAGGCCGTGAGGCGGGCGAATTCCGCGTTTACGATCGGGCGGATATCGGTGATGATCTCCTCCGCGTAGTGACGGAACCCTTCCGCGACCGGCAGGCCATGGCCCTGTTGCAACGATAGGCGCTTTGCTATCGCGGTGGTAAGTGCCTCTGCGAAAGGTGTCATCGGGCGTCCTCCGGCCGGTGGGATACCCAGATTGTCTCTGCCGGAGTCACGATGCTGTAGGAGTGCTGACCGAGTGCCTGACACAGCACGCTGGCAAGGTCGCGGGCGCGGGCAACTATGTCGCCCGGCTCTTTCGGGAACCGGGGATAGTTTATGAAGCCTACGCGAAAGCCTTCCTCACGTCCGCCGCTGTAGATGAAGCTTTGGGGAGTAAGGGCAACGCACATGCCGACTTCGAGACCATACCTCTGGAGGGTGACCACAGCCGCGCTGATGTCGCCAGCCATGTGGATGTCGACGTTAAAGGATGGTGCGGTTTTCTCGGTCATTCCGCGCCACCCCTCGTCATGCAGTCCTTGCACATGGGGGCAAACAGATCGTCTTGACCCTTTGCGGGCTTTGGCGATTTCTGCCCCCAGCCGAAGCCATGCAGGCGCATCGCCTCTTTCTCCAGTTCGGTCAGCCACTCGCCCCATTTGGGGTAGAGGGCCGCCGCCTCGACGCGTTCTGCCGGCGTCTGCATCGTGCCGCACATGCACTCCCCGGAGCGGCAAAGGGCCTTTGCCACGGGGTTGATCGGCGTCTGGCAGCGTTCGAGATATTCGTCCCGATCGTCTTGCGTCCAGTCGTGGATGATGTTGACCCAGATGTTGCCCGGCGATGCGGGATCGGCCCGGTAGGTCTGCAAGTGTTTTTTGCGGTTCTCGCTTTCGTCCTTGCGGGCTCCATTGAGGAGCAGGACGCGAACGCCGCGCTTGCCGTGCCTAATCTCGCTGGAGACGGCCTTGCGGAAAGGCGTGGCCTTCAGAACCCGGTAGGCAAACCCGTGGGCGTCGATGCCCTTGCCGAAGAACCCCTTGCGCAGGACATAGTCCTCGTAAGCCGTGCCGGCGTCAGCCTCGACGTACTCGCCCTTCCGGCCATAGACTTCCCGGACGAATTCGCTGGTCTCGGGAATGCCGCAGCGGGTGTTGCCGTGAATGACGAAATCGATCTTGGCCCCCAGTTCGCGGGCAATCTGATCCGACGCGGCGCTGTCCTTGCCGCCCGAGACCATGGAAACGATATGCGTCGGGTTGAAGGTGTCGATCGCTTCGCGAAGGATCTGCACGCTGCTGTCGATCTTCATTCGACGCTTCCTTTGTTTCCAGATGATGATG
>Ga0209958_1000910_pt1 | contig 32095 bp, 31 predicted proteins | sample ThiBio_inoc_plan_FD_183942 | JGI IMG/M metagenome (GOLD analysis project Ga0209958, IMG submission 183942) | Wastewater bioreactor microbial communities from Cape Town, South Africa - Thiocy_inoc_plan (SPAdes) | ecosystem: Engineered > Bioremediation > Thiocyanate > Unclassified | place: South...
CCCGTTTCGGTAAACCCAGTTTCTCGTTTGCTGAGTACAGCAGGATTGGCGCCCTAAGCGCTGGCTTTTAGTCCGGGCAGCCCCTCATACCGGATTGGGATTCCTCCGCAGGTTTCCCAGGGGTTACCTCGAACAGGCTCGAAGCGCCAACGCCATGGCAGCTTAACGCCAGCGATTTATCAACCCAGCGGGGTGCAGCCACCCCGCAAGGGATTTGGCTGCCTCCGCAATATATAAGGAGAGCAGCATGTTGTTAAAAACACTGGAAGTTACGGAGTGGGACCAGCCTGAAAGCGAGGTGTTGGCATGAGCCTAATCTTTCCGCGTTTGGCCCAGAACTTTATCAAGAACGGATATTTCCCGACGGACGAGGTGACGCTGGCCCGGATTCTCCAGGCGCTCGACATTGGTGGTGGGCAACTGCGTATTCTTGACCCATGCTGCGGCGAAGGAACGGCATTGGCTGAAGTTAAGCACCACCTGGTTCAGTGCGGAGCATCTGTCGTGGCCAACGGCATCGAGTTCGATGCGGAGCGCGCGTGGCATGCCAAGGGGACCCACCTGCTTAAGGCGCTCTATGCCGCATGCGCGGTGACGGTTGGGGAAGATAAGGAAAAAAGCTACGCGCTAAAGCTGCGTAACGTTTTTAGCCCCTATGAAGGCCGCATGGGCCGTCTGGCACGGCGCCAATCTACAAGTGTCAAGGCCAAGGTGGCGGTAACCCGCGCGGGTGGGGCCAAGTTGTCCGCTGAGTTCTCGAACCATACCAATAAGCCCGAGGACGTAAAGGTCACTGGAGAGCCGGCCTGGAAAAAGAGCGAGCTCGCCAGTGCCTATATTCCGGTGAAGGAAATGCTCGCCCATGCACCTGGCTTCCTAGCCACGGCAGCAAAGCGCGAGATTGCATTTGAAGAGGTATATACCGACATCATCAAACGCGCATTTCTTCCCCGGCTAATGGGACCAACGGACAAGAATCGCCAGCGTTTATTAACTGCACTCCAAAAAGCTATTGATGGAAAGGTTGTTGCGAAAGGTGAGCACTTCTTTCTAAAGAACCAGCAAGGTGATCTCGAATTCACCTTGCTTGCGGAGGGGATGCGCAAGCTGGCGCTGGTTTGGCTCCTCATCCAGAACGGAACTTTGCTCTCGGGCTCCATCCTTTTTTGGGACGAGCCCGAGGCCAATTTGAACCCGGCGTTGATGGGCGAGGTCGTTGAGGTAATTCTGGAACTTCAACGACTTGGTGTTCAGGTCTTCCTTACAACACACAACTATGTGCTGCTTAAGGAGTTTGATTTACGCAAGCAGAAAGATGATGCGATCAGGTATCTGTCCTTGTTCCGCGACGAGTCCGGCGCGGTCACTTCCAACGCCAGCGATAGTTATCTCGGTGTCGATCCCAACGCGATCGCTAGTACCTTCAGTGATCTATATGACCGTGAAATCAAGCGTGGCCTGGGAGTAATCAAGGTATGACAGTGCTTGCTGAGGACGATTTGCAGATCGTGCTTCCCGCCGGAGTAGTTGGGCGTAAGTTCGACGACGAAACATCGCATGGCTTAAGCCATTGCATGAAAGCGGTAGATTTCATTGTTGAGTTGGAAGATCGAGTTCTGTTTATTGAATTCAAAGATCCCGAAAATCCCAACGCCCTACAGAAAGATAGCGCTGCTTTCATCAAGAAGTTCCTCGGGGGGCAACTCGACACCGATCTGAAGACCAAGTATCGGGATTCCTGGCTATATGAATGGGCGGAGGGCCGCGCCAAGAAGCCGATTTACTACTTGGTGCTGATTGGTTCGAGTGCGCTTTCCGATGCTGATTTGCTTGCCAGAACGGACTCGCTTAATCGACAGATACCGGTGGTGGGCCCCGGCGGCGGCTCGTGGAAAAAACCGTTCGTTGCGGGCTGTGCTGTCATGAATCTCGCCACATGGAACAAAACGCTTCCACACATCCCGGCGAGCCGAGTGGGCCTATGACTTATCTTCGGGGCATGGGCTCATTGCGGAAGCGCATTGGACAGGCCGCCGCTGAACGAGGCGCCCCAGCAGATGGCCCCGCAAGTCACCCCACAAGTACCCACCAAGTCACCCCACAGGTTTTGGCCATCCCAGCTTGGTGGGGCGACACACCGGGCGTTCACCGGATTTGCTGGGCCTGAAGGCCGATGAGATACCCAAAGTAACATGACTGACCGGGGAGGCTTCAACGTTGGTGACTGGTGCTGGCATACCCGGCAAGCGTCGCCTTGCCGGGTAGTGGAGCGTCAGGACGTGTGGGGCGAAGTGAGCCTGCGCATTTGGCTGCCCGCCAAGGATGCGGTGATACGGGCCCGTGCAGCTGATCTCGCACCGCTTACCAGTGTCCGCCCGTCCCAGGAGTTGATCCTGCATACGGCGGCAGCTGCCAAGCTGCTGGATGCGTTGGAGGATAACCTGCTGCTGGCGCCGATCCAGTCCAGTGTGGTGCCGCTGCCGCACCAGCTCTATGCCCTGAACCGCGCCATGAGCCGGGACCGCATTCGCTATCTGCTGGCGGATGAGGTGGGCCTGGGCAAGACCATCGAGGCCGGGCTGATCCTGCGCGAGTTGAAGCTGCGCGGCATGGCGCGTCGCATCCTGGTGGTCGCGCCCAAGGGGCTGGTGCGCCAGTGGCAGGCAGAAATGCGTCTGCACTTCGGCGAGAAGTTTCAGTTCATCGAGCCGGCGGAACTGGCCGCATTCAGGCAATGGCGCGTTAACGCGAATTCGGATGAGGACAACCTGTGGCGCGTGCATGATCAGGTGATCTGCTCGCTCGACTCGGTCAAGCCACTGGAAGGCCGGCGCGGCTGGAGTCTGGAGCAACTGAATACATACAACCGTGAGCGCTTCGAGGATTTGATCTCGGCATCATGGGACTTGGTGATCATTGACGAGTCTCACCGCCTGGGTGGCAGTACCGAGCAGGTGGCGCGCTACAAGCTCGGTGCAGCGCTTGCCGAAGCGGCACCCTAGCCCTGCGTGCGGACACGCTGATGCAGCGCCTCGATGGTGGGGATGCCGGCGAGGATGAGCCTGGCAGCGAGTCGATCGTCAAACCAGGCTGCAACCGGGTCTTGCGGCTGCGGGTCGGTGGCGAGCAGTTCCTCCACCCACACCAGCGCCGCCAGCTGGCGTTCGACCAGACGGGCGTAGCGTCTCGCGCGGCGGTCGATGCTCTGCGGATAGGCCTCGACGTACATCGCGGCCAGTTCCTTCTCCGAATAGAAGTCATCGGGGTCGTGTGCTTCGCGGAAAGTTTCGAGCGAGGGGAGGGCGGTCGTCGACCGTACTGCCTCGGGCAGGATGCCGAGCGGCAGGCGCAGCAGCCGGGCCAGCGCATGTCGGCCATGCCGGCGGGCAGCCATCGTCAGAGTTTGCTGGATCCAGGCCAGCGTGGAGCGCGCGATGCGCTGATCGAGGCCGGATTCGAGGTAGCGGTCCGCTGCGACCTTGAGATCGAGGCCCTGCAGCCAGCCACGGTAGAAGGCGAGGTGGTGACGCCCGATTTTGCGAGTGGATTCCATGGCTAACTGGCTGAAATCAAGAAGAAACAGGAAATATAGGTCACAGATCCTTGAGTTGAATCAGAAAAACAGCATTCTTGATAATTGACCTTATCATGAACTGCATATGTCATGACACCAGATGCCATTTGCTTGTTTTGATCGAAACGGCTACCCCATTGCTATTGCTGACTTTTGACTAATGGCCTGCCAGGCCACGAATGCCTGAACGCTGGTAGCATCAAATCTTCTCAACCAACCCAAGGGATTTTATTTCATGAACAAGACTGAATTGATTGAAGCCACTGCAGCCGAAGCTGACATCAGCAAGGCCGCTGCCGGAAGAGCGCTGGATGCCATCCTCGGTGCCGTTGTCAAAGCGGTAGCGAAAGGTGATTCTGTAATTCTCATTGGGTTTGGCGCGTTCAAGCCTTCCAAGCGTGCTGCCCGTATCGGCCGCAATCCACAAACAGGCAAGGAACTGAAGATCGCAGCCACGACCGTGCCGCGCTTCACGGCTGGCGCTGGTTTCAAGGCCGCCGTTTCGGGTAAGAAAGTTGCAAAGAAGAAGTGATGTCACATTAGCGGGCGTGGCGCTGTCCTTGTAGGCCGCGTCCGCATTCAAACAGTAAGCTGGTGTCATGTGATGTGTCGCATATGTTGTGCACTAGATGTTGAGCTGCAATAGGTTGTCCTTTGCTTCGAAGCCTTGCGCAGTACAATGCCTCTGTTTGTCGTCGAACGCGTCATTTCGTGCTATTTACGTAACCTCGCTACTGGGTGCGCGGCCATCGTGTGTGGCGTGGTGAACGTCCAGGGGCGAGTTATTCCGGCGTCAACATGCGCAGGCGCTTTCGTTTTCCGGAGCGGGGGGATGGCATTGGCCTGATTCTCATCCACGAGCTGGACCGCTTCACTTTCGCTGGGCAAAGCGGAAGCGCTCGATCGGGCGACGGTGGCGGCTGGTAGTGCGGCTGACGCTTCCCGATTCCCAGCTTTCCGCTTGGACGAGCTGCTGGCTGCCCGCATCGGCCTGCATTTCCAGAAGGTGCGCTTGCTTAACCGAATCGGTGCAGGGTCTGATAGCAGCACGCTGGCATAGTCGCGGGAAGGGGCGGCCGCTGCAGTTGGCGTCGTGCAGCCGGGCGCAAGGCCGACGATCAGCAGATCCGGCGCAGGGTCGCCGAAGGCGGGCACCGGGTGCGCGTGGTAGTCGCGTGGCCGACCGCATATCGTCCAGAAAGGTGGCGAGGCGCGGCAGTCGAGGTCGAGGTGCAGGCTGGGGTCAAGAATGGACCGCTGCATGTGAACGGGCGGGCTGAGTGGCCCGCCCGTTTGCGGCTTAGAACTTGTAGCTCACACCGACTTCGACGTTGCGTTCGGCGCCGGGGAAAATGCCGTCTGGATTGCGGCTGGCGATGTATTTCCGGTCGGCGAGATTGCGCACCGTGCCGAACACGCTGAGCTGCTTGTCGACGGCGTAGTGCGCGTTGAGGTTGAAGGTGGTGTAAGCCGGAATCACGCCGCGCCGGCCATCCGCGCTTTCGACCACGGTGTTTTCCGTATCGACGAACTGGCGGGAGACGTGATAGGCGCCGAGGCTGGTTTTCAGCCCGCCGACGCGGTAGCTCACGGAGAGATTCGCGGTCAGCTCGGGCGCGTAGGGCAGGCGATTGCCGTTGCGGTCGATGCCGCCGACGATCTTGGTGCTGTTGAATTTGGCGGTGGGCACCCAGGTGGCGTTGGCGTCCACGCCCCAGCCCGCGCCGAGGTCGTAGCCGATCGCGCCTTCCAGCCCCTGGTTCAGGGTTGCGCCGGCGTTGGTCACGGTGGCGCCGACGCCGCCCGATTCGGACTGCGGAATGATCTGGTTGGCGAAGTCCATGCGGAAGGCGGTGGCTTCGTAGCTCAGGCGCTGCGCCGTTCCCCGCACCCCGATTTCGAAGTTGGTCGAGCGCTCGGCATCCAGCTGCTGGTCGACGCCGGAGCCGCTGATGGCGGTGGCGACCATCGCCGGCGAGAAGCCCTTGAACGCGCCTGCAAACAGTTGCGCCTGCGGTGCGAGCTGCCAGGTCGCGCCGATGCCGGGCATCACTTCGGTGGTGCTCGATTCGCCGGAAAGACCGGTCAGTTCATTTTTGCGGCTTTGGTCGTAGGTTTCGATGCGCAGGCCGGGCGTGATCGCGACGCGCTCGTTGAGGATGAAACGGTTCTGGCCGTAGAAGGCGACCCCTTGTGCTTCCTGGGTGTCGTCGGTGGTCAGGTCGCCTGAACGCGCGTTGGGGTCGGTCTTGGAGCGGAGCTTCGTGTTGTTCAGCTTGTCGCTGTGCAGGCGGATGCCGATCTCGGCTTCATTTTTGATGCCAAAGCTATCGTGGTTGATGTTCAGGCGGCTGTCCATGCCCATCATTTCGAAGGTGCGATTGTTGCCGTTCATGCAGTAGGCGCTGCCGTCGCAGGGGACGAAAGTGGTGCCATTGGCGCTGCGGGCTTGCACCTCCCTGCGCCAGTAATCGCGCGTCAACTGGCTCCAGTACAGCAGGGTCTTGAGCTTCACGGAGTCATTGATCGCCAATTCGTGGTTGATGTCGAACGACTTGCGATCCGTCAGGAAATAATCGTTCGGCGCCGGGTTCTTGGTCGGGTCGTTCTTGTATTCATTTGGCCGCAAGCCGACGTACGAGGTGTTGATTTCATTATCATAGTAGGTGAGTTTTGCGCCGATCCATTGATTGTCTCCAATCGCCATGCCGCCCTTAATCACGGCATCGCTCAAGTCAAAGGCGTTATTGCGAAAACCATCGCCTTGCGATTTGACCAGGCTGATGCCGCCAATCGCGTTGCCCGATGAAGACGAACCGCCCGCATCGAGCCCGATCAGCCCGTAACCATGGGAGCCTGCTTTGGCCGTAACTGTTGCGCCTTTTTCAGGATCCTTGGTGATGTAATTGATCACGCCGCCGATCGTCGTCGGCCCGTAACGCAAGCCTGCCGCGCCTTTCAGGACTTCAATGCTTTGCATGCGCTCGATGCGGGGGCTGTAATAGGATTCGTTCGCCAGGAATAGGCCTGGCGCAACAGGCACGCCGTCTTCCAGCACGAGCAATTTCTGGCTGCGGTTGGGGTTGAGGCCGCGCATGCCGATGTTGGGGATGAAACCGTAGCCTTCTTCCTCGCGCACCACGATGCCCGGGACGGATTTCAGCGCATCCTGGGTCGAAAGCGGCTGCGTCAGCGCCAGTTCTTCCTGGGTGATGATCGCGACCGAGCCGGGCAGCTTGGCAATGGCCTCCCCGCCTTCGCCGACCACATCGATGCGCGGCAGCTCAAGGTCCGCGGCCAGCACCTGAGCCGGAAAACTCAGGGCGAGCGCCACAGCCAGGGCCAGTTTTGTTTTTGGAATGGCCTTCGTTGCGCCATGTTGCTTGATGCTGCGGGTGATGCTGTTCACTCAATGCTCCTTGCGTCAGATGAGTCTGGCTGGCTTGACGCAAGGCATGCGGCTGGCTGGCGGGTTGAAAGTGGACGGCCTGCGTCCGATGGGTGAAACCTTATTGGGTGCGTGGGTCGGTGACGAATCCCAGTTTGCCGAGGCCTGCTTTCGCAGCGTCGGCCATGATCTGCGCGACGTGCTTGTAGGCGAGTTCGCCGTCGGCGCGGAGGTGGATTTCCGGCTGCGGCGACCGTTGCGCGGCGGCGTCTATGCGTGCCTGCCAGGCGGCGGCGTCGACGGCTTCGGCGTTCCAGTACACCGAGCCGTCGGCCTTGATCGACAGGTTGATGGTCTCGGGCTTGACCTCGTTCGGCTGGCTCGACGCCTGCGGCAGGTCGACCTTGACCGCGTGCGTCATCAAGGGCGCGGTGATGATGAAAATGACCAGCAGCACCAGCATGACATCGATCAGCGGGATCATGTTGATCTCCGCATTGTCGCCGTCGCCGCCGTCGTTCGTGAGTCCGCCGAAGGCCATTACGCGCTCCTGGCGACGGGCGCGGTGTAAACCTGCGCGGCGTCCTTCTCGATGCGGGTGTTGTTGCGTACGCCGGTCGACATGAAGGCGAACAGGTCGTGCGCAAAGCCGTCGACCTCGGACAGCATCTGGCGGCGGGCGCGGTTGAAGAAGTTGTAGGCGAGCACGGCGGGGATGGCGACAGCCAGACCCAGCGCGGTCATGATCAGCGCCTCGCCTACCGGGCCGGCCACTTGATCGAGGCTGCCGGAGCCGCTCATGCCAATGTTGACCAGCGCGTGGTAGATGCCCCACACCGTGCCGAACAGGCCGACGAAGGGCGCAGAGGAGGCGATCGACGCCAGCATGGTGTGGCCGTATTCGAGGCGTGCGGTGTCCTGGTTGATCGCGCGGCGCAGTGCGCGGGTGAGGAATTCGTCTTCCGATCCTGATTCGATCAGGCGCGCACCGGTGCGGTTGCGGAACTGCTCGGCGGCCTTGAGCCCGTGGTGGGCAAGGTGCGAGAACGGATCGTTGACGCCGCACTTGTTCAGGTAATCGCCGACGGCGCCCAGACCCGGCGCGTCCCAGAAGCGCGCCAGGAAGGCCTGGGCATGCTTCTTCATGCGCCAGTTGGCGAGGCTCTTGGAAACGATCAGATACCAGGTGATGACCGACATCGCCAGCAGCACGACGAGCAGGAAATGCGCGAGGCCGTCGGCCTGGGCGATAAAGTGGGCCAGGCCCAGTTGGGTTGGATTTGCCATGACTTAACTCCTGAGGGTGAACTGAATCGGTACGATGACCCACGCGGCCACCGGCATGCCGCCCTGGCGGGCGGGCTCGAATTTCCAGCTTGATTGCACGGTTTCGATCGCGGACCGGTCGAGGCGCGGATAGCCGCTGCTCTTCGCTACCTCCAGCTGGGCCACGCTGCCGTCCGGATTGACCAGAATGTTGAGACGAACGGTGCCCTCCTCGCCCAGCCGCCGTGATAGATGGGGATAGGGCGGCTTGGGGTTGGCCAGGTAATTCGCCGGCTGCGGTGGGGTGGACGGCGGCGATGCGGACGGCGCGGATTTGGCGGCTTCCGCCGCCGCCGGCGGCGGCAATACTTCCGGCACGGGTTTGGGCACAGGTGTTGACTTGGGTGCTTCGACCTCGGGCTGCGATATAGGGGCCAGCGTCGATTTGGCGGCCAAAATGGGTGGCGGTGGCAGCGGCTTGACCACCGGCTTGGGCGGCTGTAGTTTGGGTTGCCGCTTAGGTTGCGGCTGCGGTTCTTCTACCTCGGGCTCGATCAGGCTCACCATCAGGGGACGCGGCGGTGTGATTGGCTCGGTCGTGTCGGGCGCGAGCAATAGCAGACCAAGCAGCGCCGCGTGCGCGAACGCCACCCCGACGAGCGCGGCAGGCGAAATGCGCGAGTGCTGGAACATCGATGATGCTGGGCGCGACGGTCCAACCCTGAGATCAGGTTTCATGGCAAATGTGGCGGAAAGCGAAGCGGTCATCCCAGACGTGTCCGGTTCAAGTATCAAACAAGGTTGGCTGGGATTCGTACCATCAGGTGTACGAAGTCCGTGGCTGGCAGGGGTGTTTTAGGCCGCTCAGACGGAAGAGGTCAGGCAAACCAGAAACCATGAAAATGATAATGGTTCTTATTATCTGTGTCAATGGGGCGCGGGGGGTAGGTAGCAGCTGTGACGAGCGCACGCACCGGCAGGTGCGAGTGATTTCCCCCTTAGCGAGACCTGCTATCGCTACCCATTGTTTCCACCGCGAATGCTAATGTTTCCCTTTTCTTCGGTTTTTCCACATGAGAAAACCCGTAATAAATAGAACCATCGGCGCCAAGCCAACGATGACCTGCAAGATACGGGTAGGTGTTCCGCCGATTGCACCGATATGTATCGGGTAAAGCACATTGTTGATGCGCGTGCCGAGAGCTGCGTTCAGGGTGCTTTCTACTTGCAAAACCCTGCCCGTCTGTTGATCCAGATAGATGAAGTTCCTCCCGTTTGGATGGGATTCTTGCGCGAGTTTTTTGCGTACCACCCAAGGTGCCCGCAGTGAGCGGGGGAAATTGATCCAAGTAGTGGCAGCCGCGGGCAGGATTTGATCGGCTTGCTGTAACAGCACATCGAGCGAAGGCGTCGGCATCCCTGACCGAAGCGGCCCGGAAAGAGGCGGAGCAGCGCGCGCCGGACTTTGAGTTGCGGAGTTGATGAGACCGGCAACGCTTTTATTGAACACCAGAGAGACACCGGTTAAGGCTGTGATCAGAAGAAAGAGGGCCGCATAGATGCCCGATGCGCGATGCAAATCGAAATTTACCCTTTTCCAGTGGGCGGACCACTGGACCTTGAAGCTTTGCGAAATCTTTCCGTTTCGCGGCCACCACAAAACCAGCCCTGTGACACACAGGCCGATCAGCAGCAAACCGCCGACACCGAGCGCCGTTTCACCGGCCTCGCCGCTCAGGAGTTCGGTGTGCAGCTGCGAGATCCACCCGATTGCGGAATCTTCCTGTCGGTGTGAGCCGAGGATCCTGCCGCTGTAGGGGTCCACATAGACGAACAGGCCATGCGTATTGTTCATCTTGACCAGATAGGTCTGCTGCGGCGTGCGCGGCATGCGGATGGCAAAGGGGCTGTCTTCAGGATACGCATGCTGCACCGTCTGCAGCATCTGGTGTAAAGCCACCCGCTCGCCTTGTGCAGCGGTGACGAGCAGTTCCGGATAGGTAAACTCTTCGATCTCTTCCCGGAACACCAGCAGGCTGCCGCTCAGGCCGCTCAGCACCAGCAGCAGGCCGATGAGCAGCCCGGTGTAGAGGTGCAGCTTGAATACGAATCGACGTGCCGTCATGACAACTGGCGCGCGAAGGCGCGGTTTCGCGTGCGGAACGGAGTATTGCGCTTCACGATGTCAGTTCCAGTGTTCGCTGCTGAAGCAGGCGAAGACCGACCTGTTCCGGCAAGGTCGGCGCAGCGCCTGGCGGAGGCTTCACGGCCTGCGCAACGCCCCGGCTTCGCCCGGAGAAATGTCCCGGCATGATCGGCGGGCTTTGTGTTTGCCGTCGTCATCTGAATGTCGCCAAGTGAGCCTTGATCGCGCGGAAGCTCACGCCGCGGTCGTCCCCCAGCAAATACGCCTGCACGTCGCGCGCTTTCCAGGCGGACGCCTGCTCGGGGATACGTGGAATGGCACAAAATGGAATACCGCGACGCCGGCAACTTGTCGCAATCCTTTCGATCGCGTCCTGCACGATCGGGTGCTGCGCCTGCCCCGGCACACCGTAGGATTGCGACAGATCGATTGCGCCTTCGAGCACCATGTCGATGCCCGCGACGGACAGAATGGTGTCCAGATTGTCGACCCCTTCCCGGTCTTCGATCATCGCCACCACCATGATTTCCGAATTGGCGCGGGCGAAATAGGTCGGCAGGTCGAGGGTGCCGAAGCCCGTGGTGCGACCGCCGCTGATGCCGCGCGTCCCGAGCGGGGCGTAGCGGCTTGCTGCGACGGCCTGCGCTGCCTCCGCGGCGGTGCGCACGTGCGGCACGACGATGCCCTGCGCACCGCAATCCAGCGCGCGCAAGATGGCGTCGGGCGCTGCGCTCGGCACCCGCACCAGCGGCGTGACACCGGCGCATTCGGCTGCCCGGACCATGTTTTCGAGCGTCTCCGGATTGAGGCAAACGTGTTCCATGTCGAGGATGACGAAATCGAATCCGGCGTAGCCGATCATTTCGACCAACAGCGGCGACGGGATCGAATTGAGCAAGCCGAATACGGTTTTGCCGTCGGCCAGCGCGCGTTTCAGTTGATTGGTCTGCAGCATGCGGCCTCACTCAACGGGTAGATACCAGTGCGCGGGATGCGGGTGGCGCAAAAAATCATGATGCGAAATGTGCCAGGCATAGGCGCCGGCGTAGGGGAACACCAGCACATCGTTGCAGCGAACCGATTCGACCGGGGTATCGAACGCCAGCACGTCTTTCGGCGTACAGAGCTGGCCGACGACGCTCACGGTCTCGTTCGACGCGTGCGGGCGCGTGAACGGGTACGGCCATTCGTCGACCGGCAGCACGTGGAACGGGTGGCTGTGGCCTTGCGCATAGGGCGTGCGAAAGTGATGCGAGCCGCCGCGGCCGACCACGAAGGTCTTGCCGTGGCTGCGCTTGATGTCGATGACTTGCATCGCGTAGTAACCGCAGGCCGCGGTCATGTAACGGCCGAATTCGAAGCGCACCGCGACGCCCGGCATGCCGCGATCGCTCAGCAACGCAGCCACCCCCGCGCTGAACGCGGGCCAGTCGAATTGCCGATCGGGCTGGCGGTAGTTGACGCCGATGCCGCCGCCAACATTGATGTGATCGATGTCCAGGTCATGGTCTTCGCACCAGCGGCGCGTCTGCTCGAGATAGGCCGCGACGAGTTGCAGATGGGCGGCGGCGTCGAGCTGATGTGACAGCAGGTGGAAATGAAAGCCACGCAGGCGGATCTCGGGGCGGGCGCGCAGCCATTCCAGGCATTCGCGCAGTTGCTGCGCCGGGATTCCGAACGGCGTGGGTTTACCGCCCATCATCAGGCTTGTCTCGGCAAGCTTGTCGAGCGTCAGGTTGATGCGCAACGACACCGGCGCCGTTCGCCCCGCCCGGCCGGCGATGTTCGCCAAGCGCTGCAGCTCGTGCAGGCTTTCCGCATGCAGACAATCGACGTTCTGTTCGATCGCGTCCCGGAGTTCATGGTCCAGCTTGCCCGGGCCGCTGAAAATCACCGGAACCTCGGCGAAGTGCTCGCGCACCCAGGCCAACTCGCCGCCCGACGAAACCTCGAATCCGGCTACGAGCGGTGCCAGTGTCTGCAGGATCGGCAGGTCGGAATTGGCTTTGATCGCGTAAAACAGTTCGCAGCCGTCCGGCAGGCTGTCGGCCAGGTTCGCGGCATGCCGGCGCAGCGCGGCCAGGTCGTAGACGTACGCGCACAGCGGCGCGTCGGCTTGCGCGTGGGCCGAGCGCAGGTTTGCGAACACTTCGGCCAGCCTCAGCTCCATGCCGGATTACCCCCCAGCGTGCCGAGCGGGTTGTTGACCGGAAGATAACCTGACGCGCGATCCGGTCGCTTGAAGAAGCGGTTGATCAAATTGGCTTTTCCGGGAAACGGCTCGCCGTTAAGCAGGGCGTTGATGCAGCGTGCCGAGACGTCGTCCCCGTATTGACTCTGGTAGGCATGCAGGTGGTGGCGCACCACCGCCCACAGGCGATTTTGCAATGCCGGCCTGCCGGCGCCGATCTGGTTGATCGCCTCGCAGAAATTGTTGACGAAGAGGCAGTAGGCGATCCGTTTCCAGCCCTGGTCGGCGCTGTACCAGAGCGCTTCGCGGGCGCGCGGGCTGATACCGTCCAGTTGCTTGGCGCCGAACCGCTCCTGCACCAGCTTCACGCCTTCGAAGTCGCGCAGGAAGACCTGTCGCACCTCGCCCTCGGCGACGCCGATTACCACGTTCTGCAAATGCGGCTCGAAAATGACGCCGTGCGCGAAATAGCAGTACAGCACCGGGTACATGAGCTCGCCGACGTAGCGCGAAAACCACGCCTCGGCGGTCTCTTCGCGCGACGATCCGCCACGCCGCGGCATCGCGTCCAGCAACTCGCCCATCCGCGCTTCGCCGTAGACGTGGTTGCCGAACAGCGCCCCGGCGAGCAGCGGCGTCACGCCAGGATGCAGCACGCCGTCGAACCCGCGCCGCAAGATCAGGCCGAAGCCTTCTGTGATCGCCCTGTCGGACTGGGCGTCGCCCGTTTTCATATCCGCGGAGATGAATGCGGGCTCCTCCATGACCGCCATGCCAGGGAAATGCTGCTGCAACTGCGGCGTCAGACCGCGCATGATGCGGGTGACCTGCAGCGCGCCCTCGAGCTCGTAGATCGCGTTTTTGCGCACGCAGTTAGTGATGCGGACGTTCAGCGAACACTTGTAGAAATAGGGATTGTCGGGATGGAACAGCGTGCGGATCGACGAGGTCGGGTAAAAGTGCGCGCCCTGTTGTCCGAGATCGCGGATATGGCCACCGCGAATCGCCGCTGCCAGGCCCGGATGGGTGAGCAGATGGCGCGCCTGCCAGGGATGGGTTGGAATGAGGAAAAAGTCCTCGTCCGCGGCAATCTCCGCCGGCGCCTGTTCGGCGACCAGTCGGTCGCAGGGCTGGGCGAGCACCGATTGCTGCAACAGGCATTCGCGGCGTACGGCAAAATAATGCAGCGCAAAGCGCGTCCCCATTTCCGGCGAATAGCGCTGCATGTCCTCATGCGAAATGCCCTGGCGGCTTTTCGGGGCGGGATGGAACGGATGGCCGAACACCAGCGACTGTTCCGACTCGATGAACGCCTGCAAGGGCTCCGCCGAAAAACGCGCCGGGCGCGCCGCGCTCAGCACAGCGGAGGTGACGGTCACGCTGTCGTGTATCTGTTGCATCAGTTCGTCGTTCGCCGGCATGCCGTACTTGAACGACAGTTCGCGCAGCAACAGCCCCGCCAGCGCCTGCCAGTCGAGCAGGGCCCAGGGTTTGCCCGGGGCCTTGCAATACATCGGCGACAGGTAAAGGTAGTTCCCGGTGGCGGACGCGCTGTCGACCACTGTCAGCAGGCGCTCACCAGTAAACGGCAAGCGGATGTGCATGGCACGGCCGCCGGTGCGGTGCAGGGCCAGGCGCACCGATGCCGGGCTGTCGCTCTGCCCGAACAAGGGGCCTATGCTTAACTGCCCCTCCAGCCCCGCGACCTCACGGCAATAACAGTTGAGCATCGTTTCCATGGAACGCCTGCCGGCTCCCTGTAGCGCCAAGGATGCGGGATCGATTGGACCCGCGAGATTGTATGAATGCATGCTTGCTCCCGAAGTCAAGAATTTCGCAACCGTAGACGATGGAATGCCACACGAGCGAGGTAAGTGCCGCTGGCGAACAGGGTGAATGCGCCAATAAAAAAGGGGGCGCGCAGATCGAATGCCTGGACGGCCGTGCCGGCGATCAGGCCGGCGCCGACGGCGCCCCACTTGGCATTGCTCTCGAACCAGCCAAAGGTGCAACCGGCGTTCTCGTGCGTCACGACCGCCGCGATCAGCGCGTGCAGACTGATGAAGCCGAGCGTCATTCCGAGGCCCATCGCGATGCGTCCGGCCGTCAATCCCGCGAGCGTCGGAAACAGCGCCTGGGCGACCAGCGCGCCTGCAATTAACAGGAATGACGACGACAGCGTGACGAGGAGGTGGCCCTGTCCTAAATAGCGGCTTAGTGGCATCGCGCATAGCAGGTAGACCAGGTGCGGGATGCCGAACAACAGCCCGGCCATGGCCAGAGACGCTGGCTCCGCACCGGCCTGGGTGAAGGGCACGAAATACGGAAATGTCAGCACGGTTGCGAATACGAACGCGAACTGCGCCGCGTAGATCTGGCTTGCACTCGCTTCCAGCGCGCCGCCCTTGGTGTGGGTCACCCGTTTGGCGCTTGCTTCGTGCGGGTGCGCGGGCTGCAATCGCGCGATCAACAGCGCGGCGACGAGCGGCAAACCCGCCAGGTAACGATAGAGCTCGAGCGGCGATTCGATCGTCATCAGCAGCCCCAGTCCAGCCGGTGCGGCAACCAGCGCCGCCCGCGCCGACCATTGCATCAGGTTCAGGCTGCGGGTGAGCGCGGCACCGCTGACCACCGTAGACAGATAGGCGTTGGACGCGGCGAAGGTGCCGCCGAGCAGGCCTTGTAATGCAAGGGCAAGAGCAAATACCCAGGCATTGGGAGCGAAGCCTGCCAGCAGGAAACTGCCCGCGAGGCCCAGCTGGGCACGCAGCAGCAACGGCTTTTTGCCGTATTTATCGGCAAGCCGTCCCCACCATGGACTGCTTACGGCCGTAAAAAATATCGGCACGATGTAGAGCCAGCCGGCCAGATAGGCGGTATCGCTGTGCAGCGATTTGTCGAGTATCAGCGCAAAAAACGGCGGCATTCCGAGCGCCGCGAATGCAGCGATGAAATGGCAAACCATGATCGTGGCCACAATGCGCCGCCGGTCGACGATCATGGCGCCCTCAGGAAGTTGGGTGTGCTGCGGCCGTAGAACTTGTTGACGTCGGCCGCGCCGGTTTCGGTCTTCTCAGCCAGGGTGGCGGCGATCAGCAGATACTTGATATAGAGCCGGTCGTCCTCGAGCAATAGGCGGCGCGCCGGCGCCACGTCCTCGCCCTCGGCCGCCAGCTCGTCCAGCACCGCCTCCACCCGCCGCCTGACGCGTGCATACAGTGCGGCGGCGGGCATGTCGAGCAGGCTCGCGTAGCCCTCGACCAATACCGCAATATTGAGTTGCAGGGTGATCGTGGTGAACATCTGTGCCAGTGGCAGGGCGTCCGCGACGAAAATGCGGCGATCCTGCAGATCGGCCACGCGGCGTGCAAGATCAGGCCAGCGCCGCGCCAGCACTTCGGACTGGATGCGCCCTGCATCGTTGTCTTTGAGCAGCAGGCGCAGTCGCGGTGCCTGCCGGCTCAGGACGAGAACCGAATTCTGCTGGTTCGACTCGAGGGCGACGCCGTAGCGCAGCCACAGCAGCAGGTGCAGACGAAGCGTCAGTTCAAGGTAGTCCTCGAAGAATGCTTCGAGGTCGACCGCGTAGAATTCCGCCGCCACTTCTTCGGCTACGGTGTTGCCTGAGGGCGTCTGGGCCAGCAGCGCCGCCACCGGAATCAGCGTGCTCTCGCCCAGCGTCTCGACCGGATAGCGACGCAGGATATGGCCGAGGAACATCCGGTTGTCGACATGCCCGCCGCAGCCCTCGAAGGTCAGCAGCAAACGCTCGGCAATCGCCGGCTCGCGCGCGGCGATATCGGCGAGCAGCGTCTGGAAGCGATGGCCGTCGTGGATCGTGCTCGGCTTGATGGTGCGAATGTTTTTCGCGCCGAGGGTGCGGATCGTCAACGGCAATTTCAGATGCCACTCCGGCGCGTCGAGCAGCACGACGGTGCGTACCGACAGCGTCGATACCACCGCGAGATAGGGGTGCGGAGCGCGCACCACGCTTTTATGCAATTCGGCGTCGCCCAGGAATTCATCGAGTTGATGGTCCCAGACGAACGGATGCACGGGAAGCAGCGCATGCGTATGGGCCATCGCCGCAGGCAGGCCAAGGGCTTCGACGCTCGGCCACAGCGGCGGCAGGGTCGACTCGGCGTCGGCACTCGGATGATAAAGATCGCGTGGCACCGCCAGCCAGCGCAACATGAAGGGACGCTGAAATTCGGGGCCGTAAGCGGCGAGCGCATCGGCATCGAAGCCGAGCTTGGCACGTGCGGTGGGATAAAACGGGTGATCAAGGAACGCGCCAAGCCGATCGTAGTGCAGCAGGCGCGAGTGCCAGTTCGGCAGTCGGGTGCCTGCCATTATGTCGTGCGCGGCGCGGAATTCGGCGAACCAGCGTTCACGCTCGGCTTCGCTGATATATCTATGTTCGGCTGCGACGCGGCACTCTTCGGCGAAGGCTGCGAATCGCTCGGTCGCTGTCGCCGGGAGACCCTGTGCGAAGCAAGCCAGGATGTCCTCGACCGCGTGGAGCGGCTTCAGGCGCCGACCATCATCCCACACGAGCGGCGCTCCGGCGCTGCGCCACGCCTGCATGAAGGCGGATGCGGCGACCGGTATCCACAGGACGCCGGCGTCGAAATGGCTCACTTCGAGCCACGCGTAGCCCGCGTCGCGATGGGCGAGCGCGGTCGGCAGACTGTCGCCTGTACGCACGGCCGCTCGGCTTACGCACTCGCGCACATTCTCCCTTAGCAGGGTATCCACCACGCGCCGGCAAATATAGGCGTGGTGGGCGTCGTCGTCAGCCTGCGTCATGTCGGAGGCTGTTCCCGCGGCCGCCGCGCTCATGCGCCGATTGTCCAGGCCAGCCCGCTGCTGATCCGGTCCATTTCCATGCCCAGACGCTGCACGTCGGTCCCGGTGCCGCGCAGTACGCCGAGATAATCCTTGTTGGAATGCGTCAGATTGACCGACTCGCCGATCGCTCGCAATGGTTTGAACGTAATCCGGATGTCATCCGAGTGATGATCGAAAGCATCCGGCGCGCCGGCCAGGCGGCCTGCAGACTGCGCGGTAAAGTAACGGATCAGTGCCGCACCCGGTGTGATATCGAGTTGTGGCAGTGGCTCGCCCGCATATAGACTCAGGATAATCTCGAATAAAGACAGTCCGAGGGTATCCTGCAGCAGGAACTCGCGATAATCGCCGATGCTGCGATAGTTGATTTCGATCAGACGGGGACCGGAGTCGGTCATGACGAACTCCGTGTGGCACGCGCCAAAACCAACGCCAAAGCGGCGAATGATGTCGACCACCTCGGCTTCCTGGTTGGCCGTCAAGCCTGTTCCCCAGCTTGCCTCCAGCTCCACGAAATACGGCGGTGGTGACAATTTCACCTGAAAGCCCCCGAGCACGCAGAGCGCCTTGTCGTCGCCGATGGTTTCCAGCGTATAGAGCGGGCCTGCGATGTATTCTTCGAGGAGCAAGGGTTGGCCGGGCTGTGTGCTCCACGCCGTAGCGCACTGCGCCGTGAGTTCGGCGCGGTCGTGGCTGAGGCTGACCTGCTGGCTGGCAACGCCTTCGCGCGGTTTGACGATGCACGGAAACGGCACGCCATCCAGGACGTCCGCTAGTGCAGCCGGGTCGCAGACCACGGCATGCCAGAGCGCGTCGAGCCCGTGGACCTTGAGGGTGGCGCGCATTTCCGCCTTGTTTTTTGCACGGTAGGCGACGTGCCAGTCCTTGCGCGGCAGGCCGAAGTATTCGGCGGCGATCGCCGTACTGGTCTGCAGATGATCGCTGTTGGAAAAAATTGCCGCCGGCGACTGCTCGCGTCCGCTAATGGCATCGATTACAGCAAGCGGATTGAATACGTCGCAGGCAACAATTTCCCGCGGATAGGCCGCGAGACCTGGCTGACTGAAATAGTGTCGATGCGCCTCAGCGTCGTCGGTCAGGAGCACCACCGATAAACCAAGACGCCGCGCCGCCGGGATAAAGCCGACGTTGACCGAGTCGGTCGGGACGTGGGCCAGGATCACAATCTCTCGCATCATGGCCACGTTTACATGTCCATTTGCAGGGTCAGCAGGGCAGCGCGGCCGGGGGCGGGCATGCGACCCTGACTGAAGTCGACGCCGCGGAAGTAATAATCGCGATCGAAGATGTTGTTAAGCGCCAGACCTGCTTTCATCTTGGTCCCGCTCCAGCTGAAATCGTGCGTGACCTGGGCGTTCCAGACCGAATAGGACGGGATTTTTCCGACCGAACCAGTTGCGTTTTCGTTAACGGTATTGGCGCCGTCAGAGAATGTCGAACTCTGATACAGGCCAGTAACGTTCCAGTTCCAGGATCCCGCACGGTAATTGGTTTGCAGGTTGATCTGATGCTGGGGCGCCAGGGGCAGTTCGTTGCCTTTGAACTGGCCGGAGAGCTGCTCGGTGTCGACATAGGTGTAGGCGGTCTTGAATTCGAGCCCACGGACATGCGCCGGACGCCACGCGAGTTCTGCTTCGATGCCTTGGTGACGCGCTTCGCCGAGGTTGCGGAAAGCGCTGGCGGAAGCCACATATTCGAGCTTGTTGTCGAAGTCGAAACGAAACGCGGTGAGCCCGACATCGAGATTCCGCGTCGGGTTCAGGCGCACGCCTGCTTCATAGTTTTTTGCGCGTTCGGCAGCGAGATTTGTGCCGCCGTAAGTGACTTGCGTGAACTGTACGGGACGCAGGGACTCGTGGAAATTGGCGAAGAGGAACAGCGCGTCGCTTGCCTGATAGCCGACGTCCACGCCGGGCAGCCAGTCACGGGTGGTGTTGGTCCCTTCCAGCCCGTTCTTGTTGTCCCGGCGGTAGGAGTCGATCTGCTCGTAACGGATGCCCGGGGTGAGCTTGAGCTTGTCGTCGAGCAGGGACAAAGTGTCGCTCACGTAGGCAGCAACCGCATTGTTCTCGAAGCGCCAGTCGCGTGCGACGGTAAAGGCGTTGGTCGCGACGTTGCGCGAGTTGACCAGATAGTCGACTTCTTCGCGCATGTAACGCGCGCCGACTGCAATTTTTTGCTTGACACCGCTGTCGATGTCGAACGTGAAGCGGGGCTCGCTGCCGTAGACCCAGAACGCCCGCGGCGACGACATTTCGAGCGTCGACGGGGTGTCGGCATTGCTCGAGTTGCCGAAGAAAAATTCGCGGTTGCTGTGATGGGCGAAATTGGCCCAGCGCAGTTCAGCGCCATTATCGAAGTACTGGTTGTAGACGAGGTGCCCCCGCAGGGTGTCGCCGTCAAAACGGTCGAGTGGCCGGGTGGACTGGTCGCGGTCCTGTTCATAGGATTTCGGAGTCAGCGCGCCGGGCATTTCGTTTTTGGTTTTGTAATACTGCAGGCCGGCCTTGATATCGGTGTTGTCGGTGACGAACCAGTCCGCATCAAGCATCAGATTGTTGACGGTGGTCGCCGAGTGGTCGCGTTCTGCATTGCCTTCGATGACATTGGCCTGCGCCTGCAGGCCGAGCCGGTCATTCACGAAACCGCCGGCACGCACGTAAGTGTCGCTCAGCACGCGGCCGTTGCCCGCAACCGACAATGTTTCCTTGGCAGTAAAGGACGGCTTGCGCGGGATACGCTTGGTCACGAAATTGATCACGCCACCGACGTTGTTCGGGCCGTAGTGAACAGCGACCCCGCCGCGCGCCACGTCGATCGCTTCGATCGAATTGATGGTCAACGGAAATAGCGACAGACCGGTCTGGCCGTAGGGCGCCAATGAAATCGGCATGCCGTCCACCAATACCAGTACCTGTTCGCTGCGCAAGGGATTGAGGCCGCGGACACCGATGTTCGGCAGAATGCCCGTGCCGCTTTCATCCAGTACCCGCACGCCGGGCACGGTACGCAGCGCGTCCTCAACGGTGCGTGCACCGGATTCGGTCAGCTCTTGAGAGGTGACAACCGTCCGCGCTCCAGGGTGTTTCTTCGCCGCTTGCGGCGTGGGCGCGCCAAGCCAGTCGGCACTCACTGTTACTTCTTCGAGTTGGTTCGTCTCTTGCGCCTGGGCGGAACACGCCAGGGGAATCATCAGCACAGCCAGCAGTTTCTTGTTCATACAGCCTCCGGATACAGTTGCAGGGGTTTCTGGCTGGCTAGCTTGAAAGGCTGGCTGGCGGAGCGGGTTGTTTTATTTGGTGAGGATGAGTTTCTCGTTACGGGTAATGCGCAGGCGGTATTCCTCGCCCTTGTGCACAATGACCACCTCGTTGCCGTTACGGAATAGTTCGCGGCTGTCCAGGCGCACAGGCGACGGCGGTGCGGCGGCAGCCACCACCCGGTCGGGCTTGAGAGCGGCGTTCATGTCATTCTCCCTGCCGGAATGCATCATCGGGTTTCATTCTGTGGGATGGTTTCGGGCCGGCGGCGCGCGTAACCCCAGGCAAAGCCGGCGGTCACGGCGGCGAGCAGGATGCCTTGCAGCCACAAGGCTTGCTGGTTGGCATACATGCCCAAGGCGGGCACCTGGAGGAAATTCACCGGATCCACCGGCAACCAGCCCGCTTCCTGGAGCGCGGCGACGCCGTGGCCGGCGAACATGACGGCCAGCAGGGCGAGCAATACCGAGCTCGCAGCGAAGAAGGGGCCGATGGGCAGGCGCAGGCCGAAGCGGAAAATCAGCCAGGCGAGGATGGCCAGCGTGCCGCCGCCCAAGGCAAAGCCCATGAGCACGGAAGCGCGCGCACCTTCCGCCTGTTGCCACAGGGCCTGGTAGAACAGCACGGTCTCGAAGGCTTCGCGGTACACGGCCAGGAAAGACACGCCGGTCAGTGCCCACAGGGTGCCGCGCGTCAAGGCATGGGTGAGGTGCCGGCCGACGAAGGCCTTCCAGCGCTCGGCGTGGGACTTGTCGTGCAGCCAGAAGCCGACGTAGAGCAGGATGGCGCTGGCGGCGAGCGCCGTAATTCCTTCCGTGACCTCGCGCCCGGCGCCGCTGATGGCAATGACGTAGCTGGCCACGAACCAGGTGAGCGCGCCCAAACCGAGGGCGCTCATCCAGCCGATATGGATATAGGGCAGCGCCTCGCGGCGTTCGGCCTTGACCAGAAAAGCGACGATGGCCGCCACCACCAGCAGTGCTTCCAGGCCTTCGCGCACGATGATGAAAAACGCGCTGACCAGTGCGGCGGTGGGGGATAGCCGGCTGCCGTCCAGCTTGTCGGCGGCGCTGGCGAGAAGCGTATGCACCAAGGCGGCCTGTCTTTCCGCCTCGGCGATCGGTGCGCCGGCGCGCAGCAGGTTGCGGTAGGCGGTCATCTGCGTTTCGATGTCCTGCCGCAGTGCGCGGTCGGAGGCGTCGAGACTGGCCTCCACCAGCTCGAAGCCTTCCAGGTAGCCGGTGACGGCGAGTCGCTGGGCCAAGGAGATGTCGCCCGCCCGGTAGGCGGCGAGGCTTTCGTCCAGGTGCCGACCCGTGAAGGCGAGAGGCGACTCTGCCGCAATTTTGGCCTTGCCGGGGTTTTGCCTGAGCCAGGCGAAAACCATGGACGCGTCTTCGCCATGACTGGATCTGACTTCGTTCTCGGTGAGGGAGGCAAGGTCGCGCAAGTTTACGAAGGGAAGGGTCTTGCCGCCGGCAGCAAAAATCGCTGCGCCTTGTTGCGTCACGTCGGTGGGGGTGGCCAGCGAGGCCACATAAAACGCCAGCGCCCAGCGGTCTTCTTCGGAAAGCTGGGTAAAACCGGTCATGGGCGTGCCGGTCACACCCAGGCTGATGGTGCTGTAAAGGCCATGCACGCTGCGCTGCCCCATGCGCGCCAGGTCGTGGAAATCGGATGGGGCCGGCTCCATGCCCTTGGCCAGGATGCCGTCGCCTTTGCCTGCCACTCCGTGGCAGGCGGCGCACTGGCTGGCGTACAGCCTGGCGGCGCCGCTCAGGTTCGGTGCGCGCTTGGGCGCGATGGCGATTTGGTAGGCACCGATGACGCCCCGCCGCAGTTCGCCCGCCAAGCCGGAGACCGCCTCACCGGGTGCTCGGGCAGCGATGTATGCGCGGAGCGTTTCGGCTTGGCGCAACAGTCCGGCCTTGGCCGGATGGTCCGGCAGCTTGCGCAACTGCTCTATCACCTGGACGGAAAATTCCAGCTGCTCCTGGTATTCCGCCTCGTCGAGCACCTTGCCCTCGCGCACGAATTCCGGGTAATCCACGCCCACGTAGTCGAGCATGTGGGCGATGGTCTGGGCCGTTCGGGTTGCATCGACGGAGGCGGCCTGAACGGGGACGGTAAAGGCCACGAGCAGGGCGACGAGTGCCCAAGCCCCCATTCTGAAGGCCGGTTTGAACAAACGTTTCGTATTCATGATGGCGAGCTCACGGTTATCGGTTCGGGAACGGAATCCGATGGGGAAATTAAATTGCATGTCATTTTCTTATCCATGCCCGGGTGCTTCGATGGTTTCACCAGACAGGCTTACGCGGCCGGAAGCCAGCTGCGCCAGTGCCACGGTGAAACCGGAGATGCTTGCCCCTTTGAACAGCACGCAGGGCTTGCCGGTCTGTTTGCAGTGTTTCTTGAGCTGCCAATAGGCCGGGTGGCTGACGCAGTCGGTGGGACAGATCACCGCATCGGAGGCGTTGAGCAGGTCGGGCAGCCTGGAGAGGGCTTCTTCCTTGCCGCCGTCGTGGTGGATCAGGCGCACGCCGAGGCGTTCGGCCAGTTGCCGGTAATGCGGTAGCAGCGGAGTGCGGCCGCCGACGCAGAGCACGCAGCGGCCTTGCAGGCGGGTGCTGCAGGTGTCGCATTCTCCGCTGCAGGTCGTCGCACTTGGCGCGCTGCTCGACGCCTCCTCCAGCCAGAGTCGTTCCAGCGCGTCGCGTTCGGCGGCGGTTTCTTCCATCTCGCGGCCAAGGCGCGCTTTGTCGCCGCGCAGGACGGCGACCATTTCTTCCAGCGTTTCGATTCGCGCCTCGGCTTCCCGAGCGCGGCTGGCCTGGGTTTCCGCCAACAACAGGCGGCGACCGATGGCGGCCATGGCCTGGCCGGATTCCAGCTCACGCACCCGGTTCAACAGGGGGGCCAGGTGGGCGACCTGTTCGTTGGCGCGTGCCAGGTCGCGTTTGGCCGAGTCGGTTTGCAGGCTTTGTTGGCGCAGTTCTTCCGCGAGGCGAGCATTTTCCGCGCCCAGGTCGGTTTGCTCGCGCTGCAGCCATTCCAGCCGCCGCAGATCGGCGGCCTGGCCGGCGCCGATCTGGTGGCTGTGCATGTGGACATCGCCATAGACCTGGTTGCGGGTATCCCGGCTGGCGGCCTTGTGGGTGAGCGCGGCCCACATGGCATCGGCGACTTCGCCGCACTTCAGGTGCTGCTTCCACAAGGCCAGCACGTCGGCGTCGGACTTGACGCTCTCGAAGCGGGCGATGACGATCGCGTACTTGCGCTCCAGAAGCTTGTGCATCGCTTCAGCGGCGTCGTTGCGCGAGCAGGACAGCGAGACGGCTTCGACATGCAGGCGGTAGGGATCGAAGCGAGTGCCGCCGAAGTCACCATTAAAACCGCACTTGCGGGCGATCTTCTTGAGTTCATCCAGCATGAGGCAGGAGCCAATCACCGGGCAGTGGTGCTTTTCTTCGAGTTCCCAGAGCTTTGGGCGGCGGGGCGACGGTTGCTTGCGCGATTCAGGTTCGCTTTCCACCATCGACGTGACAAGGGCTGAAGATGCGGGCGCGACGCCCGCCTTGACGAACAAGTCCGCCAGCAAGCCTTTCGGTTCGCAACGATCACACATGGCAGTCGTGCCTCAGTCTGGCCGGATGAATATGCCGCGCGCCTTCCACGCGCGGAGTAATTGTCTCTTCGCCGATATCGGTCTGGGTCGGCGCGGCGAAGGCGTCGCGATCCAGACCCATGCCGTTTAGCATCCAGACGCCGACCCAGGTGCGGGCGAAGCGTTCGAAGCTCGTCTGGCTGTCCCACGCCAGCAGCAGCGTGAAGGCGTCGTGGCGGAAGTGGTCGTGGTGGCGCGGCAGCATGTGGAAGTGATAGGCGATTGCAAACATCAGCGCGGCTCCAGGGTTTCGGCCAGCATGCGCCAGCCGGTGGTTTCGGGCAGGCCAGGCAAGCGCTTGCCGAAGAAGTAGGCGATGAATTCGCCTGCGGCGTCGAACAGTTCGATCGAGGTGACGATGCCGTCGGCGCTGGGTTTTTTCACCAGCCAGGCCTGTGCCACCAGGTCTTCGCGCAGATGCAGGTTGAAACCGGGGTCGAGCACGTTGATCCAGTCGCCCATGCGCTGGATGTCCCTCACGCGCCCGGTGTGGATCTGGATGCAGCCGGAGTTGCCGACGTACACCATGATCTCCTGCCCGGTCGCGGCGACGGCCTGCAGCAGCCGTGCCGGCGTGTTGGTCAGGAGCGGGACGGCGAATTCGTTGCCGATCAGCCGGAATGCCTGGGTGCGGCTGAGCTTGTGCTTTTTCAAGAGACCGAAAAACTGGTGGGTGTCGGTCATGGATCGCCAGCCGGCGCGCAGTGCTTCCACATCGACGGCTTCGTCGGGGCGTTCCGGCGCGCTTCCTGCCGGGTGCGGCAGCACGGTTTCGCCGGGGATCTGGATAGGTGCCGCCCAGGCGTCGCACAGCGCCTCGAAGGCGAGCGTGTCGGCGCCCTCGCGCAGGTAGATTTTGTGGATGGCGTCGCCGCAGGCGTCGAAGAACTGGAACGAGTGGCGGGTGTCGCTGCCGATCCGCTCCTCGACGGCATAACCGAACGCCCACTTGTCGTAGAGCAGGCGCAGGTCGATCGCCTCGCCCAGCACCAGGCCGATCTGATCGCCGTGGGTAATGTTCTGGTACACGCCTTCCTTTTCGTGCACGGCTGCCTCGTTGCGCGTCAGCGCCATCACCGGGCCGAGTTCGCCCATGCGCATCATCAGATCGCGCAGGTCGCCGGCAAGGCGCGTGACGTGCTCGCCGACGCCGGTGGCGAGCAATTCGGCTTCGGATACGCCCAGCGTGTGCGCGGCGTCACGGATGCGCAGGCGCTTTTCGGCGGTGAGCGCATGCCAGGCGTCGCGCAGGGCTTTGGGCGTGTTGGCGGAAACGGCAGGGATAGCGGCGCTCATGCGGAAACGCCTTTCAGGTTGGGTGATGGCAAACCTTCAACCAAGTTCAGGCGGCGGTGCTCGGTGCCTTGGTCGATGAGCGTGGTTGTTGACGCTTTAGCGTCTGTACAACCACGGCCTGCCCCTTGCGGGTGGACAGGGCGCGGGGTGAGCCAGTGCGCGCGTAATGCGTCGGGTTCGGGGCGTTCGACGTGCATGTCGTCGGCGAGGCTGCGGCAGGCTTCGCGCTCGACCGGGGTGAGTTCGGCGTGTTCGGCCGCGCGTTCGAGAAGCAGCCGGGCGGTCGCCTGGTTGCGTGAACAGGGATGGCGCAGCATCACCAGCGCGGCAACCAGAAGCGATGCGGGATGGGCGGTATGCATGGGGCTTCTCCTTAAGCGGCCGCGACAAAAGCCTGGCCGGGCTGCCATTCGCAGGCGGTGAGCTCGCCGCTTTGCAGTGCGTGCAGCAGGCGCAGCGTTTCACGCGCCGAGCGGCCCACGTTGAGGTCGTTTGCCGCCACGCTCATCACCCGGCCCTCGGGGTTGATGATGAAGGTGGCGCGCACCGCCACGCCGGATTCAGCGAGCACGCCGAAGCCTTGCGACAGCGCGCGCGACACGTCGCCCAGCATCGGAAATTTGACTGTGCCGAGACCGTGCCTGACCCAGGCGCGGTGGGCATGCGCCGAATCGACGCTGGCGCCGAGCAGCACCGCGCCGGAGACATCTAAATCGTGACTCAGGTCGGAATAGGCGCGGATTTCAGTTGGGCAGACGAAGGTGAAATCGAGCGGCCAGAAAAACAGCACCAGCCACTTGCCGCGGTATTGCGCGAGCGAAATGGGCTCGATGCGGCCATCGGGCAGATAGGCTTCGCTGACGACATCAGGGATAGGGTGTCCAATCGAGATCATGTAAGTCTCCTTCAATGCAGGGTGGGTTGCGGGAGAACGGGTTGTGCTGCACACGACACTGCGCGCCATTCAAACGACAGCCGCTGGCAGGCATTGGAGAGTACCGGACTGCTTGCGCCCACCTGCATCCAGCGCAAATGCTGCTCGACCATGCGGGCGAGTTTTTTGCAGCCGGTCTGCTGATAGCGGTGCATCAGCCATAAGGTCGCGGCGATAACGATTTCGTGCGTGCTGTGAGGCGAGGGTGCGGACATGCCAGTCTCCTTGAGTTAGGGCTGGCTGACGCTTGCGCGCTGGCGGGCGATTGGGAATTCCATTTTCAAATCCTGAAAATGGAATGGTTACTACTACTTGGTCAGAATCATTTGCCGTTCTTGGTGATGCGCAGGCGATAGTGCTCGCCGTTATGGCTGATCAGGATTTCCTGATTGCCCCGGAATAAAAAGTCCGTCTGAATGATGCCCGGCGGCATAGTCCGTTGCCCGGGCTCGATCGGAGAGCGGAGGCTGTCTGCGTTTGCATGGCATCGACGTCTGGTTCGGGTTGATCGGGTTTCATTCATGTTTTTATGTATTTGTTTTGCGAATAATAACGATTCTCATTTATTGAGTCAAGCGGTGGCGGCAAATATTTGTGAAATGGGGAGAGATAAAAAAACCCGCCGGAACGGATGGACGTGAAGGTGCGTGATGGCTCAGCGCGTCGGGCGTTGGCGCGCCATCCGGATGAGGCCAATCCACGCGTTGAACATGACGTAGGCTTGCGACTTGTGTACGGCGGTCAGGCTGAATGTTTCACCCTTGGACGGGTCTGGAAGCCGCCGAGCGCGAACTGCTGGTTGTAACGCCGATATCGAACAGCAGAATGCTGTCGTTTCACGTGTAGAACGGGCCGAAGCTCTGATTGATCACAGCTCCCCTGAGACTGCCGACGTAGGAGAAATCGTAGGTTGCCAGAGCGTGTGCCTCCAGCAGGGTAAGTGCGAGCCCGCCGTGAAGGTGAGATCGGTATCGTTGAACAGGTTCGCCAGCACCAGGAATTCCGGCGTGACGGTTACGCTGTCGGTAAACAGAACAATCTCGGGTTGGTGTCAAGGATGCCGGTGAACACCAGGGTGGACACGCCGTTGATGAGTACCTCATCGCTGAAATTCAGCGTCACGATCAGGTTTGAATCGAGCGTCAAATTCTGGCGCAAGCCCATGCCAGACTGGCGGTGAGGTCGACCACTTCGTAACCGAGATCAAGCCGTCGACTACACCCCAACGCGCCGCCGAGGATCGCCGCCTCGAATCGCATCAACCAGACCGATACACCGAGCGAAAGCAGGGGAAACGGCGAGTGTGACGGCAAGGCTGCTGGCGGCGGCAAGAGACTGGATGAATGACTTCATGGTGGACTCCTTTTCAGGTTGGAAAATTCTAATGGTATCGATGCTTTGGTTGTCGGGGGGATTGCCTGAGAGCGTGAGGCAGGGGATGGCAAAAGACGTGGCAAGGAGGTGAGTGGGGGGCTTCATGATTGATCCCTGTAGTTTAAAAATCGGGTATCCGGATTTCGTATTTCATCAACGGTAGGCCAGCAACCTCAGCGCGTTGAGCACTACGACCAGAGTCGATCCTTCGTGGATCAGCACTGCCACCCCGATCCCCGCCCAGCCGAACAGGGTGGCGGGAACCAGCAGGGCCACCACGCCCAAGGACACCCACAGGTTCTGGCGAATAATGCGCTTCGATGCGCGGCTCAAGGCCACGGCGAACGGCAGTCTGGAAAGGTCGTCGCCCATCAGCGCGACATCGGCGGCTTCCAAGGCCACGTCGGTGCCGGCGCCGCCCATGGCGATACCGACGGTGGCGCGCGCCATCGCCGGCGCATCGTTGACGCCGTCGCCGACCATCGCCACCTGGCCGTAGCGCTGCGCGAGTTCCTCCATGGCCTTGACCTTGTCTTCCGGCAACAGACCGGCTTTCACTTCGTCCAGGCCCACCGCGTCGGCGATGGCGCGGCCCACGCGCTCGTTGTCGCCGGTAAGCATGATGGTCTTGCGGATGCCGGTCTGGTGCAGACGTTCCAGCACCTGCTTTGCACCCTCGCGCGGCGTGTCGGCCAGGGCCACCACGCCCAGAAACTGTTCGTCCATCCGGATCAGCATGATGGTTTTGCCTTCCTTCTGCAGGCGATCTGCGTGCTGCTGGACCACTTCTGGGATGGCTTCGCCGTCAAACAACCTGGCGTTACCAATGGCTATCTTTTGCCCGCCAAATTCAGCGCGAACGCCTTTTCCGGTCACGGCTTCGACTTCCCCGGCTTCATTCCAACTTAAACCGCGTCCCTTCGCTTCCGTCACCACCGCCTGCGCCAGGGGATGGGCGCTGCGACTTTCCACGGCGGCGGCAATAGTCAGCAGACGTGCCTCGTCTCCGCTGATGGCGACGACGTTGGTCACCTTGGGCTTGCCGACGGTCAGGGTGCCGGTCTTGTCGAAAGCGATGGCTGTGAGCACGCCCAGATTTTCCAGATGCGCGCCGCCTTTGATCAGCACGCCGCCGCGTGCGGCGCGGGCGATGCCCGACAGCACCGCCGACGGGGTGGCGATGGCCAGCGCGCAGGGGGACGCCGCCACCAGCACCGCCATGGCACGGTAAAAGGATTCGGCGAACGGGAAACCGAACAGCGGCGGCAGCACGATGAGCAGCGCAGCGCCAGCCAGCACGACGGGCACGAAGATGCGCTCGAAGCGATCGGTGAAACGCTGGGTGGGCGATTTCTGCGTCTGTGCCTCGGCGACCATCTCCACCATGCGTGAAAGCGTGCTCTCCCGCGCCAGTTTGGTGACCTCGACGATAAGCGCGCCTTCGCCGTTGACCGTGCCGGCGAACACCTTGTCGCCCGGCTGCTTGTCCACCGGCATGGATTCGCCGGTGATGGGCGCCTGGTCCACCGCTGAGTTGCCCGAGGCCACCTGCCCGTCGGCGGGGATGCGCTGGCCGGGTTTGACCACCACCCGGTCGCCGCGCTGCAAGGCTTCGACCCGCACCTCGATCTCGGCACCATCGCGCTGCACAATGGCGGTCCTGGGCGCCAGTTCCGCGAGCGCCTCGATCGCCTTGCGCGCCCGGTCCATGGCCATGTGTTCCAGCGCATGACCGAGGCTGAACAAGAATAGCAGCAGCGCGCCTTCTTCCCAGGCACCCAAAGCCGCGGCCCCGGCCGCTGCGACGATCATCAGGGTGTCGATGTCGAAGCTGCGGCTCTTCACACTCTGCCAGGCGTCGCGCAGGGTATAGAAACCGCCCGCTGCATAGGCACCCAGCAGCAGGCCGATCGAGAGGGCGCGCGGCGCGCCGGCGAGGCCGGTCAGCCAGCCGGCCAGCAACAGCAGGCCCGCCACGCCGCTGAAAACGAGCTCGCGATGCTCGGCGAACCATCCGGCCTCATGGCCTTCCTCCAGCACGGCATAGCCGAGCGCCTGTATGCGCTTAATGATTGCAGGACGCCCGATTATCTCGCTGTCGAATTCCAGGCGCAGGCGTTCCGCGGCGTAACTCACGGAGGCTTCCAGCACGCCGCCGGTACGTTGCAGGGCATGTTCGATCACCGTGGCGCAGGTGGGGCAATCCATGCCGTCGATGCGCAGGCTCTCGTGACGAAACCGGTCTCCGATCTTCGCGCCGGCCGCCTGCGCCAGTTCGCGCACCCGGCTCACGCTGAATTGCTGCGGATCGTAGTGCAGGCACAGGCGGGCGCTGCCGTCCTCGCGCACCAGGTGCACTTTTTCCAGGCCTTCGGCCTGCAGCAGTTCCGTCAGCCGCCCTACGCAGGCGTCGCGCTCGTCGGGGATTTCCGGCAGGACCAGGGACAAGTCCAGTTCAAGTTTTTCAGCCATGCTGCTACTCCTTATAGAACCCATCGATTTCGACGCGGGGTTGCACGCCTCATGGAACGGACAAAGACCTGCGCTTGGCAGGTGCCCTCATAAGGTCTCGCGTTCCGTTGCCGGTTTAAACAAGCGCGGGATCCAGCGCACATAGACAAGTTCGCTGACGAGTTCGACCAGCGTTTGCGTCACCACGACCGCGGGGATGAGGGCGCCGCCACCGGGGACGGCAAATGCCAGCGGCAAGACCACCAGGGAATTGCGGGTGCCCGCGCTGAAGGCCAAGGCACGGCCCGCGCCTACATCGAGTCCCATGAGTTTTCCCACTGCATAGGCGACAAGCGGCATGATGATCGCGAATGCCGCATAAATCGGCACCGTCCGGGCAACATCGGCCGACGCAGCGCCGATGCGCGGTGCGACGGCCGCGAACACCAGCAACAGCACCAGCGCCATCAGCGGGACCGGCAGCCATCCCATCACCCCCTCGACCCGCCTGCCCGACGCGCGGCGGGCGGCCCAGTACTGGGTTGCCCCAGCGAGCACAAGGGGGATGGCAATCAGCCAGAAAAACGCATGCAGGAAGGGGCTTGCCTGCACCAGGCCCGCGGCGTCGGACCCGAGAAACAGCCCGATATAAACGGGCAGCAGTAGCATTTGCGCGATGAGCAAAACCGGCGTCGCCGCGAGGATGAGCTTCGCGTCTCCCCGCCCCAGGTGCGTAAATACGACGACGTAATCGATACAAGGCGCCAGCAATACCAGCAGCACGGCGAAGTGAAGGGCCGGATGGGCAGGAAGGAACTGGATCAGCCCGAGTACCACCAGCGGAACCGCAACGAAGTTGACGATCAGCAGCGCCGAGAGGAAGCGCCCGTGCGTCAGCGCCTGCCCGAGGGCAGCCATCGGCACTTGCAGGAAGGTGACATACAGCAGCGCAGCCAGCGCCGGATTGATCCAGGCTTCCAGGGCGGCAGCGGATGGCCCCGCGACGGCGGCCGCCAGCAGGCCGGCAAACACCGCCATGAAATAAATGGCGACCTGATGCTTTTCCAGCGTCGGCCTGGAGATGCGAATCATGCCTGAGAAATGCATTGTGCTACTGCCGGGGTTTGCCGCCGCATTGGCCACAAAACCGGGCGCCTGTCGGCAGTTCCGCGCCGCAGCCGGAACATTTGCCGGGCGACAGCGAGGTGCCGCATTGCTGGCAGAAGCGTGCTTCGCCCGCATTGGTGCCGCCGCATTTGGGGCAGGGATTGCCAGCATTGCCGCCGTCCGGGCCTGTGCCCTGCGGATAGCCTGGATAGCCACCGTAGCCACCATGTTTGGAACCGCCGTGATGACCGCCTCGATAGCCGCCGTGGTGACTGCCGAATCTGCCGCCCATTAAATTGCCGAGCATGCGTTCAAAGAACCCCATGATTTACTCCTTTGCAGCAGTTGATCGATTAGATGCGACGCCCAGCCTGTCGGCTGGGCGTTCCGGTCAGGCTTGATGTGTCTGTAGCCTGTTGCCATCAACAGCGTCCGTTTCCTCCTCTTCTTTCCGGTGGGCCAGCCTATACAGAATCGGCAGCACCAGCAGGGTCAGCGCCGTAGAAGACAGGATCCCGCCGATGACCACGGTGGCGAGCGGCCGCTGCACCTCCGCGCCGGTCCCGGTG